>Ga0315315_10002425_pt1 | contig 17064 bp, 11 predicted proteins | sample M140m3416metaG_FD_203699 | JGI IMG/M metagenome (GOLD analysis project Ga0315315, IMG submission 203699) | Ammonia-oxidizing marine archaeal communities from Monterey Bay, California, United States - M1 40m 3416 | ecosystem: Environmental > Aquatic > Marine > Intertidal zone | place: USA... | reverse complement strand
CGTTTTGCCCATTGCTGTCGCAGTGCGTCCCCTTCGCGTGAATCCCTTTTCCGGTCATGTGCTGTCGTTGCTTTGCCTCGACTGGCGGATTCGTGATGGTAAAGCTGAGCATAGGGAGTCCACACAATGCGATAACCGGCTGAGACAATTTTGAGACACAGGTCTACATCGTTGTATGCCACTGCAAATTTGTTTTCGTCCAATCCGCCCATCTCTTCAAAGACTGATTTGCGGAGAACCAGGCAGGCCGCCGTGACACACGAAACATTCTGTATGACATCCGTTCGTCCAAAATGAACTGGAGCTTCGACCGGGAGACCAGTGAAGGTGTGTCCTGCGCCGCCCGCAATTCCAATAAGGACACCAGCATGTTGAATTGTGTTGTCAGGGAAAAGCAGTTTTGCTCCAACGGCCCCAATTTCCGTCCTGACTGCATGTGAGACCATTTCGTGCAGCCAGTCGGAATGTATAATTTCTGTATCATTATTGAGCAGACAAATCACCTTGCCGTTGGCTTGTTGGACCGCGAAATTATTGATGGCGGAGTAGTTAAACGTTCCTTTGTATTCCAGAATACGAACTGATTCATGCTGCCTTAGCGATGTGAAGTATTCCAGCGTCGCGGGTTCACAGCTTTCGTTATCAATGATCATGATTTCGAGGTTGGGATAGTTGGTGTCATTCAATAGACCATCCGTACACCTTTGTAACAGATCCAGTCGGTCACGGGTTGGAATGATCACAGTCACCAGCGGAGGATCCGGCAGCGCGTATCGGACTCGGTAATGAGGTGAACCAGTGTCTGTGACGATTTCGACGCTGGCAGCTACTTGTTGCCGTTCAAGGTGTTGACGGATTGCCTGTGCCCCGGCTTCGTGGGATTTCGCCGTCGTTGCAGAACCAGTAGACACCGAATCTTGCACCTGTCGCCAATGATAGAGTACGGCCGGAATGTGGCGGATCTGCTCTTCCGCAGTCTGTTCGATACACCTCAACGCGAGATCGTAGTCCTGAGCACCTTCAAAGCCCGTTCTCAGGCCTCCCAGCTCTTGGACGAGTTGCCGGCGGAATGCTGACAGGTGGCAGATCAGGTTGTGCGACAGCATCAGATCCGGGTTCCAGTCTGTCTTAAAGTAGGGATCGAGCCGTCGCCCATGTTTATCAAGTCGATCCTGGTCACTATAGATAATCTGTGTTTCCGGTTTACGATTGATCTCCTCGGCAACCCTGTACAACGCGTGTTCAGTGAGTTCGTCGTCGTGATCCATGAAGACAACGAATTCCCCTGTTGCCAATTCCAGGGCTGCGTTAGAGGCCGCCGAGATGTTTCCTCGAGCGTCACAAAATCGACAGAGGATTCGAGTGTCTGCTGTTTGGAATTCGTCAAGGATCGCGCGTATGTGTGGCTGGTCTGAACCATCGTCGGCGATGCAGAGTTCCCAATCGGGATACAGCTGCCCTGCCACAGATGCGATTGCCTTTTGCAGGATTGCCGGAGCTGTATTGTAAACCGGCATGATGACCGACAGTGTTGGGCGGAGCGGCATCGCTTCAATTCGACGACTGATCGCTTCACGATCGACATCTGTCAGTGTATCGAAGTGGCGAATCCACCGAGCGTACTGCTGCTGTCCAACACCATACAGGTAAACCAGTGTACGCCATTCGCGACTGAGCCCACTGACGCCCCGCGTCACGAACGCTCGTCCCAGTCTCAAAAGCCACGACGGCTGTTGGCGAACTGTCGATAGTAAAAATGCGACAAATGGAGCGTGGCGTTTGGGAGCAGTCAGCAGGGCAAAACTTAGCACGGCGGTCGCGTGTAGCAAAGGGCACGGACGAAGAGCGTGAGAAATTCGGGTGTGCAGAGGAAGTTGCGACTTCCATCTTCCATAAAAAAAACACATTCGCCGATGCTGATCTGCAGAGTGGTCTTTCCCTTGTCGGTCCATCTCAAGACTAATGAGTCGGTGGTTTTCCGCTAGCTGCAGATCAATCGTTGGGTGGTGATGGTGTCCTGCTTCGTGGCGGATCCGTCGCAATACAAGATTCAGTGTCCGACACACCTGAACTCGATCTTGTGGTGTTTCCTGCCAAGTGAAGTCTTGCCGACTCGCTGCCAGAGTCTTGCTCACAAATCTAATGTCACCGCTCAGGGCCGCCAGCAGGCAGAGTGGCCAATCCCTGACTTCGAGTTTTTCAAACCATTGTGGTAACGGCTCGATCGCGCTACGGCGAACAAGAATTGAAGAGACCGGAATGAACAATTCCTGCACGAGGTCACCGAATGTTGAAACCGATCGGGTATTAGGGGAAACGATCGCCGGCATGGGGCTTCCGTCATCGTCAACAGTCTGAACTTTGTGAAAACAAATAGCACACTGCTGGTGCTCTTCCAGATACTCGACCTGTTGTTGCAATTTGCTGTTCTCGGTCCAAAAATCGCCACACTCCAAAAGTGCAATGTACTGCCCTTGACATTCACCCAGCAGCACTGCCAATTCCTGATTTGGACTACCCCCTGAATCGTTAGGGATGATCCGCACATGTTCGTCTGACTCAGCTTGAGCCAGAAGTTGTTGATCGATTTGTCCCGGGGAATCAGTCGCTATCAAGACCTCAATTGGAAGGTCGATCTTTTGTCTTAATACACTGGAAAGTGAATCTGCTACAGACGGCGAGGCGCGGCTTTTTAAAAGGAGCACACTGATCTTCGGACGTTGCATTTCCATCAACCTATCTCCGACAATGCGACAACAGCGCACGCCAACACTCACTCAGATCGAGATTCAGGGTATTCAACGCGACGAGGTGATACAGAAAGAAATTCATTGAAATATCCACCCGTAGCTGTTCGCACAGTAAATGAGATGAAGGTCTCTGCCGACACAGGCACCTTGCGCGAATTCTGATGGGATCTCCATATCCTGCCGCCACCATCTATTTCGTGTAATGGTCAGCGACCCTCTTCCTGCGTAGAATGCCGTATGAACGCCGTTCCCGCAGTAGTGCACAGATGGCATGCGCTCCCACGATGATGACGAAGTCACTATTTTGGCATCGATGCAGGACGAAGCGGGAGGCCAAAGGCCCAGTCGACCGGACGCACCTCACGCAAAACGTCCACGTGCCGCGAATAGAAGTAGTTAAACAGTTGTTCCCTGTAGACAGTTGTGTCGCAGATCATGGACCGGTTGTGTACCCGATACCTCGCCACAATATTTGGCACAAAGGTGCACTCACCTTTGATCGCCGCAATGCGTAACCAGAGATCGTAGTCTTCAAGACCCTGCCAGCCTTGCCTGAGAAGCTCAGAAGAGTATCCGCCCAGTGATATCAGGGCCTGTCGATCAAACAGCGCCATGGCATCAATGTACGGTGTGTGTACGAGATGTTTGATGTTCCATGCGTAATTCGATACCAGTGATAACGGCAAACCCGTCGAGTGGTCGAATTGCGCAACGATTCCATACGCCGAGGGATTCGGGACGTCATCCAGAGCACAATAGAGTTTCTCGATACCAGAAGGCAGCACAAGATTGTCTGCATCGAGGATAAACACGTACTTTCCCCGAGCCAGACGAATACCGACATTGCGTGCGTCAGCAACTCCGGTATTCAGTTTTTTGCGGACCACACGCATGGGTTGTCGACTTTGACTCACCAATCGTGACGCGACATCAGCCGAAGCGTCTGTTGAGGCATCATCAACGACCAGAATCTCGATTCCACCGGGTATGGCGTTTAATTCAGACGATTCGACGCTTGCCAGGCAGTCGGAAATACATTCCGCGTAATTATAAAGTGTAACGATGACTGACACAGCTGGCTGAGCGTTGCGAAACATGGGATTGTCGACGAATTCTACGTCCGCGTCAGGTTCCTTGGCTCGAAGCTGCTCGGCGACCCGCAGATTCTCTACCATGAGCGTTCGCCTCCGGCCAGTGCGTGTTAGACGGCGACGGGCTTCAATTCGTTCTGACACACGGGTGGCGACACGGGTGGCGAACCACGAGAGACGTCGCGGAACCGTGACGGGAAGTCGTACGATTCGCATGGGAGAAAAACGACCGGGAAAGACTGGCGGGGCAGGAAGTGACGGCTTCGTGGCACGGTTCGGATTGGTCTGAAGTTGTTTGACGATACTTTGGCATGAGTTAGTGATGGGGATTGAGTTGCTGACACACTCGTATGCTGCTTCGGTCATACGAATCCGCTCGTCATCGTTGCGTAGATAATAATTGATAAGTGAGCCAAGTTCATCGATCGACCCGGATGCAAAATGTTTTCCGGGAAGCAGCGGATCTGTTGATTCACTGGTTTCTGAAATCAGGAGACAGCGATTCGCAATAGCGCTAAGCGCTCTATGCCATTCAAAGTAGCGGCGTTCGTACGAATGTACATTGATCAGAATTTTCGACGAACGCAGCAGTGCGTTACGACGGCTGCCCGTCATAACCATTGATGAATCTTCGGTCCGCGGCTGGTCCAGCGGAGCCATGATGAGACGGCAGTCGAGCTGGTGGAACATGTCGGCATGTGTCGCCAGAAAGCGATCTCGCCGCGGCGACGAATGCCCAAAAAACACGACGTCGACGCGATTTTCTGGTTCGGCATGCTCCGCATGCTTGAGAAACGGCTGCCCAATGCCAAGTGGTGTGTGGGTAGCCATGAAGCCAAGTTCTTGGAGGACGGCCGTACCCTGCTCGTTGATATCAAACACACCCCGCGCCTCAAGTGCGGCGGTGCACGATTCATCAAACCAACTGCTGCCTGGCTGCTCCGTCGTGATGACGTAGCATTGACTCATTATCCGATGACATTCCTCGGGGTCGTAACTGGGTTGAAGGCACAATGGAAGGTATTCGTGTGGTGCGACCACGATTGGATAGAGCTGTTTGTCCTCCGGGTCTGGGGTGCCATCAAAAACAATTTCGGATTTTACACCGATTGCGAGAAATCCTTCATGGAACAGTTGGGCAATTTCAATCATGCAGTGATTGCCACGAGACGCAACGAACAGTTGGATCGACATGTCATTCAGAAGTGTTGGTGGTAGAACGGAAACACCGCCTGCGCCTGTCGACATTCGTCAGATTCTCCCGGACGGGTGACTGAAAAAAGAGTTGTACATCATGGGGACAGTTATGATTGTGCCAGAATCAGTCTGTAAATTAAGAGTCCGAAGCAGATTAGTTTACTTCCTGGTTTTTGCTGAGCTCAATCGCATCGAAGACTGATCCCTTGTAGATCTCCGCGTCTCAATATTTTTCGGAAGATCTCGTTTACGACTCTTCTTCAACTGCGGACGTTTTTGGGAGCACTCCGCTTTTGTTCACTAACGCATCAAGCGGCCGCACATGAAAAGGCAAGCAGATCGCTATTTTGTTTTTGTCCAGTGGATTCGATTGTTATGCGTCGGTCTGTGTATGTCTGCGTTTGTCCAGTTGAAATGTAAAGTTACAAAATTACTTATTCATCCCGCCCAACCCAGAATTCACACAACTCGATAGAGAACATGTGAGCTGATTTATTTTGTGAACACAAAAGCATGATTCTCAAAATTCTCAAGTTGCCCGAATCGTCCACAATTCTTCATGTACTGAAGACGAAATCCTAAAGACTCAACTTTCGTTATGAGATCCGAATTTGTGATTCCCCACTGCCAAATGCTGTGGACATCTCTCCAGAGCCTGCCATGGCCCGAATGCTTCTCGTCCAGCTTTTCAAATAAGTTATCGTAAGGTGTTTCAGTGCGCTCGTGAGGAACGTTTCTGAAGTACTCTTCCTCGCCAAAGTCCAGGAGTCGGACTGTTTGGTCTGATCCTGTCCACTGTTGGTTGTAAATGACAAAACACTTCGTCTGTCTAGCGTACATTTCGAGGACGCGGTGCCAATCGGGGGCGACCTGGTGAAGCAGTACATCAAAGAGAAAAACGGCATCGACATCGCCAACTGTGGCGGCTACTGCCTCGTCACCAAAGTTACCTGTGAGGATTTTGAGTTGTGCGAATTCACGAGCGCGATTTTCAACCATGTCGGTCGGGTTGGTGTCGACGAGGATTGCCGCTGAAACATCATGGTTGTCGAGAGTGTTGAACGTGTACCCACCCTCTACTCCCCAAACTCCACCCAGATCGGCAAACGAGTGCAAACCAAATCGAGAAAAAGCGTAATTGATTAGCTCAATCTTGTCTGGCACCAATGGATTACGTTGCAACAAAGCTGGCTGGCCCGACACACAGCGCTTGAGGAAATTGAGATATGACTTTGGTTGGAATAGTGGCATGTTTTTGCTTTTTCCTTAATGTAATAGAAGGCTGGCTCTATAGAAGAATCAGGGAGGGAATTCGTAGAGCCACCTGCGTACGGGACAACAAAGCCTGGTTGATACGCTCAGCAGAAGTGTGTTTGATCGCCAAAAGTGTTTGTCGACAGTTTTGCACCCTCACAAGATAGCAAATGCTACTAAAAACTATCTTCAAGCGTGTGACCGAATACAAGCGTTTGTCGTGGAATACGTTGAGTTGGAATCACTTGGAGTTGAGTATTACGGGACGTTGTTGCAACGGGAGACCGATTGCTATTCGGTTCGTGTGGCACGATACTATCTTTTCAAGATAGGCAGACTTTTCACCAACGACGTAGCTATCCTCAGCGTATGACCACTGCCGCGTTATGAATTGTGACGAGTCGAACCACTGACTTCCGTGGCAGGGAGACGTTTGTCCGGTAGTGAATTAGCTGGAATCCCTGCCAGCAACTGTTGGCACAACGAATGAAATCACAATCTCTGTCGCCTGAGAAATGTGAGCGGGTTTCTGGTCCCTGCACTAATGATGTCGTCGTTGTGTATACGCCTGACTCACTTTTGCGGCATCCCGGTCAGGTTCTGGCTGAAATTTTTCGTGATCTTTGGCGGACGCGAGAGCTTACGTGGATTCTGTTCTGCCGTGATATGAAGGCGCAATTTCGTCAGAGTATTCTCGGGTATGCATGGTTAGTCGCGCCTCCACTCGTCAGTGCCGCTGCATGGTATCTCCTGAATCGTTCAGGGTTAATGAAGATTGACACCGGGGACCAGCCGGTTGCTCAGTTTGTCGTTGTGGGAACAACGTTATGGTCGGCATTCTCAGCGGTTCTCATGACCCCAATGGACGCGATCGAAAATGGCAAGCCTGTCTTCACGAAACTCAACGTCCCTATTGAGGCATTCATTCTGGCGGCTACTGGATCAGTGGTCTTCAATCTGGTGATTTCATCGACGGTTCTGGTGGCTCTGCTTTTGGCAATTGGCGTTGATGCGAGAATAACGTTTCTGCTGTTTCCCTTTGCTGCGAGTTCGGTATTGGCTATGGGTTTCACGCTCGGCATGTTGCTTGCGCCACTGAGTGCACTTTACGCAGATGTTCGTCGCGCGGTTTCTGCTTTTCTGGGCCTGGCGATGTTTACGGTCCCTGTGATTTTTCAGGTGCCCGAAGACGACAGTGGAATGATTGCGGGCGTGATTGGAAACAACCCGCTGACTCCTGCCATTGCACTCAGTCGTGATGCCTTACTCACTGGAAACCTGGACTGGCTGAGCCGAACAATTGTCTGGCTGGGCGCATGCTGTGTGTTGACACTAGCATCAGTGTTCGTTCTTCGAATTGCTAAACCTCACATCATCACACGAATGGGAATGTAGACGACATGTCTGATGTACTCATTCGCTGTGAAAATGCAGGGAAAGTTTTCTGCCGAGATTTGAAACGCAGTTTGTGGTATGGCGTGCGTGACATTGCCTCAGATTTCCTGCTGAAGAATGTTCGTGACGTGCAGTTGCGCCCTCAGGAGTTTTGGGCCAATCAGGGTATCACTTTCGAAGTGCGCCGCGGGGAATGTCTGGGTCTCATCGGTCGAAATGGTGCCGGCAAGACGACCTTATTAAAGATGCTCAATGGTTTGATTAAACCTGACACCGGACGTATTGAGTTGCGAGGTCGTGTTGGGGCCATGATAGCGTTGGGTGCTGGCTTCAATCCCATTCTGACAGCAAGAGAGAACGTCTATGTTAATGGCTCAATTCTGGGGCTGAGTAAGCAGCAGATTAGCGATAAGTTCGATGAAATTATCGAGTTTGCAGAACTGGAAGATTTTGTCGATGCCCCGGTTCGCACATTCAGTTCGGGCATGCAGGTGCGACTGGGTTTTGCAGTAGCAGTGATACTTATTCAGCCGGATGTTTTGTTGCTGGATGAAGTCCTTGCGGTGGGCGATGCGGGATTTCGATCTAAGTGTTACAACGCTGTCATGGCTATGGCCAATCAAGCGGCAGTGATTTTAGTATCACACTCAATGCCTCAGATTGCCCGATTGTCTTCTCATGTGCTTGTGATGAACGCTGGAGAAGTTAAGAGCTGCACTGACAATGTTGCTGCCGGCATTCAGACCTATTTTGGTGAATTCCCTAAGACCTCTGCTTCATCAGTCGTCAGTCGGGGCACGCAGATTCGATCAATTGCGTTCGATGACTCGCTTCCTGTACTTCTTGGCGGAGAATTAACGGTCAGCCGTCGAGATGATGTGTTGATTCGTATGGAAATCGAATTGGAAGAGCCACTCGTGCAGATGCTGTGTGTACTCGCCTTCATTGACGCGGAACAGAAGAGTGTGGGCAGAACTGAATGTGTTACCGCTGCTCTTCCAGCTGGTCGCAGTACGATTAGAATTCAAGTCCCTCAATTGCCTCTTACCCCCGGCAACTATGACTTGCAGATTCTTTTTTCGGATTCGAACAATCCGAAACGTCCTTTTCACCTGGCTCGATATGATCCATTTGGTCAGGTTGTCGTGAAAGGGGATGTAGCGCAGTATACCTGTACCAGTCCCATCTTATTCGATTCGCATCAATGTTGAATTAGTATCGAGAAGTTCAAGTGATAACTTTTAGAATTCTGTCGTACGAGTTTGAGATTAAAAAATGCGTGCATCAGAGCACACTCAATCTCAACAGATTCACGGCCCCGTACAACCTGCACTTTGGCCCAGGGCCCGGTTGGTTAAAACCTGACAATAGCTGGATAACAATCGATGCCGACCCTGAACGGGGCGACATCGTTTGTGACTTTGGGGACTTCAAGTGCCTGGAATTACCCGATCAGCAAGTATCGTCTGTCTATGGATCACATGTTTTCGAACATGTAAATCCGCATGTCAGCAATTTGCTTTTTCGCGAAATCTATCGTGTGTTGGTGCCCGGGGGGAGCTTTCGCTTGGTACTTCCGGATGTTGCACGAAGTATTAAAGCCTACCTGGCGAATGACTTTGAATTCAGTTTGTTCAGGCGGCGTCGGGAGCGTGCCAAAGCTGAATGGGGGCGTGACTATACTGCCTTTGATTGCCTGCGAGAGGACTTCGTTTCTCTGGGCATGCAGCACAAACTGCTTGGGGATCGAACACTGGCGCATCAAAATGCATGGGACTACACCAGTTTGGCTTGTGAATTGGATTCCATCGGATTCGAAACCGCGTTGTCTGATTTTCAGGGATCAGTTTGCAAGAATTTTGCTTTCGAGGGCACGTACCCATCGGAAGCAAATGAAGTTTCTCGGTCGTTGTATGTGGAGGCCGTCAAGCCGCTGTCAGATTAACAACAGAAGCTGATTACGTGGATGCTTTAATTGAAGGTCAACGTGTTACGTTGGGTGGTTGTATTCCGCACGAAGCCTCAGGCGAGGGCTTCAATGCAATTCTGACAGCACGGGAGAAAGTCCATGGGTGATGAAAACAGCGAGGCAAAAATGGTGCGGGCGGTGGAGATGTACCTGGAAAGTGTGACCAGGCCGACATTGAATCCGCACCTAATCGAGATTTGTACCGATGAAAAGGCTTTGATTACGTCTGTAATAAAAGTCGTGAGTCAACATGCAGTCGGCTCTAAGGAGACACGTGTTCTCGATGTGGGCGGTGGCAAAGGGTGGGGGCAGGAGATTGGTGAGCTCTCGGGCGTCAACTATGAGATTCTTGATATCCTTCCGACAAACGATGATCCTCGCGTCATCTGTGGTGACATCTGCAGCACCAATGCTGACTTGCCTGATGGAACTTACGACGTCGTGTTTTCCAAGGATACGTTCGAACATTTACTTGAGCCCTGGGCTGCGGCCACTGAGATGGTTCGAATCACGGCCAATGGTGGTCTTGTCATCGTGATTGCCCCATTTTCGTGGCGATATCACCCTTCACCGGTCGACACCTTCCGGTTTTCGCATACTGCCATGCGTTACCTCTTTGAGAGAAGTGGTCAGATCGACCCTCTTCTTGCCGGGTACATTCTTCGCGAAGATATATCTGGTTTTTGGGGAAACAGGAAAGACTGGACTCCAAATGGAAAGCCGTATTCAGAGTGTTGTGAAACCATCTTTGTGGGCAGGAAACGCAGCGACACAATATTGTTTGATCCAATGACCCTGGATAGCGATTACTCGGCTGATCATGGAGGTAAAGAGTATTTTTCTGAGGCTTCACCGTTGCCCGCTCCAGTAGATCCCTCGCATACGGGATTCTTCATGACGGCAATTCGTCGCGTCTTGCGAGTATTAAATAATTCACAATAGTACCAATCTGGCGGACTCAGGTTGTCGTTCTTTCTGTGTATTGTGAGAACTAAGGGCGTTAGCTACAGGTTTGTTTTCTGGAATGTTTTAAGACAGATACCCTGCGCTAACAGAGTTCGCTCGCGGCACGGGACAGTTAAACGAACGAACGGTCTATAGCACGCTGGCTGTTCCTTCAATGAGATGCGAATGCTGCAATGATAAAACCGTCTTGTCCGATCTGTTCGTCCAGTCATTGTTCTGAAGTAGCACAGCATCAACGCTGGTCTGCTCCGATCTATCGTTGTGGAGAGTGCCTCCATGGGTTTGTCACTGACTCACATGCCGAAGATGAACCAGACGAATTCGCTACGAACAGAATGCGGGCAGATTTCTATGCGTCGTTGCTATACCCACTTGGTATGCAGTCTCTCGCCGATGTGGGGACTCCCCGTGATTTTTATTTTCTGAGTAACTACCGAGAACAGGTCCCAAACTGCAAGTGCATCGCAGTGGACCTGTATGACAAGCCTCATCCCGATTATGTCACACTGGTGAAGGCCGTCTCCGAAATTCGCGTCGATTTATGCACCGCGTTTCATGTGTTGGAACATGTGCCGGACGCCCGTCAATTCGTTGCCGAATTAGAACAGAACAGCAAGGCGTTCATTATCGAAGTTCCTCATTGCGAAACACTAGACCATATTGCTGTTTCGAGTAGTCAGCCGCACGTTCATTTCTTTTCTGCACAAAGCTTTACGCTGCTGTTCTCCGAAATCGACTGCCATACACAAGTCCGTAGCGGCAACGACATGCCCAATGGCCGGACCGTTCTCGTTGCATCTCGTCTACCGATTCCGATTCCCAATAACGCCGCTGGAACACCAGCAAATGCGTCCGTCACCAAAGAAAGACGGCAAGGATTTTTCAGCAGACTTTTCCGGCGTTTCCAGCGCACATTGACTGGGCAATACGATCATTCGGCGTCGCCGCAAACAGAACCCGAACGCATTGACCTCCCGGAGGCTGAGTCTCTGTTGCCCAACCAGAATCCTGGTATCAATCTGTCCCATGTTGCTGCGTTCACAAAACAAGGAAGCAACGCAGGAGATATCTTACTACCAGCTGTTCTTCAGGATTCAATTGTGCGACAGGTCGGCGGCGTGGAATGGCACTTAATTCAGGCTCGTGCCGATGTGACGAAAAGCAGCGTTGATGGAATCAATCGCTCGAGTGGCCTGATCATTGGTGGCGGCGGACTCTTCCTGGGTGATACCAACGCAAATGAGCTGAGCGGTTGGCAGTGGCCATGTTCAATCGAATCTTTGAATCAAATCAATGTTCCGTTGTGCCTTATGGCAGTGGGATACAATCGGTTTCGTGGCCAGGAGGATTTTAAGCCTGTCTTTCGAGAACATTTGCGCGTGTTGGCAGAGAAGTCTGTATTCATTGGCTTGCGCAACCACGGCAGTGTCCAGGCAGTGCGCTCCTATTTGCCTCAGAGGTTACACGAAAAAATCAGGTTTCACCCTTGCCTGACCTCGGTTATTTCCAAACTGTACCCAACGATCGTTGGCAAGCAGACGAACGGACAGTTCATTTCATTGAATTGCGCTTTCGACCGACAACAGCTGCGATACCGCGATTCCAAGAAAGAGACCCTCGCGAGTATTGCTCGGGCGGTGCAGCGCATTGGGCAACAATTTAGCCTGGGACTCAAATACTATTCGCATTACTCAGCCGATGAAGAGATGATCGGAATTCTGCGAGAGCATGATGTCCAGTTTGATGTCGTCGATCTCAGTGCACTTAGTTCCCGTGAGATAATTGAAGCATACAGAAAACCGACTCTTGCTTTAGGAATGCGTGGGCATTCGCAGATGGTTCCGTTTGGTTGTAAAACACCGATTCTGTCTTTGATTTCTCACGATAAACTTCAGTGGTTTCTCGATGACATCGATCAACCCAACTGGGGGGTCGATCTCCATCAATCGGAAATTGAATCAGAAATTGTGTTGCGTGCATCAAAAATAATTCAAAATCGAGATGAAACAGTGGATGCAATCAGCCGCACTCAAACGCGGCTGTGGGAAATCTGTATGGCGAATAATAATGAGTTCCTGAAACACACGGGGTCTGCCTGAAATCGGTCGCTCTGCCTGTCACTAGGTAAAAGAAATGTATTCACTGGAAGACGACGGGTTTATGGTTGTGCGAGGGCTTCTTTCCGAGGAAGAGGTACTTCGTTATCGACACCAGATTCAGAAACTGTCGGGGATCAGCGACGGTGAATTTGGACAAGAAGTTTTTGCTTGTCCGGACGGGGTTAGCAAGAACAGGGAATTCTGGCCGTTGATTACAAACCCTCGGCTGATTTCGTTGCTCAGTGAATTACTCGGTCCAACTGTACGCTACACGCAGCATTCAGATTTGCATGCACATCGAACGGGTGGATGGCATCGTGATTGTGCGTGCCGAACGTACGGCGTTGGTCCGGACTGGGCAGAGGATGGAGAGCCGTATCAGGTGACCCGAGTTGCGATCTATTTGCAGAGCTATCAGGAAAGCGGTTCATCACTTGGAGTTGTGCCTGGTAGTCATCGATTTGAGCAACCCCTTTCCAATGACGAGTGGCAGGTTTGGGCTCAGGCTCAGCAAAAGGCCACGATTCCACAGCGAATCCAGCGAAAGCTTGGACTCTGGAAAGAGCCTTCGTTGCCAGAACGTCACATGGTGATGTGGACGCATCCGGAAAAAGTGACACCGTCATTTCCCGTCTGGATCAAGACGGAACCCGGTGACTGCGTTATCTTTGATCAGCGGCTTTACCATTCGGCTTCTGCTATTCACGGTCCAAAATATGCGATTTACCTGTCCTATTCGCCAGAGAATCAGCACGCGCGAAATCACATGGGGTACTATCGATACTTTCGTAAAGACCTTGGGTATGATGATCTGGACCCGGACTTAGTTGAGGTTTTGAATGAACACAAACTATTCATGACTGCTCCGTCGCCGGAACATATTGATGGCTATTTCGCCAATGGAACTGAGAGGATGTCCTCCGAATGAAAACCACTGCGATTATCCCGGCAAGGGGAGGATCCAAGGGAGTGCCTCGAAAAAATGTGTTAATGCTCGCAGGTAAGCCTTTGCTTGGCTGGACTATTGAGGCTGCGATGACTTCCGCCACTGTTGATCAGGTCATTGTCTCAACGGACAATCCGGAAATTGCTGAGGTGGCCGAAGAGTTCGGGGCACGTGTCGTTTGGCGTCCAGCTGAAATCAGTGGTGATTTGGCGTCTTCCGAGGACGCTCTGCTCCACGCCGTCAACAGCATGTCTGAAATGGGCCACGGTGTTCCCGATATCACTGTGTTCCTGCAGTGCACGGCACCGCTGATCGTGTCTGATGACATCGATGGGACTGTTAACGCTTTAGTCAGGAGCAATGCGGATACAGCGGTCGCGGTCGCAGATTTTCATTACTTTCTCTGGAGAGAGTCAGCTGATGGCGGATTAACCGGTATTAATCATGACAAACAGGTTCGGCAGTTACGCCAGCAGAGAGAAGCAAACTACATTGAAACGGGTTCTGTTTATGCGATGAGGACAATCGGGTTCCTAAAGCACAAACACCGGTTTTTTGGCAAGACTGTTCAGTATGTCACACCACCGGAACGCGTTTTAGAAATCGATGAACCGGTTGACTATCGAGTTGCTGAAGTCTTGTTGAGAGACCGTCTGAAAGAGCAGCAAACGGCCGCACTTCCCCGCCAAATCAAACTGATTGTGTTCGACTTCGATGGAGTTTTCACCGATGATCGTGTGCTGTTGTCCGAGGATGGAACCGAGTCTGTTTCCTGCAGTCGATCTGATGGGATGGGGATTAGATTGGCGCATGATGCAGGGATTAAAATGCTGATTCTAAGCACCGAAACAAACCCGGTCGTAAGCCAACGAGCACAAAAGTTGCGATTGGATGTGTTACAAGGGGTTGAAAAGAAAGTAGACGTACTGTCTGACTACCTGGCAGCTCATCAGATTGACTGGGCCAATATTGTCTATGTCGGCAACGACATCAATGATGTTGAATGCCTCAGAAGAGCCGGGTGCGGCGTAGCAGTTGCTGATGCTAACCCTTCTGCTGTTTCGTCCTCAGATGTTGTTCTCAGCAGAAACGGCGGAAATAATGCCGTCCGTGAGCTGATTGACCTGGTTCTTACCACTCACGAGTTCTGCAAATGACCAACTCCTCCACGCGAACATATCATCCGCCGAAAGTGATTGCTGAAATTGGTTGCAACCACAAAGGTGACATGGCGATTGCCCGTGAGTTAATTTCGACTGCTGCGCAGTTTGGAAAGGCGGATGTTGCCAAGTTTCAGAAACGTAATGCCAGGGAACTGTTGTCTTCGCAACAGTACCATGCACCGCATCCTAACCCCATACATGCCTACGGGGACACGTACGGAGCTCATCGCGAATTCCTCGAGTTTTCAGTCGATCAGCATCGGCAGTTGCAGGAGTGGTGTAATGAGTTTGATATCGAATACAGCACGTCTGTGTGGGACCTGACTTCTGCTCGCGAAATGACTGAATTACAGCCCAAGCTCATCAAGATTCCTTCAGCATGCAATACACACTGGGAGATGCTCGGTTATCTATGCGATAATTATTCCGGCGAAATTCATGTTTCGTTAGGAATGACGTCGCGTCAGGAAGAGGAAGAGTTACTTGATCTGTTTTCGGTGAAGAAGCGAGTTCAGGATGTCGTGCTGTATTCGTGCACGTCCGGATATCCGGTCCCATTTGAGGATGTCTGCCTGCTGGAAATATCACGATTAAATAAAACGTATGGTAGTATTGTGCATGCGATTGGTTTTTCCGGCCATCACCTCGGCATTGCCGTGGATGTTGCTGCTTACGTACTTGGTGCCAATTGGGTGGAGAGACACTTCACTCACGACCGAACCTGGAAAGGGACAGATCATGCAGCATCACTGGAACCAGACGGGCTCCGTCGCTTGGTACGGGATTTAGCAGCAACCTCTCTTGCCCTGGCAGAGAAAACGGAAGAGGTTTTGCCAATCGAACAAGTGCAGCGACAAAAGTTGAAGTTTGGCCAATGAGTAGCATTACGAATGAAGAGAATCTTCAACGTCCTGTCACTGAACTCAAGAACATCCACCATGGTGAGGTCATTTGGGTCATTGCATCCGGGGCATCGATGGATTTCGTTGAGCCTGACTTCTTTGCGAATAAAATAACCGTTGGTGTGAACCGGGTGAATCGGAAGTTCGACTGTAACTATCTCGTGGCGAAGGATGCAGGCGGGTTTGAAGAAATAATGCAGTTCAGGAAAAGAGCCCAAATTGTGGTTTCGCGACACCAATTTGGAGATCTTGAAAAGCCACTGAATGAATTCAAACACCCTCACTGGGTTTTCGACCATCCGGGTAAGCTTGACAACCAATCTCCGGATTTAAGTGCTATCGGATCCGATCAGCTTGTTGTCAGTTATTCAACAATCACCAGTGCGTTGCATCTTGCTGCATATTTAGGGGCTCACAGCATTGTTGTCTGTGGCCATGATTGTGGTGCTATCAATGGTGCAGTCAGCTTTGAAAGCTACTATGCAAAGCAAAGCTCATTACAAGGCAGCGATCCAGCGTATTACCGATGGCTGGGCGAAGTGGAACAGCAATCAATCAGTGTGATTCGTGAGCTGAGGACGGTTTATGGAACGTTTGTTCATTCGCTGAACCCTTTCCTCAACTTCAATCTTGATGGCAATACGTTCGAGTCCTGTAATCAAGAACAGAGCGACGGAGTGATGACCTCGCGTTTGCTTGAACTTGAACAGAGGGAAAGCTCTGAAGAAATTCAACAATTGAAAAATGTCAATCATCAACTGGAGAACGTCAATCGTCAGCTTCGATTAGGCCATCAGCAGCTTGAATCATGTCGGGACATGAAGATCGGAGCATCAATTCTTCGCCCGATTCGGTGGTTGCGTTATCATCGTTTTTGGTCGAAAGATGGTTCTGAAGACTAGAAGTTGTTCCTCAGGAAGTTCGGTCTCTGACAAAGTCATGAGATCATGGGGCCCGATTATTTCGTTCTGTGAGCAGTCCCGAATGTCAATTGAGCAGAAAACGTTGTACGATGAAGTGCAGGCTTTGCGGAAAATACTCAACGGATTATCGAGGTGGTGAGATGAGGATTCCTCTACGTTGCATGCTCGTTCTTCTCTTGTTTAGTTGGGAGTTTTTTGGGGTTCAAAGTGTCACGGCGGAATTGAAAACAACGAAAATTCCACGGTACGATGCTGCTGTTGCGAAGGCAGTCAGGTTTCTTCAAACCAAGCCCGCGCTGGAAGAAAGGGAGACGTCGCTCGTCGCATATGCACTGTTGAAGGCAGGCGTTGATCTGGAAGACCGTCGACTCAGTGCTGGAATTGCCGATGCAGAACGTCGCGGAACGGA
>Ga0315315_10002423_pt1 | contig 17067 bp, 15 predicted proteins | sample M140m3416metaG_FD_203699 | JGI IMG/M metagenome (GOLD analysis project Ga0315315, IMG submission 203699) | Ammonia-oxidizing marine archaeal communities from Monterey Bay, California, United States - M1 40m 3416 | ecosystem: Environmental > Aquatic > Marine > Intertidal zone | place: USA... | reverse complement strand
GAGATGGGTGAATGATTTAGATGTATCTGCTTCCATCAGCGTGCTCTTCCATGGGCGTCGCAAAGGGGGGGTATTTACGTTACATATTCCTGAAACATCACTCAGTCCGACGAAGGTTCACCGATCTGCCTCAACATCTCTGCAAGACTTGCCTGCAAGTCAAGCAGACCCTGCCAGGGTGCAAAATCTATTTCAACCTTTTCATGCCCCGGACGCATCACAGCCCCCTCCATCGTCTCTCGTAGTATGGCTTGGGCATAATCAAGGAGTTCACACAGTTCAGCAGATTGAGCAGGACTTAACTGTTCGGGAATCGGTGGCGGGCCACCGGGAAGGAGTGGCAGCTTGGCATCACCAAGGTCCTCAATGATATCCGACTGATGCTTTGAGGCACGCTCAAGCCGCTCTTGCATGGTACGGGCACGGTCTTGTTCATTTGCTGGCATTTTCGAAGCAATATCAGCAATTCGACGATCTATGTCACTGTGTGACCCCATCAATAAGACCGATCGCCCAAGGGCTATCATGTCACCATCTCGGACGATACGAACATGAATCTCTTCACCATTGACCTTCGTTCCGTTCGTGCTGTCCAGATCTGTCAAAACTATCTTTGAGTGATCTGCCTGAAGTTTCAGATGATACCGACTGATTCGCTCGTCGTTCAGTTGGATTGTATTCCCTTCCTCCCGGCCTATTGTTACCGGCGTAGAAACTTCATCGTAAACCTTCCCTCGATCAGCACCGTGGAGCACTCGAAGAGTAACATTGGACATGGCAAAAAAGTGCGATTGAAAGGTGAGTACACGACCCAATAAAGACGTCTAGGTTTAATATATACGTATCGTGTCCCACAAATCGGGTTCGGTCAACTTAACCCCCCAAACGATGCCAAACGGAGTCAGTCTTGAAACTCTGGGCTAGCCCATCGCAGATCGACACAACGGTTGGTACACTATGGACCTTGCGTCCGTAGCTCAATTGGATAGAGCATCGGTCTTCGGAACCGAGGGTTGGGGGTTCGAATCCCTCCGGGCGTACTGGTTTCTTTGCAGTATTCGTGTTTACGGGGTTTTCTTTCGACCCCGTTGTCAGTGAAGGCTCCTGACCGACGCTGAGTGTGCCGGATTGTTTTTGGCTCTCACTGGTTGCGAAATTGTATGCGGTTCGCCACGTCCCTCTTGAAGACACAATTCGTGTCACGTTGAGCCTTTGTTCATGAGTCTTTAAACTGAGTCGTAAGTCTCAAGGAGTCTTACGACCCCATCAATTTTTATCGAGTCTCATCAATTAGAAAGGCTTTCGCCTGCGGAGAATAGGGATCTCCCCAGCCGTAGAACAGCAACATCTTTGGAACAATTTCACCACCGGGATTCGTAACGGGTTGGACATTATTGAACCGCCAGCCGAGGAACTCTGACGCCGTTGGGGTGAGATCTCTCTCGCGCTGCCAGGTCATCCCTTGATCGGAAGATCGCCACTCTTCAATTCGGCCTCCCCCATGACTGTCCATCAGACCATCGGATTCTAAATACCCATCCCCCACCACGAGGAAGGCGACCAGGGTCCCATCTTCTTCTCTCCTCAGGTGGCCACTGTTCCATTGGTGTGTGGATTCGGTGATCAAATTCTTTTGCCACCCCTTTCCATCATGGAATACATAGAAGTAATTAGCTTCCTGCTTGGAATCATCGCCGGACAACACATGGAGAAAAACCGGATCCCCTTTCTCATCTAGCACAATACTTGGAGGCACACCAGAACCCCGCCACTCCGTGTCCCAAATGAGACAATTCTGATCGGCGTAATCTACGTCGATCGGCGTCTTCATCGTTTGGCCCTCAAAGTTCATGACGTGTCCAGAAGCCAAATCAATCTGAAAGTAATAGAGATTGTACTTCCAATCTTGCCCCGTCTTCTCCCGGTAGCGCGGATTGTAGAGTCGATCAGACATGGCCCGGTCAGGATCTTCAAATTTACAGTCGTCATAAACGATGAATGCGACGTGCAGCGTCTTGCCATCCTGACTCAACAACTTCGTCTGGTAGGAAGACCACTCAAACCGCCCCGCCACATCCATATCTGTCACAGCTTCTTTAGGTGTTCGCCAGGTTTCTCCTCCATCCTCGGTCACACTGTAAGTCCAGTAGCCAACATGACCGAGGACCCGATAGTAGATCATCTCCTTGCCACCCTCGATGTTGTAGACCGTAGGATAGGAAATACTTTCTGCAATCTGGGCACCCACTCTCCAGTCCTCGAGGCTCTTGCCAATCGAACCCGGCTTCTTTGAAATCATATGTGTTCCCGGTGTTCGATGACAGCCAGACAGTACATGAAGATGCCCAGAGTCGTCCGCCCAGATCACAGGACCATAGTGATGGTCCTTGCTCCGCTTTCCCAACGTGACCGTCTTTGAAAATGAACGTGTTTCCGGATCGTACGTTGATGCCATGGGAGTGGTCTTGAAACTGGGATCGTCGCCGTCCTTACCTCCTCCGTTAAACACCAGGTGCACCTTTCCATCCAGATACACCGCCTGGGGTCGTTGCCGCGGATCGTAGAGCATTTTTTTCTGCCCGCCTTTGCCGAACGGCATCGCTTCCGATCGATTGTTGGAATTCGCTTGAGCAGAGCCAAACATTCCGGCAAAGGTTAACCAGACACACACAAATCGAATCATAGGAGGAGCCTGCACGTTTTCACTGCTTTCTGGATAAGTGCGACTAATAGTCTCCTGTTTTCCGCAGCGAATAACAAGAATCAGAAGTGGTGGGAATACACCTAAGAATCAGGGACGGTTTCCAAACTCAGAAAAAGTCCTGAGCATCTACCTAATAGTACTACTGCCAACTAAAGGGGTCCTTGCTACCCCATCTTCTTCAGCAACTCGACCAGCAATGCTCTCTCATCATCAGTGAGAGATGTGAATGCTTGAAACATCAGCACGAGCCTTGAATCTTCAACAACTGTGCCGGATTCTGTGCCGCCTTGTTCATACTTTTTCGTTGAACCCGGAGACCCTCTATTTGATCCTAACGGATTGACTCTTCTGGCAAGCCGGACTGAATCCCTTGATCCATCGGCATCTCATCCGGCTTACCATCACCGTGTACCGTGATTAAACGATCAAGTTCAGACCGAAGGTCTTTCACAACATCAATATAGGACTCACTATTGATCAGGTTCTTATTTTCACCTGGATCAATCGTCAAATCGTAAAGCTCCGCCATATGCCGATCGGGTGAACCATCACCGTGCGGATAACGAATGTATTTCCAACGATCAGTTCTCAAGGCGCGCACATTCGGAGTGTACGGAAACTGGTGCTCATAGTTGTACTCGTAGTAAAAACTTGTTCGCCAATCAGAGGCATCGCCTTGAGCAAGCCGCTTCCAACTGTGGCCGTGAACTTTCTCAAGGGGGTTCGCCCCACAGATGTCGAGGATCGTAGGTGCAAAGTCGATGGTCGCCGTTATCTGTGAAACCACTTTGCCATGCTTGGTCAGTGCGGGATATCGCACGACAAGTGGAATCCGAATCGACGGTTCATGCCCAGTCCGTTTGTCGACCATGCCATGCTCGCCTTCGAGCAAACCGTTATCCGAAGTGAAAATTATGAGCGTATTATCCAACTCACTGCGATCTTCCAGAAACTTACAGAGACGACCGACGCTATCATCGACCGATAAAAGCGTGCCCCAATACGCGCGAACCATTCTGGCAAAATCGTTGACACCTTCCGGGCTTTCGTCAGGAAACTTTTTCCGCCAGTCAAAGAGTGGCCCATAGATTCCGTGCCAGGTATCCAGCCGCTTTTTAAACCAGCCCGGCTTGTCGTCGAGGTCAAATGCACTCTTGGGATACTGGATATTCGCAGTATCAAAAGCGTGTTGGTATTTTTCCTCTGGCAAATAAAAACTATGAGGAGCCTTGTGCCCTATCATCATGGCCCAGGGTTCGCTGGATTTGTGACTTTTGATCCAATCCATCGCCATGTCCGTCACAACCGTTGTGTAATACCCCTTGACGACTCGTCGATCGTTACCGTTGAAATTAAACTCAGTATCAAAGTACTTCCCTTGTCCTTTGTGGGTAACAAAATAATCAAAACCGGGGCGAGGCATATCATTTTTTTCTCCCATATGCCACTTGCCGACATAGGCAGTTTTATAGCCTGAATCTTGTAGTCGCATCGGAAAACTGACCATGCCCTTTGGGTACTCAGTGAAGTTGTTTGAGACACCATGAGAATGAGCATAAAGCCCGCTCAAAATCGATGCACGGCTTGGCGAGCAGAGGCTTGTGGTGCAAAAATGGTTCTTGAATAACAGACCTTCATTGGCCAACCCATCGATGTGAGGCGTCTTTAGGTATGGATGCCCCATGCAACTCAGGGCATCGTACCGTTGATCATCGGTCAAAATAAAAAGCACATTTGGGCGTTCTTGGGGAGCAGGCGTTTCAACCTGCGCGAGTACTCGTTCGCCGTTCAATCCTGCTAGCAAGATTACAATCATTGCAATGTTCTTTTGATATGGCTTCATGTCTATCAACTCCGCTTTTGGGATTCATGCACAAGCCGAGATCATTCTGTCTTGTGTCGCTTACGCTTATATTTTTGATACGTTTTGGTGGTCTTTACCAGCTAACGAAGGGTACCGTGAATAGGCAGTCAGCACATCCATCGAAGCATGCTCTAAGGCAGGTTCTCAAACTCACTCAGATATTCCTATCAGGAGAACTCTTTCTTAATCGAGTCCGTCAAGAACCGCCCGAAGACGGCCGTCACTGTCAAAAAACTCGATTCTTCCTAAGTCCTCATCTGGCCGTGTTCCTATAGCCACAGTGTTTTCACCTGCTGCATCCTTCACTTCTATGCGGCCACCACCATCTACAACCCGTCCCATATGTAACAACACAGTTCCATCATCAGATTCAATAAGAATCTCACGACACCGAACTATGGAAGATGAGAGCACCTCGGTTTGTATTTCCAGCCCTGAATCTTCCCCCGGACGCATCGCGAGCCCGATTGCAAGAAAGAGAAGCGGATACACTGTCCAACGTTCGCGGCTTGTCATGTTTTCCTCTGATTATCAAGGCAAGTAACTCAGTCACCGTGAATTTCTCGTAAACGACCAGACAACCTGAGAATGAGTTGAACCCGCTCAAAGACATCAAGCCAGTCACCCACTACTGCCTGAAGGGATTCGTTACTCGGAGGAACAATTCCTGTTGAGCAGCTCGACCCTGCGTGCTGGGCCATTGCAAGTCGATACGCTGAAAGAGTTCGGTCACCGTGCGTGACTATAGGAAAGAAGTCTTCGCTTAAAAAAAGTGCCACAGGCACTCGCTGTCCACCACAAACAGTCAGATGGGCAGCTATTTCAGGCTGTGCGTCGCGATCAAGAAACCGCAGGTCAATACAAGAGGCAATTTCTGAGAAGTGTAAAAAAATGGGACACTGGCTTACGCAATCACCGCACCATGCTCCAGCTAAAACCAATACTGGCATTTTCCGAACAAAGTCTTTGAGTACGCTTTTATGCTCTTGAACAAGAGAGATGTGTGATCGAGAAGCTTCCCATTTTGCTTGCTGTTCGGGAGTTGCATGGTTCTGAAGAAATGCTTCGTAAGGAAGGGCCACGTTGAAAGCAGACTGCCACGCACTTTGCGTAGGGGGGCTGCCCGAATCAGAGATAATGGACCGGGGAGACATGATTGGCTGACTAGGTGACATAGGGAACATCCTTTGTTTGAACAATTCTATTTCTTACGAATTTAACTCATTGTAAACGGATAACGGCAGATCGAAATGGTTTTGTAAATTACGTTCTCTCGCTTCTCGCTGTTGATCCGTGTATCCACAAAAATCACTCTTGACCCATGAAACGGTGTGTATTTAACGTCCCGCCATCTGGAATGAAGATGGAATTGCCGAGGATTCGCAATTTATGTCTGAACCCTGTATTTGGATCGGTATTCAAGGCCGTTTGAATACGCATTCCTAAACGACCAATCGCTCCCGGAAATGGCTCAGGTTCTCCGCCCCCCTGGGACCTAAGCCTTTCCGGGGGCCTTTTTTTGGCAACTAGGTATTATTGCGTCACTGCCTGCAGTAAAAGCTTCGCGGCAGACCGGTACACTATTCTCGAGCAGAACCTTTTCTCGAGAAAAACATTTTTCACGTGCACTTCGTCTCAAGCACTTTCATCATTAAGAACTCAACTTTTTTCAAATAATGGCTGACACCTCTTCGAATCATTCCAATACCAGCGAAATCCCTCGTTCCAATCCTCCAGGATCAAAAATCCTCATTCGTTGGATCTTCGGTGGCCTTACTGTCTGGGGAATAGCACAAGCTATAGGTGCTTATTCTTTCAACCATGATCCTAGGCGCCCTTTGATCGTTCTCGGCTGCATGGCAGCGTTTCTTGGATTTTGGCTCGTGCTTCTTGCCACATGGAAAAAACGGCATACAAAGAATTCCTCACATGCGGATGAGTAGATTCCCTGTATCGAAAACACTCTTGTTTTCTCTGAAGGGATTGATCTTTTGTTTGAGGATTTGTCACGATGCCTGCGTACACGAATAATTCAATCTCTTCCTTTGCATCAAAATCACTACCTCCAGCACTCTGCAAACTTCGTAACGGGCAGACGACCTGTCATGGAACGCGTTTCTGCTTCTCAGGGCCTGTCCATCACCACGTATTTAATAAGTCGACTTGCCGACTACGGCATTCAGCATGGGGTTTGCTGTACCCGCAGAGGTTGGTGCCAAAATGGTGAGACCTGAACTGAAGACTATTGTCCTCGTCGGTGACGGGGCTTTTCAGACGACTGGCAGGAATTATCAAGCATCAACTAGCGACAACAATAATCATTCTCGATAATGGTGTTTATGGAACGGAACGACTTATTCATGACGGAATGTTCAACGACATCAACACTTGGCAATATCAGATGCTTCCGCAGGTGCTTGGTGGTGGCAAAGGACATGAAGTTTGTAACGAGCGTGAGTTCGATAAGGCGTTATCAGAATCTCTATCAAACGATACTGAAGTACGTTTGATGCGAGTGCACATAACCGTGAAGATCACAGCACCACCCTTGATCGCCTCGGTGCAGGTCTAACAAAGATTGTTCACTCGTAGGCAACAGGTCATTGCTTTCATCTACGTTTTGTTAGCCCTTATACCACTGCTGGAGACATCCATTCGGAACTCTCGCTCTGAGACAAAATATGTGATTTCTCTGAGTGCTGGCGGCACATCACATGTGGTTGGGTTTTGGAATTTCTGATCTTGCATTCGACCAAAAACAATTAAACCTCGAGATTGTCGACAAATGGTTTGCATTGCATCATTCAGTCGTGTTTGAGAACCATGATAGTATTTTGGATCTATGAGACGCACGTACGTATCCGCTCCCATCACAAAGGTTGATTGCGGGAAAACATGGACTTTTTCAATAAAAGTTGCTGCTCTTGAAAGCCAAAGAGTCTCACCCTCAAATTGCTCTACTCTTTGTGAGACCTCGATATAGTCCAACATCGGTTTGTCAACATTGGTCACAGACAATTCCCATTCGACGGGTCGTTCTGCTATTTCCTCGGCAATGCGGGCCATCGCAAGATGACCCTCGTGAAGTGGTGAAAATGACCCACTAAAAATAAGTCGATTATTTACTTGCCCTAATCGCTGACGTGTCTGTCCTGCGATATTTATTTCAATTGGTATCTCAACCTCCTCTGAAATCCATAATTCTTGCCAACGAACTGGTGCCTTATATTCGTTGCGAACAATTTCTTCCTCTGGTAAAAGAAGTGATTCCAGCTCCTTTCTCCACGGATGATTTGTTGTTTCCGTAACGGTACTGACCAAGACGTCTAGGCAAAGTAATGCTGCAACGTGTTCTTCTTCTAATCTACTCCTTGCATTCTTTTTGAGTTGCAATGTCGCAGTAACTGTTTCTTGAACCCGGTGCGTTGCTACATGCACCCGGTGCTGGCCCATTTTTGGCTTCCCCGATCGCAAACTCGCTGTTGCAGCGACTCCAACATTGTTTCGCCCCTGACTGGAAAGCTTGACACTCCGCTGCCAGCCAGCAACTGCCAACTGCCTTGTTGTACGATCACTGCAGTAGGCGTCGGGATTACCACCCAAAAATTCTGCAACAGCTGACTTTGCGTACGGCACAAGGGCTTCGAGCATGACATTGCTAGCCCCACCCTCAGCAAGCAATTGAGGAATAACTTGGGTGCCACCTCCTGAAACAACTACCACAACCTGAGCGTTGAAACGGTTCAATAATTCGATAGGAGAAGTAGGAAGAGAAGACGCCATAGGAAACCATTGAAATTGTTACTGGGAAATCTGATTCGGAAACGACTGCACCGAACAGCCTAGTTTGCCCCCTTCGCCAGCCCTTAAAAAGGCGCCGCCATTTGAATGCTATTCAAACACCATAACCACAAATAAGCCCACCATTTTCACTCGTTTTTTGGCGGAAAACGCACGAGCATGCCGATACCAAAATACGAAGATAAACGAATGAGGACAGATCTCTCACGGCAAAAAAATGAGAAACCAAAACGTGCACCTACGACTACTTTTACGTTGCACCACTGTTTCAATAGGCTTTCTCGCTTTGACTGTTGCCAGCAAGGCTCAAGATACCGAGAACCTCCGTCGAATACCAACTTCTTCTTTGATACAGCAATCTGCGAATCCAAATCAAACTGATTTTGAAGTTCCGCCAGATGCAACTGCTGAATCACTTCTCAACGAACTTGTGCCGCGTCGCAGTGATACGCTATCAGATTGGCACCCACAATCTGACAGCCTTTATCAGTGCGGTGAACCTCGAATTCTCTGCCCAATTATTCCACCGCCACCATGCCACCCAACCAAACCACCGTTTCATTTTGATCTTATCGGTGCTACCGGCACACCAACAGGTGGGCCTCTTTACAACGGCCCATGCTGTCCACGGGCCGGCAGTCGTAACGACTGCCGATGGCCAGTAGTCAGACGTATCCACGACACTTTTGTCGATTACTTCTACTCCCCAAACTATTGGCCAAAATAAACATTTGACAAGTACTCACTGTTTCACAACAGTTAAGAAGTAGTTTCGAAATTGCCTGCCTTCATTCATACCAGAGGAGTTTCATTGTGCGCGTTGCCATTATTGGTATTGGCGCGATAGCGGAGATACATGCCCGCGCCATAGCTGACATACCTTCCGTGGAACTCGTTTCAGCTTGCTGTCGTACAGAGGAAAAAGGGCTCTCCTTTGCTGAGCAACATGCTTGTTCCTGGTACCCGGATCCAGCACGTATGATTCGTCGGGAAAAGCCTGACGTAGTGACGATTGCAACTCCTTCCGGCGCGCACCTTGATGTGGCACTGAAAGCTATCCGAAAGGGAGTTCATGTTCTTTGTGAGAAACCTCTTGAGATCACTACTCGGCGAATTGATCGCATGATAAAAGCGGCCGAAAAAGCTGGCGTGAGTCTAGGTGCAATTTTTCCACAAAGGTTTAATCCCGTTTTACAGGCTGTCTATGCTGCATCAGCAGCCGGCCGATTTGGCGATCTTGCTGTCGCATCAAGTGCAGTTCCGTGGTGGCGAGATGATGCCTACTACGGGGACGGACGTTGGCAGGGGACGCTCGCATTGGATGGAGGTGGTGCCTTGATGAATCAGTCGATACACGGGGTTGATGCCCTCCAATGGATTGCAGGTGCATCCATGTCTCACATTCCACCTACCGCCAATCCAATTCAAAGTGTCGCTGCTTTTACTGCTTTAAAGTCACACTCACCAGAATGTGTTGAAGTTGAGGACACATGTCTTGCAGTCCTGAAACTCAAGAATGGCGGTCTCGGCCAATTGCTGGCAACAACAAGCCTTTTTCCAGGCCAGTTGCGTCGCTTCATCTTTGGCGGCCGTGGAGGAACAGCCGAAATTGAAGAAGAGCAAATCGTGAACTGGCAGTTCCAGGAACCTCATTCTGATGATGACACTGTTCGCTCGCGTTTTGGTGGTGCAAGTAGCACTTCTGGAGGTGCTGCTGATCCAATGGCACTAAATTATTCATGTCATACGAGGAATTTTTCTGAATTTTTTGATGCTGTATCAGCCGGAATAAAACCGAAACTAGATGGCCACGAGGGGCGCAAGGCTGTTGCAATCATCGAAGCATGTTATAAGTCAGCGTCAACCGGCAAGGTTATTAAACTTGCCGACTGACTCATAATGCCTTCACAACTCCTGGAAACTTTCGCATGCAGTACGGAATCTGTAATGAGACGTTTGGCAATTGGCCGTTAAAACGCATCTGTGAATTTGCCGCTGATGCTGGATACACAGGACTCGAGATTGCACCGTTTACGTTAAGCGATAATCCTCACGAGCTTTCATCAAACCAAAGAGACGAGCTGCGTCGCATCATCGCACAAGCTGGGCTTGAATGTATTGGTCTGCACTGGCTCCTCGCAAAAACTGAAGGGCTTCACGTAGCTTCTCCTGATGCCGAAACTCGAAGTCGGACTATTTCCTACCTGTCAGACCTAGCTCGATTGTGCCGAGACCTTGGAGGAAAGACGCTTGTATTCGGGTCACCACAGCAACGAAGCTTGATGGCCGACGTCACCAAACAGGATGCTCATTTATTTCTAAAAGAAGTTTTCGGTGCTTTGATCCCTGTTCTTGAAGAAACTGATACCGTTCTTGCTCTAGAACCACTTGCTCCAATTGAGACTGACGTCCTTACCACTGCAGATGAAACTCGTCGCTTAATTGATTTGATTGGCTCGCCACATATCCGCCTTCATCTCGACGTAAAGGCGATGGCGACTGAAGAACAGTCGATACCGGAGATTATTCACGCGAGTGCTGCACATCTGGAGCATTTTCACGCAAATGATATCAATCTTCAGGGGCCAGGCTTTGGGGCAATCGACTTTGTACCAATATTTCAGGCATTGCATGAAATATCGTATAGCGGATGGGTGAGTGTCGAAGTATTTGATTATGCCCCGGGGGCAGAACGTCTCGCTCGTGAGAGCATTCAATACATGCAACAAGTCGAAGCTGACATTGAGTAGTGGTCACGTCCGTACCATTATCCCAGAAACTCATCTCTTGGCTTTAACACGAGCAGCGTCTCGCCAACGATGCGGATACCAACAACTCAGGATAACAAGTGGTACACCGACTGATTTTAGTAAACCAATAAAAAACATACGCATCCGCACACAAAACCTGCTTTGATTTGCTTTTTCTTGCGTGCCGTCGAAGTATTAACTCTTCGAAACAAGGCAACATCCACTCAAACCCTATCACCCGGTTGCTTCGCGCAGGCTTGTAATGTTGACGAGTCCTCAAACTGCAATGTTGTGTGAGTAATAGCAAATCTGTCACGCAGCACAGACTGCGCTTCCTTCAGTGCACCTTGCCGACTTGGCTCAGCAATTACAAGATGAGCTGTCAGCATCACCTCCGATGTACTCATGCCCCAAACGTGGAGATCATGAATTTCGAGTACACCAGGAACTTCAGCCAGTGCATTTGTTAGTTCATTGATATTTATACGGCGGGGTACTGCATCCATTGCGAGGCCTACACTCTCAGTAAAGAGATCCCACGTACCCCAAACAATCACTATGACAATAATGATGCTGACAGTTGGATCGATCCATCCAATTCCGGTTGCCATGATGGCCACTCCAGCAAGTACCACACCAACTGATACTGCAGCATCAGCTGCCATGTGCAAAAATGCTCCGCGGATATTGGCATCTTCCTTGCTACCTCGCATAAAAAGAATTGCTGTCACTGTGTTTATGGCAACACCAATCAGAGCCACCGCAATCATGGTGAACCCCGCAACGGGTGCAGGATCACTCAGTCGACAAATGGCCTCCCATAGAATCACGGCACAGGCTGCCAACAGCAGTACAGAATTCAAAAAGGCCGCGTATATGGTTGCTCGCCGGAGCCCAAATGTGAATTTCTGACTAGGTTGTCGGCGGGCTAGAAAACTCGCTCCCCACGCAAGCAAAAGACCCACAACATCGCTCGCATTATGACCAGCGTCAGCAAGAAGGGCTAATGAGCCACTGAAAAAACCGAAACCAAACTCCACCAAGACGAAAATTAGATTGAGACTCACTCCGATCATCATAGCCCGATCAAGACTATCCGGAGTCATTGTGTGAGAATGGTTGTGAGAGTGATGACCAGACATACTATTGAAAATGGCCGAGTGGGATTATCGCAATGATCATGGTTGCTGAGAAACTCATGGTAGAATCATAACCATTTCCAGTAACGCTGTCCTGTTCATTTGCAGCGTTGTTCGACCATTTCACTGATTTTCACAAATGAAAGATTCTTATGAACGAAGTACTCCGAGCAGCAGTCATTGGCAGTAGTTCCAGCGGTGGATGGGGGCACAATATTGACGAGCTTTTTATTGGCATACCTGGTCTTCGCACCGTCGCAGTAGCCGACGACACCGACGTTGGTGTTGGTGATGCGATTGCGCGTCATCGACTTACTCGGACAGCACAAGGATTCCTCAATTGGCGAAAAATGCTCGCTGATGTCAAGCCAGATGTTGTCGCAATTTGCTCTCGCAACATGCAGCAGCATGCCGAAATGGCAATAGCCTCAGCTGAGGCCGGCGTCCGTGGTATTTTTATGGAAAAGCCTTTTGTAAAATCCGTTTCGGAAGCAGATGCAGTTGTTTCAGCATGTGAGAAATCAAACACGAAGCTCAATCTCGCCCTCGTCAACCGGTACTGCCCGACAATTACCGCGGTATGGGAATTAATTGCTGACGGAAAACTTGGGACGTTACTCGAATTACGGGCACGTGGAAAAGAAGATGTACGCGGTGGAGGTGAAGATCTCTGGGTACTTGGGCCGCATGTTCTTGATCTTATGGTGCACTTTGGTGGTGCACCTCAGTGGTGTAATGCGATGGTTTTAAAGACCGGCGCTCCAGTAACGCCCGACGATTTTCTAGCGGGCGCTGAAGGGCTCCCGATGATAGCCGGTGACAGCATAAATGCTTCTTTTGGTCTTGCTGATGGTTTAACTGGATTTTTTGCAAGCACTCGTGAAGCCGGACTCAAGCAGCCAAATTTTGGCCTCACTTTACTTGGTACAAAGGGCGAAATACACATTCGCCCAGACTACATCCCACAAGCATATTTCCGTGCGGCTCCTGCCTGGCGTATGAACCGACCGTACCCATGGATACCAATTGGTGATGAAGGCCTCGCAGCTAACCTGACAGATCAAGGAGTCGATCGATCAGCAGAAAGAGCGTCTTGGGGCCGCTTGGCTGTAACAGACCTCATTGATGCAATTCAGACAGACCGTGAACCCGAAACAGGCATGTTTACGGGCCTCACACTGACGGAAATGAATGAGGCGATCTACGCTTCATCACTTACCGGCAAACGACTGCACTGGCCACTTGACCGTGCGCTATTAAAAAGAATTGTTCCTTCTGAAAAATCTTAGCGAGAGATTTAGGACAATTACTGCTGAACACTGACTGACAGCACCTTCACTCGAGAACTCTCAGGTGCAGATTTTCCAATATTTTGACTTGGGGGAGCTATTGGCTGAACGGCAATGCCATACATCGAGGGCTTCACGCCTTCGTATTCCGAAGTTGTGTTTAAATCTTGTTTTGAAAGCACAGGTGGGCCTAAACGAACGGAACCTGGATGAACGAGATCCCGGCACCAAATATCGTGCGGGATTGCTATTTTACCCCACGCATCAGGCTCAATCCCTTTGGTCATGAACGCTGTCGACGACCACCCTACTGACCGAATCTGTATACCTGTATTAATAAAATCCTGAGTAAGCCAATTCGGCGGACTGTAGCGAGCATCATAGAAAACATAGACACGACTTGGTTGAGAAATTGAAAATTGCAATTGGAATTCTCGTTGAAGCCGATGCGTTTGAAACGTCTGAATGAGATCCGCACCAAGTAAGCCTTCGGGGAAGTCTTCGCTTGGGTCTGCTTCCCATCGAGGTGCTTTACGGTCACGATAGGCTCGAACGCCATCTCGCATGCCACACGGGACAAGACCATAGAATCTACGATTCTTTGGAAGTTCAACATTATCACTCACCGAATGAATAACCGAATCTTTCCGGGCGTGATCAATTCCATGATTTCGAATCTCAACACTGTGAAGGCGTTGAGGGCCTTGCGTCCCACTCAGCCGAACAGCCTCTCCATCAATTAAGCTCACCGTACCAACTTTTTGTGAACGAAGCTCTACCTGGCCAGACAGAACTGCTACTCGGACTTCTCCGTCCACCGAAGCATTCACGGCAAACCTTGTACCGAGGTCAACAACTTCACCAACAGGCGTGACTACTGTGAAGCCAACGCCCTCTTCCCCCACATCTACATCGACTCGTCCTTGAGAAAGGTGGAGTCGCATTGGATGCTCAAAGCGAGCCATGAGTGGCGACTGACATTCCAATAAAACACCTGATGGCAATCGCAAATCAACGGCACCCTCAGGCAACACAAGTGCTTTGAGATTTACTTTATCGCCAATAGCGAAAGCATTTGTTCCATCAACCCGGTCAACTTCTACGAGGACCGGCTCCCCAATGGCTGCAGCATTCCAGATACCACCGGCAATCAAACTAGCAAGAAGCAATGAGCACGCCAGCGCCAAACTTACAGAATTACCAAGCCAATTTTTGGATTGCATGCCTGAATCACCAACATCACATTTCAAACCAGACCGGCCGAACGTGCTTCCAAAAATAGCCTCCTGAACACTTCGGACAAAAATAGATTTTGTTTCCTCTGCCTCGATCGCCACTCTTACAGATTCGACAAACGCGAGGGAATCGCATCGAGCTTCACCAAAAAGCATGGCATCAATTGCAAGATGGCATTCGACCTGCTGAACACATTGCGGATGGCTCCTCAAGTGCTGGATCACGATCTGCTCGTCCCCGGGAAGCGGTTCACCATCGACAATCCTGCCCATTGACTGATCAAAAGAAACTGTTTCTTTTGCTTGAACCAAATCGGACTTCTGCTCTAGATGCCAAGGCAGAGAATCATGTTTTAGTTTTGAGTTGGTCATTCTTTAACTAGTGCGTCCGCACGTGCCTGAAGTACAAATCATGTCCCTATATTCCCCAGTTGCTTCTGTATACAGTCTGACAACGCTGCTCGTAAGCGAAACAAAATCTGACTTACGTTATTTGCGTTTGTCTCTTCATCAGCAGCAATAACACCTAACGAAAGTTGTTCAAAATATCGCTGTTGAACAAGTCTCCTACTTCGCTCGGGGAGTTTCTGGAGACACTCCCGAAGTGCAGAGACTTGCTGTTTGTGCTGCTCTGCCTGCTCCACCTCAAGACTTGGGTGTGTGGATTTCTCATCTGCTCGACTCAGTAAAAACTCGGCAACGTCATTTGCTAAAACACGTCGCCGCCCCTGTCGGCGGAGTTCATTCCGAACGAGATTTCTTGCAATCGTTCTTAGCCAGGCACCAAAGTTGGTTCCTCGCTCAAACATTGTAAGTTTCTTATATGCGATAACAAAGGTTTCCTGAGCGATATCATCGACCGACTCCGGCCTGACACCAAGCATCCGAATAAATCCCTTGAGACCAGATTGCTCGTTCTCAACCTGCTCCATAAACCATTTCGTGTTTGTTTTCTTTTTTGTCATACCGAGATTATATGTAGTAGCTGAACTGTTATTACAGAAAACTATTGATCCGCGTGCATGACGAGGAATATCGGCTTTCGAACACCTTGCACCCTTGGAAACCATGAAAAAACATTGATTTCGTAACCCTCCCACCTGAATTCAATGATTCGCTAAAGACCAGCAAAAAGACACCAACTGTGCAAAATGGGCGGCCAGAACGTTGTTCTGACCGCCCATGAAGCTGAACTCAAACGAATTTTGAGTCCAGCTATAGGAGGTTGAAAAGCGACTTAAAGTGGCAGAGGACCGATTGCTCCATCACCACCCACTATGATTGGGTCTGGCAGGACTGAATCAGCCTCAATCGCAGCCCGATCTTCTTCAAGGACCATTGAACGGAACGCTGCTGAAATTAGGCTATCAGGAGAGTTCGTGGCATCGTTTGATAGATCCCAGAACATCATGCCTCCCAATCCCATTGCATCAGCCCATTCTGCCTTTAACGCAATCGACGTAGTGGTTTCAAACGAACTGAAGATGTCCTGCTCAGCGTTGTACACATAGCTCGCTTGAGCATTATCATCCCAGTAGAGTTCCCAACCAGCTCCGGCATTAATCTGCGACAACAAATCTTTGTAGTCGTAGTTTCCTGCTTCAAAGGTTCCTGGGGCCGCACCGCTAGAGAGCTCGTTGTAGCCACCGTCGCCGCCATCAGCGACGCCACTCCAGGCACGCGTGTAAAGTGGTGCTCCGAGGACAATCTGCTCTGGAGCCACTCCTGCGTTTAGGTATGCATTCACTGAAGTCTCAATGTCATAACCGACTGGATCACCTGTGAAGGCCGCTTGGTGACCTGTCGTATCTTCCCACGTGCCGTGGAAGTCATATGTCATGACATTGAAGAAATCGACTGACGGGGCCAGGCCAGCAAGATTGAAATTAGCAATCTTGTCGAGTCCGCCCGGTGAGGCGATAGAGATCTCATACGTCCTGCCAAGTTCACTACCTAAATCATCGAGTTTCGCTCGAACATCAGCCATGAGTAGAGCGTAGTTTGCTCCGTCGTTAGGACTGGCGGAATTGCCAGCCTCTCCACCTCCACCAGGGTACTCCCAGTCGAAGTCAATTCCATCAAAGACCTTGTAGGTGGTCAAGAATTCGACAATCGAATCTGAGAATGCGTCACGGCCAGTCTGAGTAGATGTGACTGTGCTAAAGTGATCAGAAAGCGTCCACCCACCAACAGCAATGCTCACTGTCAAATGTGGATTTGCTTCTTTCAATAGAGCAAGCTGATTGAAGTTACCCCATATTGTCTGCTCACTACGAGGATCTTCT
>Ga0315315_10002420_pt1 | contig 17070 bp, 17 predicted proteins | sample M140m3416metaG_FD_203699 | JGI IMG/M metagenome (GOLD analysis project Ga0315315, IMG submission 203699) | Ammonia-oxidizing marine archaeal communities from Monterey Bay, California, United States - M1 40m 3416 | ecosystem: Environmental > Aquatic > Marine > Intertidal zone | place: USA... | reverse complement strand
GGCCCTACAGGTTCTACAGGGGCAGCAGCAGGGTTTGGTAGTGCGTCTGCTAGTACAGGACCTATTGCGGTTAGTGTAAGTGGACCCGACACCGCTAAAGTATTTGCCTTTACAATACCACAAGGCGCAACTGGTCCTACTGGACCGGATGGACCTACTGGACCGAATGGACCTACGGGGCCGGATGGACCGCCCGGTTCAAATGGTAGTAATGGGGCAGCCGCAGGTTTCGGTACACCTACAGTCGCTTCCGGTCCTTTGGCTATTGCTTCAAGTGGTCCGGCAACTGCAAAAGTTTTTGCCTTTACTATACCACCCGGTTCTACAGGACCTAACGGTCCACCCGGTTCTACAGGACCACCCGGCTCTACAGGTGGCGCAGGTCCACCGGGACCTAGCGGTCCACCGGGACCTAGTGGTGTAGCAGGTGGTATTGGCGATTTATCAGATGCAGTTACTACTGCTACTTCTAACATAGGATTGGGTAGCGGTGCTTTAGACTCTTTAACTGCTAGTAGCGGCAACTACAACGTAGCATTGGGTGTAGACGCAGGGACAGCAGTCAGCACAGGAGATAGAAATATTTTAATTGGGTATCAGGCCGGAACAGCACTTTCCACAGGTGGGGACCACGTTATGATAGGCCATACTGCGGGGGCAGCAATTACCAATCAAGCGACAGGGGTTTTTGTCGGTTATCGGGCAGGTGTTAGTAGCACAGGTTATTCCGAGACAGTTGTAGGAAGTCAAGCCGGAACTTCGGGTTCAGGTTACAATACAGTCGTAGGCCATAATGCTATGACTTCGGGAACAGGTTCGGGAAACACTTTCTTAGGTTGGAATGCAGGTCAAGGGGTTGCTAGTAATGCGGCAAATCAAAACGTAGGACTTGGTGCAGACAGTCTGAAAGATTTGACGACAGGAAGTTACAATCTTGCGGTTGGAAGAAGTGCAGGACAAAACATCACATCGGGTCAGAAAAATATTATCCTTTCTTCTAACAACGGTGCAAGTAGTTTGACTACAGGTGCTTACAATGTTCTTATTGGAAATGCAGATGTTAGTAGTGCAACTGTAAGTCAATCATTAACCATATCAGATGGTTCGGGATTACTAACATGGATTACAGCAGACAATGCCGGAGATGTAACTATACCTAGCGGTGGTCTAACAGTAGAACAAGAGTTTCAGGCTAAAAGAGGTAAGATTTCTACATTAGGAAGTAGTATTACACTATCAGATACTTACGCAGGTAAATATATTATAGTTAATAATACCGCAACATTAACATTACCTGCTAGTCCGGCTGTAGGGGAACAATATGTTGTTATTAGCGACCACGCAGGGACTACTACAATAAGTGCTAATGGTAGTGATACAATGAACGGTGCGACTACTAACCAAACAATTACAACAAGGTATGAGGCCAAGACATTTATAGCCACCTCAGCGTCAGCATGGATAGTAGTAGGGTGATATTATTTATCCAACAATAATAGGTATTTGTTCTCAAATAGGGAGTTCTGCTCTTTTGAGTGTAGCGACAGGCTCTAGCGGTAATTATAATAATGCTTGTACGGCAACTAATTCCTTAATGGGTTCACCTTTTCTTTTAGCGGGCGCACTTAATGGTAGCGAGTTTTCTGTTAATGCACAAGGGACTTTTGTAGCCACTTTGGACATAGATGCAAATGCACTTCAACAAGTGGCTAGTAATTATGGAATTGACAGGATAGATATTATACCCGCAGGGTATCTAAGATGGGTAGGTAGTGGCTCTCCTACGTTTGCGTGGTCTATGTTAATTGGAACTACAAGTTTGAGTAATAGTAATACTGCAAGTCTTGTAGGTACAGCGTCTACATCTCAAGATGCTACAAGTGGTCTAGGACAAGTCCTTCGTATTTCTTTTGTAACTGCGGGAAAAAGTATTACCTCACCTGCTAGTAATGATGAAGTAATATTTGCAGTAAGGGGTTCTGCTACCGTTAGTGGTGTAGTTCATACCGCAAAAGTGGAGATAACACTAAACTTTGTTTAGAGAATGTTTTATAAAACAAATAATATGTGGTAATGTTATGGGCTTAAAAATAGACTATGTAACTGATTACGGTATAACTTGTAATGACGCAATTTGTGTTATGTCAAATAGTATGACTTCAAAAGAAACGATAGTAAATGCTGATGGTAGTTTTGGTAAAACTTTTAAAGTAAATTATAACGGTAAAATATATGCTTCACAGACTGCTTACGATGAAAATGCAGTTCCTATTGGTGGTTTTGGTAATGAGTTTGATTTAAATGTTAGCGCAGAAGAAACTCAATACAATATAATTAAACAATGTTATCTAAATCTAAAAACTATGACTGGATTTACTGATGGCGTTGATTGTTAATATAATACATCTTAAATACCCTATGATGTAATGGTACTTTATGTCAGAAATGATGGAACACCCTGCATGGATAATGTGGGAAGAAGCGTTGAGTGAAGAAATAGTGAATGAAATAATTGAGGCGGCAAAGGAAGCAGAGCCTCAAGCGGCATCTACCTTTAGAACAGGTGAAGGTAAAGAAGATAGCCACAGAAAAACACAAATAAGATGGCTGCAAGATGAAAAATACAAACCTCTTACAGAACAAATGATGTGGTATATAGAAAAAGCAAATGAACATTTTGGTGTAGAAGTATCTTATTTACCACCATTACAATTTACAGAATATATGGATATAGGCTACCACTATGGTATGCACCACGATATTGATTGGAACAGACAAGATGGTATGCACAGAAAAGTAAGTATTGTAGTACAACTATCAGCCCCCGAAGATTACGAAGGTGGAGAATTAACATTTAGCCATACACAAAACCCCGACCCAATAGCACTTGCTAAGAAAGGTACAGTAATATGTTTCTTATCTTACTTTGAACACGGAGTAACACCTATTACTAAAGGTAGCAGAACAAGTTTAGTAGGATGGGCCGAAGGCCCACGTTGGAGTTGATTTTTTGGGAGAAGTAAGAACAGGTAAAATAGTGTATATTGCGCCCGAAAAGTCATATACCAATGTAAACATTGAAGAGACACCTCATGGGTTCAAGATTTACCGAAGAGGTAGCGAAAGAGCATTTACAGTTATACCGCATTCAGCAGTTAAGCAAGTAATATACGATAGAGAGGAATAAAAATGAATAACACAACTAACACAACAAAAGAAACGTGCCTAAACGCACTTAACGAAACAATAGATTGCATAGCCCTAGATTCTTCGTCATTATTAGATGATATAGAGTTAATAGTTTTATCTTTAGCAGCATTAGTAGGTATAGGTGTATTTTTGTACAAAAAATATCTAGTATTAAATGCTGATGGTAAAATAACACTAGATGAATTATTAGATTCAGTTGATGAGGTCAAGGAGAAAGCCGAAGAAGCAAAAGAAGAGATAGAGAAAATAGAAAAAACTCTCGACTCTCATAATGTTGCAGAATTGAAAGGGAAGTTAAAAGAAGCAGGTCTTTCAGTAAAAGGCAAAAAAGCAGACCTTGTGGCTCGATTAGAAGCACACATGGGTGAGGCTTAGTGGCCGATTCTGATGTTGTCGCAATAAGATTAGACAATTTAGAAGAGTCTGTAAAAAGACATGAAAGATTGATTGAACAATTGGTACAGTCCCAAGTAAGTATGCAGACAGGACTTGCTAAAGTGGCTACCGAGTTAGAGATAACTAACGGTCTAATAGGTACATATATGGGAAATATGCAAAAAATTATTTTTACCTTAATAGCAATAGTAGCAGGGGCTATGGGTATATCTACACAAATGTGATAACATGGCAACAGATATAGAAAAATGGAATGCTTGGATAAAACATTTATCTCAGACAAGTGGTAATACTGCTGTAAAAGTTAGTAATATTGAAAAGACACTTAAGGAATATCAAAATAAAAGTATGCGTATGCTTTGGATAACGCAGTTATTATTAATAGGGTTGGTTGGATTAAATGGTTTATTATTGTTCTACAAGTGATGTGGGCCAAAGACTAGGTCTTAATTCAGCCCAAAGAGTACAAGCAGGTAATACTTTACAAGTAGCAATTCGTAGAGCCTCTATTGAAATAGAGCAAGTTTATAATGACTATGGTAGGTCTAATCCAACAGTACTAGAAACTACCGCTAATGGGGCTGTATCAATAGGTGCTACCACAATAACACTAACAAGCGCAAGTGCTTTTGCTACTGCGGGTAGCGGTAATATTGACGGAGATACAATATCTTGGACAGGAAAATCTAGTAATGATTTAACAGGTGTCACAGGAGTTTCTATCGCACACGCAAGTGGTGTTACAGTACAACAGGGTGAGTTTGCACACGTTCTTAGGGAAATATGTGCAGATATAGCAGCCGCTTATTACATGGAAGATGAATCTACATTTCACGAAGGTGGTGATTCTTTAAGAGGGAATACGCTTAGAGAAAGAGGTATAAATAATCTTACACGATTGGCTCATCTTGGAAGTTTTTCTTGAGGTGATTAAATGGCTACGTTGAAAAAACAATTTAAAGCACAACAAGAAAAAGAAGGTCATGTTTTTATTAGTGCCGATGGTTATACTCATCCGGGTTGGGTTAGACTAGGGACAATGACTAAAGCAAGAAATAATTACGCTACAATAATGGGACAAAATATACGCAATTTTCAAGCAGAAATATCTTTATTAGAGGACCAAACTTGGGTTGAATTAATCCGTAGAAGTAAAGATGGTAGACCTATTACGGCACAAGAAAAAAAATACCTAAAAGATAATCCTTCTTTACCTTCTAGTAAAAATGCTAATCTTGCGGGTTTTAGAAATGCTAATCAATCAAATATGAAAGATATATTTAATGCACCGGGATATATGCCGGGAACAACTAATAAAACAGATTCAATGAGGGCATGGGATAATATGACTAAAAAACAAAAAGCCGCCTCTCATTTAAGAAGTAGTCGTTTTGGTTTTAGGGCGGGTGGTAGAATAGATAGAAGTAAACCTAAATACCCTAAAGTTTTAAGAAATAAAGAATATACTTTAGGTTTTAAGGCTTATTTTGATAAATCCGCCTTTGTTAAACAAGCAGAAACCCTAACAGAAGCGGTTAATATGTTAGCATACTCTTTTTTGGGTGATGTAGTCCACAAGACAGTAGAAAAAACAAGAAAAGATATTAACGCTAAACCCGGAACAAGTAAAACTAGACATTTTAAGAAAAAATCAAGATGGGGAAAAAAGGGTTTTAATGATAGTAGCGTAACTTCTTTTCAACAGTCGGGTAATAAACTAGAGGGAGATACAATAAATAGAATTGCACATTCTTTATATGGAAACTTAAAAGAATTAAAAGGAGAAAATACAAGAAATTATTCAAGGTATATTACTTTTGTTATAGGTTCTTTTGACGAAGGGGATTCACCTACAAACCCTACGGGCGCAAGAGGTAGTCGTATGAAAAGAGGTGAAAAGTCTTTAACAGAATTGCGTGAGGATTCACAACCGGCATTTACAGTTAAGCCAAATGTAGGCTCATCACCATTAACTAAAACTTCTGCTTATTATTTAGGAAAAGGAACAAGATTTAATAGAAGGCAAGGTTTAAGTGGAAGGACATTTAGAAAACAATTAAAGGGGCAGTAAATATGGCGGTAGCAACAACAACACAATATTGGAATAGCAGAATGAATGGTACAGACCCAACAGGATTGACGGGTTATTTCCAAGATGCTTGGACTGCTGCATCCGGTGGTGGTTCTGCATCCGGTGGTGATTGGGTTATAACAAGCGGAACATATACAATAACACCTACAACAAATACAGCATACACATTTGTTGCTTGTTTGTCTTATACTACTGCACCTAATAATGATGAAGTATTAGTAAAATTAGATAATGGTACACATAAGGTAGAAGTAAAAGGTACAGGTAACGGCACATCACTTAAATTAGTAGGTGCTACAACAGTTACAGTAAGTAATTTAGATTTACTTTTAACAGAAAACAATCCTGTACCGTTAGTTTTAAGATTAACTTTAGATGCAACAGGGGCGGCTAAAATGTATGTGCATGAAATTATACAAGATGATAACGCAGAAGATATATTTTCTAGTGTTACAGGTGCTAGTGGTTCATCTAAAACTATACAATGGGGGAATACAAGCGGTAATGTAAAATGGGCTAACGTATATTATTCTAAGTTTGGTGCATTTACTCCCGAACAATTAATGACAAGTGATTTCGCACAAGATGCAGTCCCTAGAATGGGTATTGCTATTGTAGATTTATTAAAAAATACACAAAAAATATACCTAAAAACACAGGTTTCTGATGCTAATATATTATATGGTTACGATATATCTTCTAGGATGTTAAATAGATATACTACGCCTAATATACACGTTCTTATTACAGGTCTTGATTCTCCACAATTTGAAGCATTATCGGGTTCTAAAATTAAACAAAATTATGACGTAGAAATATATGTTACTACAAAAGGTACTAATTATGAAAACGCATACAGACAAGGTTTAAATATAATAGGAGAAATATTTGATGAATTGTATGTAAATACAGGTGTCTTAGGCACTACTGATAGCCTTATATCTTATAAAGCAGAATTAGATACTAAAATGGATGACGATGAAACAGTATGTGTTCATACTCTAACATTAACTTATATGCGTTTAATAGATATGAGACATAGATAATATTGATAAGAGACTCGACTCGTTGTACAGACACATAGAGGTAATAATATGGCGACTGAGTTTTTAAATAGGTATATTTCAATAGAAAAAGAGGCTACATATGGTTCAGAACCTTCCGGTACACAAACTTTTGGAGAAATAGATGATGAATCTATTTCCATGAACTTTGAAATGCTAGGTAGGTCTGATATAAGTAGGCAACAATCAAGCAAAATGGTAACAGGAACGGAATATTCCGAAGGCGGTATAAACATGGCCGTACAAGTAGATGATTTCTTAGGAATGCTACTACACGGTATCTTACCGGATGACACAGTATCGGGTAGCGGTGCTAGTTCAAAACATGGATTAGAACAAGCATTTTTTGGTCTTAACAAAAGAACAAGTGATACAGCATTAGCAAACAAAGGTTTATTTTCTGCATCTACTAATTATTCTCTTGGCGATTACGTTATTTACAATGATGAATTATACAGATTTAGTACTGCTCATACAGCAGCCGCTTGGGATGCAACAGACGCATACAAAATTATCTATCCTTCTTTTACCGTAAGAGTAGGTAGAGAAGCAAAAGAACATACATACACAGGTATGATGGTTAATAGTATGTCTTTAACTGCTAACGTAGGAGAATACGTTATGGCTAGTTTTGATTTCGTAGGAAAATCAGAATCCGCTACATCTGCACTACAAACAAGTACCGTTTTGTTCGATGGTGTTGCTTTAGATGCACTACATTTCGCTAACGGTACAGTAAAGTTTGACAACGGTACAAACGGATTAGGTTCAGCAACAGCAAAAGTAAAAGGAGTAAATCTAAGTATTTCTATGAATAGAGATACAGATAACTCATACGGTCTAGGTAGCAGTACTTACAGACACGCACCTGCTTCACAACAAATGGAGATTACAGGTAGCATTGACTTTAACGAAGTTGTTTACACAGCAGCAGCAGAAGAACCTACCTATGACCTTTTGACAGCAGAAGATGGTCTTAAATACGAACAATTAGCATTCGACGGTGCATCAGTTATGAGATTAGAGTTTTTAGATATGGAGACAGTAGGAAGTCCTTCTTCAATGACAATAAATCTATATCACTTAAGATTTGAAGCCCCTACTGCTAACATAAGCGGTAGAGATACAAACACAATGAGTGTAAACTTTACAGCATTAATGAATCCACTACTAGGAAAAGCAATTGATATAGCATTAGTAGGTAAAGGTGTTGCAGAACCTAGCGGCGACGCAGTAGCATACTGAGGTGAATAAGTATGGCTAACAATGGTGGTACAGTAATAGCAGACAAAACCAAACTAAAAGTCAATGCTTTTACAGGTACAGCAGCAGAAGTGCAAACAGCATTTAGGGCTGCAATAGCCAACGATGACGTAATAATTTCTTGTGATACTACAAGAAAAAAAGATAGTAATTTTATTACATTAACCGTAGTATGGTATGATGTAGCATAAACAGGTGAGTAAAATGGAAACATACGAAGATAAAGAAGGAAACATTTGGTCTAAAGAAATAAAAGATGGTAGATTAGTTGAAAAACTTATCGAAAGAAAAAAGAAAGCAGCACCTAAAAAGAAGGCTGCTAAGAAATCTAAAAAACAGTAAGGTGTAAAAATGAGAGTACTTGTAGCAACAGATGATATAGAAGTATTAGCAGCAGCACTAGGACAGCATTCTGCCGAAGATGTGTTTTGGTGGGCTAACGAAGCAGATAGAAAAGCAGGTTATCGTCTTGGTTTAGTAAAAGGACATATAGTAGCAAACACTACTTTGTCAAGAGAAGAAGCAATTGATTTAGGATGGGATAAAGTAATGAAAGCATTACCCCGTTCTTTTACGCCAAAAGTAGATGAAGAAGAATGAATGATAGGAATACCTTCATAAACACTTTAGGTGTTTGGGAAATTAAAGAGGATGGAACAATCCGTCTGATAAGCGAGGCGGAACAGCCAAAAGAAAAAAGAAGGAGTGATAGAAATGCCGGTACTAAAAAAAGAAATAGAATTAAATGATGGAACAAGAATATGGGTCAAACAAGCATCCGGTATGGCTAAACTTAAAATTACTAATTTACAAGCGCAAGCATTTAGAAAAATGCGTCATGCGGGTGAGCCTAGCGAATGGACTGATGAACAAAACGAAGATTTTGCTAGTATGCTTGATGAAATGGGTGCAGGGATGACCGACCAAATAGAAGCGTGGGTTCCTAACTGTATCTTAGATGAAAATATAGACTTAGACGATTTAACTTTTGAAGAATTAAATGAAATACTACAGTTTGTTCGTGGTGATGTAGACGAAGGCGCAGTCCCTTTATAGACTTTATTAGAGTAGCCCCCTCTCTATGTATGGCGTACAAGGGGGTCTTACCCTCAGACCTATGGGATAGGTATGACTGCGAAGGCGGGTCTTATAAAATGCAACTAGATATGATAGTAGCGGCAGAAATCAGCGATAAAATATCCGAAGCAACTAAGGATGCTAAGACTGATGCTAAAGGCGCAGTAGCCCGTAGAAATCAAAGAAGAGAGCAACGAAAATACTTATCAGACGGTGGTGATGTACTACAAGCGATTAAGGATAGCGGAATGCCTATAAAGGGTAAGAGTGGAGATAGTACAGCATGATAGATGGTTTATTTTTAGGGTATTTTACAAGTTTTATACCTATTGTATGTGCTGTTACTTTACTTGTTCTAAGAGCCGGTGCATCTAGGGTTTTCTTCGATGTTGTAGGTACGTTTCAAGCAAACAGATTAATTAAAGATGCTAAAACCGCAAGCGTAGTCTTTCAATCTCTTATGCTTGACGCTATTAGTGGTGTACAAGAGGCAGGTCAAGCCATAGGCGACCAATTTGCCGGTATGATGAATAGCATGACACCTATTGCTAGAGAGATAGAAACAGCAAGAATAGAATTGGAAAAGTTTCTTAATGTATCAGAAGATACAGCAACAGTACAAAAAGAAATACAAGCAATAGGTTTATCCTTTGGATTTTCAGCCGACCAAACATTCCAAGCAGCAGCAAGGATGGCTCAATTAACAGGTGTTTTAGGCGCAGGTAGTATGGGTGTAGGTACAGAAGTAGGTATGCAATTTGGTATGATAAGTAACATGGAAACCGAAGCGGCTATGCAACGTATGATTAACTTACAACAACAGACTAAGTTTATGACTAACGGTATAATGGAAAATGCTACCGAACAAGAAAGAATAAATGGGATTAGAGAAAACTCTATTAGAATACTAGACCAACTTAACACAATTGAAAACAGGTCTGCTTCTACAATGGAACAGATTACTTATGTTATGAATCAATTCGCATCACAGGCCCACATTACAGGTGAAAGTATAGCGGCTATGGCAGCGCAGTCTGCTGTCCTTATTGAAGCCGGTGAAGAACAAGGTAAGGGTGGTAGAGCCTTGCGTATGATATACGCTAGGTTAGGTGCTAATACAAATGGGGCAGCAGACGCATTTCACGAATTAGGTATTGCTACACACGATGAAAATGAAAACTTAAGAAGTCTTTCAAAAATAATGATGGATTTAAATAAAATATACCCTACATTAAAGGACCACGAAAAAACTACTTTAGCCCAAAAAGTAGCAGGTAATAGACACTATACTAGATTCTTAAAGTTAAGCGAAAACTATAACAGGGCTTTAGAGTTAGAGTTTGAAGCAACTATGAGATTATCTCCCGCTTTAGAGGAAATAAACAGAAGGAGACAAACAGATTTATTCCAATTGGAACAAGCAGAAGCAAGACTTAAAAATATGTCCGGTGCTATTGGTAATTCTTTGATACCTGCTTTAACATCAGCAACAGATAGACAGGCTGATTTAAATGCCGAGATTGCTATGTTTTTAGGTGATGAAGGTATAGGTGATGTAATAGGTAGGTTTGCTTCCTTCGGTAAAATATTACAAAGTGGTGTAAGCCCTATGTTTAATACTATAATTAATTTACAAATGCTTACTGTTGCTATGGGAACATATCAATCTGTTGTAAGGGCTTTATCCGGTGAAGAGTTAATTAACCAAGATGCTTACGGTAATAAATCCGATGCTTACCAAAGAGGCACAGCACAGATGATGCACTATGAAGCAGGTGTCCAAGATATTACAGATGCTTTAACAATGCAAACGCTAGAGTTAGAAAGACTTACAGACGCAGAAGTAAATAACATGAGTAAAACACTAGAAGAAACTTTTGCCTTAAAAGGACAATTAGATGGGAGAAAGCAAAATGTTCTAGCAATACAAGCAGAAATAGATGAATACCAAAAATTAAATCCCACTATACAAAATAGAATTGGCTTAATACAAAAACAAGATGCAATTGAGGAATTAAAAAGAAAGAAACTTGAAAGCACAAAAGCATTTGATGACAAAATAGAAGATGTAAGAACAAATAAAAAATTAACAAACAAGAAAAAAGTAATTAGTGCGCTTGAAAAAGAAAGAAACATTGAACAACAAAAATTAGATATACAAATTAGAGAACAACAAACAATGGACACCGCAGATATAGATAGCCTAAAATTAGAAAGTGTGCTTTTAAATATGGAAATAAAAGATAGAGAAAGACTAATCGCTACAATAGACGAAGAATCAAGAGCAATATATAATCTAGGCATAACTGATGCAAATAAACACACAATAGACCAAACTACTATACAATTATTAGAACAAATGGGAATATCTTACGATGAATTAGCAGGTAAATTATCGGCACATACATTACAGGTAAAAATAGACGAAGAAACTAAAAGAAAGGCTATGCTTGCAGATGCAGCAGCACACGCCGCATCTATGAATCGTTTAAGTATTAGAATGGGTATAATGGGTACTATGTTTATGATGTTTGGTTCGGGGCAAAAAAGTATGAGAATAGGTATGGTTCTAAATACTGCTGCTATGATAATGCAGATGAGAGCCATGCACATGAGAACGGCTGTTCAAGATAAAGAAACTGTTTCTAGTGCTATTAATACTAAAGCAACAAGAATTAATACTGATGCAATAGGCTACGATACTTATATTACTCATCAGAATGCTGCTGCTAGTACTATTGCTATGAGAGCAAATGCGGGTTTAGCACAATCTTACGTTTTTCTTGGTGGTGCTGCAACGGCGGCGGGACACGGCCTTAAAGCCTTTGGTGCAGGTGTTATGGTTGCGGCTACATCAGTAGCAAAAGCAATACCGTTTTATGCCGCTTTATTAGCGGCTTCTGTAATATTAGTAGAAGGCTTAGAGGCTTTAGGTATTATGGGAGATGCAGACAATTTAAACTTCGATACTGAGTTAGAATCTATGGATAAATATAAGGCTAGTACTTCTGAATTAATAGATATGATAAAAGATGAAACACATACTATTGAAAGTCTTACTACATCAATATCGGATAAATCCGAAGAAGTAAAAAAATTAGCCAAGTTTGAAGATGTAGTAAGTAAAGCAAAAATAGAACAACTAGAAAAAGAATTAGGATTAGAACAATCTCTTTTAGATATTAAACAAGCACAATTTGTTCTTGCGGAAAAAGAAGCAGGTACTTTTGATGAAGAAGGTATGGAAGCGTATTTTTCTGCTTTAGAGAAAAATGTTGAACACGTTAATAAGTTTGGAGAAGAAGGCATGGGGTTAGGCAAGCGCACGTTAGGCCAAAGTTATGAAAGAACAATCGCAGACACCGGAAGGCAATTAAGGGCATTAATTCCGGGTGGTAAATCACCCGAAGGGTTTTTCATAGATGATAGGAATGATACTTGGCAAGCAACTATAAAAGCATTTGAAGAAGAAAATGCTGTATTTGCAGAAATAGTTAGGTCAAGAAGCATAGAAAGTTTAGAGGATTGGGATGCGTTTGTAGAAGGTGTAGAGTCCGGTCTACAGATATTAACTAATTCTGAAAAACAGGCTATGGGTATTTTAGTAGATGGCTACCAAGATGCTTCGGATGCTTTGCATGACTTTGCTAACAGTAGAGAAGAATTATTTTACGGATTTTCTTCTGATAATTTAACCGGAAATCTAGTTAAACAAGTAGTACAACAGGGAGTAGAAACCCTTATAACTACCACAGAAGTAATTATGAGTAATACGTTTAATGGTATGACTACTACCGAAGTAGCAAATCAAATATTAGATGAGATAGAAAGAGGCGCAGGTACTAGAGGAATGAGCCTTGCTACTAGTTAAGGTGATTTTATGGTAAGAAAAGTATCTAGTATGTATGGGGTTTGGCTTGCGGGCTATTACGATGACTTTAATAGTGCTAGGGCTATACCCGATGATAATAACTACCCTAATATATCTAGTGATTATTCTATAACAGCAAGCCATTTTGGAAATCCTATGAATGGAGAAGCGACACTAAATCCTAGATATAGATTTAGTATAGCAGACAGAAATAGAATTGGTTCTTATGGTACTAATTTTTTAAGTACTACTGATAACCAATACCTTAAGAACAACGGTCTTTTTGAGTGGTTGTCTTATGATACTTCAAGACAAAAACCCGAAAAGTGGGAAGGTAGAGCGCAATTACAATACCCCGATGGACACGTTGCTAATAGATATGAGTTTAATACAGTATCTAGTGAAGATTATCTTTTACTTTCAAATGGTTATGATACGCTAGGTAAATACTATATTCCTACCGGAGATAACGATTCTACGCTAGGTAGAACAAATATGAAATCATTTTACAATTCCGGTGGTACTACTAATTATGCTAGTAAAGTAGCAGGTGAAATAATTGCTGATGGAGATTTTATGCAAAGAGGTCATTTAGTTGGTACTTGGATGGGAGAAACATTAGGAGAATCCGGTACATGGGATGCCACAAGTACTACACCACAGAATCTTTTTGCGCCTGTTGTATCACCATCGGGCCAACCTTTTTTGGCTATACAAACATATCGTTCTGCGTACAATAGTAGTAGTAATAAACCTACTTTAATCTATAAAGGTTCTTTGAATAGTAGATTAGATGGAGATACTTTTACCGCAAGAATAGCAGCAAGAGCATTTAACGGTGCTACAACTAACAACGGTAAAATTGACTTAAATCTACTTTTTGAATTAGGTTTTGAATCTACCGATTTTCCTACTAGTAATATTTCTAACGGATTCGGGGGAAATCCTGCAATAAGCAAAATTATTGATTTGGATAGTGGTAGTACAATAGAATATGATGCTTTAGGGCTTGAATACATAGGTAATAATACAGCACAAAATGTCATTAATGATGATACATGGGTAGATTTTGATTTTGTTATGGATTATACAGCACAAACTTATGATGTATATATTAATGGGCAGAAAAAAATTACAGGCGCAGCGTTTGACGAAACAAGAACAGCAGAAAATATGTATGGATTCCAACTAACACTACAACCTAAGTCGGGTAGTAGTAGTAGTACAACCCTTATGGTAGATAGGGTAGGCTTAGTTAGGTATCTCACAGATGCAGAAGATTACTCAAGTTACGAAACACCCATACAGTCTTTAAAAATTACTTATCCCTTAAATGGTTTTTCAACTGCTAACTTAGAAATAAATGATATGCCTAACTACGAAAGCGGGGGTACAGAAAACCTAAACTTAGGTATGAGAAAACAAGATTATTTGTTGAACCTTAAAAGTATTTTTACATCTTCAACACCTGTAGATTGGTCTTTGTTAATTTTTGGTAGCCAAAACCCTAGAATAGATAGGCCGGTATGGAGAGGCGTAATAAACACTATGAGTATAAAACAAAAGGGTAGAGATAGAAGTATAGATTTAAACGCTACCGATAATATAAGCCTTCTTGATAGACAAGTACCTCTTTGGGAAATAGGTCAAAAAGGTATTAACGATTCCGAAAACGCAGTTACAGAATACTGGCTTTATGACGCACAAGGTTTTAAAAGTATTATGAATCTAGGTACATTACCCTTAAAAGTATTAAGTAGTAATATCGGTTTTGATGTAGACGATTCTTACGAAGAGACTTCCAATCAAAGAATGCAGTTAGGGTCAAGCCACCCTATACAGATGTATAATAACGAAAGTGAAAAAGGCCCTAATAGTTTAGAAGAACAATACGAAGGTATAAATGTAGATACTTTTCACGAAACTGTAGTCAGTACTACTAAAAGAACCACTATTGACGTACCTTCGGGTCATGGATATACTACAAGTAGTAATATTACTATAACAGGTTCAAATAATTTTAACGCAAGTGGTATAAATCCTGTAGATGCACAGGCAACCACACTAAGTTTTTCACAAACTGATTTACCTTTTGGTGCTAGTCAAATAGGAAGCGGAAGTATAGTTTACGCAGGTAAATACACAGGCGTAGATTTTGACACTACTATTGCTGATAATATAACAGAATATGGTAACTGGCAAATATTAGTGGCTACCCAGTACCCACAATCTACTGACCCAACATCAGAATATGTTACATTTTTCTTTGATGCTGACCCCGCACTATCTTCGGGAGATGTATTTTATGTAAATAAATTAACAATTGGTAGTGCGACAGAAACTACACAAAGCGGTAGGCACGTTGTCGCATCTACTAAAAAAACTTTGAACTACTATGATGCTTCTACTTTAAGTAGTACATATATTTGGTGCGTCACAACGAAAACAACATATACAAGCGGTGAGTTTGGTACATATACAAGCAACACAGGACTTAAGACACTTAATGATAGAAAGGAATGGACTAGCGATAAGGGAGTAATAACACCCGCACCTTCGGCATTTACAGCAGCCAAATACAGAACACTACACGCTAGATGGATGCGAGATTTACCTAATTCTCTTTGGTTTCAATATCACTATGGAAACATAAAAGAAACCGAAATAGGCTCTTGTGATTATACAGGTATAGATACTACTAATTACAAATGGGTGCAAATAACTTCTGCTCTCTATACGACTCTTTCTAATGCAGGTAAAACAAGTGGTGTAGCCCAAATAAAAGGTAAGTTTTCTACTAACTCTCACATGAGATACCAATTTATTTATCAAGGTATTCAATCTAGTGGTGGTAATTATTATCTTGTGGGTTGTAAATATATAGATTATGTTGCTACTTCGGTAGCCAATTTAAGTGGTAATTTTAAAGTAGATATATTAGACATATCAAACGATTATAAACATCTTTGGTTGCTTTGGGCTGACATGAGAAATAACGGTAAGGCTGATGCAGACGGTAGTTTTAGAAAAAAGGACTTTGGCTTACAATACCCTACATCGGAAAACTACGATGTTTCTTTGTATTATGTAGACCAAACTGATACTAACGGAGATATAGATAAGTTTGCATCTTTGAAGGTAGGAGAAGATATAAATATTTGGAATGTTGATGCGACAAATGAGCCTGTTAGTGGGGCTGCGTTTTCTAAGACACCCGATTATTCTTTAGGAGAAGAAGTATCAAGTTTTACTTATGGGGCAAATCAATTAGTAATAGAAGGTCTTACAGAATCAAGATACACAGTAGGTTCTTATGCTACCGTATATAATAGCCTACATTATGATGGTACTTATGAAATAGCATCTATTAGTGGTACAAGCAATATTACCTTAAAAGGTGTTACCGCAGGTACAAATACTAACGCAGCAGTAGGTAATATTATGGTAGCCCCCGCAGCAGCCTCAGAAAAAGAATTAGACACCAAATATCACGATTGGGAAGATAAGGCGGGGTCATTTTTAGTTATAGATTCTTCACCTTTCTTTAACCTTAATACTTTAGTAAATAAAGGCACAACAGGTCAAATCTCCGGTGGTAATACTAACTTAGGTGATTATGTAGCAACGGTACATGGTTTCCCTTCTTTGATAGATAACTACTATGCGGAAGCAATCTCTTCTTACAAATCAACGGCTACGCCCTATCAAGAACACCCTAATACTAGAAGGTTGTTATCTGATGTAACATTTGCAGATGAGGGTTTGTTTATTGGTGATGCCGGAATACCCGTAGAAGATACTACTAATTTTTCAGATAGGGGAACAGGTTTAATACAAGCAGATTTAGAAGGTTCGGATGATACCCAAGAATTATATTTTTGTTGGACAGGTAAACTAGGTACAGCAGTTTCCAATACAGCGATAGTGGTAGATTCTTTTAACCCTGTACCTTTTGTCTCACCTAGCACAAAACTTACTAAATCGGGAGAAACCTTTGTAACAAAAGGAATTACTAACGGTATGGTTATAAAAAATACTACGAATACTACAAGGCACAATATATTATCGGTAGTAGACGAAGATACAATAATTGTTAG
>Ga0315315_10002418_pt1 | contig 17071 bp, 12 predicted proteins | sample M140m3416metaG_FD_203699 | JGI IMG/M metagenome (GOLD analysis project Ga0315315, IMG submission 203699) | Ammonia-oxidizing marine archaeal communities from Monterey Bay, California, United States - M1 40m 3416 | ecosystem: Environmental > Aquatic > Marine > Intertidal zone | place: USA... | reverse complement strand
TCGGTTTACCACGGATATGATTCAGGAGTGGACCAAGGAGTCCGTCTTTTTGGCCGCGTGATAAGCCAACAAAAGAAGTAGTGAGTCGCGGGTTTATTTCGAGCACTCGGTCGTCACGGCCATCGTCATGACTGCCCAGAATCATATCAACACCAACCCAACCATGAGCTCTCGAATCCGTTGCTCTCCCCAAAGCTGTGATTGATTGGACTGCGAGGGCTTGTATGCGGCTATGCAATGCAACTGGAGCAGGTTCACAGCCAAGGTACGCGGGTTGTGGTCTGTTAGTAAATAGCTGTTGGCAAGGAAGGAGAGGGATCACGGAATCAGATGTACAGAGGCAACAGCAACTTCCATGAATGCCGGAGACAAGGTGTTCAATCCGTGAGTCTGTTTCTGGTGCGATAAAATCAGTGTGGCTGTTGATGATTCTGAGGCCATCACACCCAGCACTCATACGTGGCTTTAATACGGCAGGAAGATGACAGTCATCAGGAAGTCCTCCACCAGCCGGCACGGTGTAGCCAGTTGGTGTTGGAATACCAGCTGCAGCAAGTATTGTGCATGTTGTGTGTTTGTCGCTTGCGGCAAGCACAAAAGGTATGGGGCAGTTGATGAGCCGGTCTCCAAAGCCCGCATGCTCAATTTTCTGAAGCGAACGTGCCAAGACTCCCTGTGTTTCTGGAGCTATAAAAATTACATAATCAAAAGTAGATGCGATCTCCAGTAGTGATCCGATATCGCGCCCACAGGCCACGCTCTGAACGGCACTGTCTTCAGGAAGTTGAGGAGCAACTTCTGAAGGAAGAGTTTCGTCAACCATGACGGTGACATCGATGTCTATGTTTTTTGAAGCGTCCCACGCGAGTGCCTCAATCATAAGTCGCCCCTCTTTGAGAAATCTACCAAGTGGCATCTTCTTCAAAAGCGTACGAGCCATCTCGCTCTGCATTCCGCCTGAGCAGGACCATTCGTATATTAAGAGACGCATGCTAGAGTGCAGTAGGGGAAAGACTCAAAAGATTCCTAGTTGGTCACGGCCGTCATCAGTCATTCGGTCTGGCGTCCAGGGTGGTTCCATAACAATGCGAACCTCGACATCTTCGACTGCTTCATGCGTATTAACAGCACGTTTTGTATCAGCAATTAACTGCGGGCCAGCGGGGCAAGCCGGGCTTGTCATCGTCATATCAATTGAGACATGCTGTTTCGGGTTTTCAGATGCTGGACTAAACGAAACGTTGTAAATTAATCCAAGATCGATAATGTTGACGAATAATTCAGGGTCCTTAACTTGTTTCAATAGTTCACGAACAATGTCCTCAGAGAGAGTTGTACTCGTTAGGCTTTCTGTCGGAGTCTTCTCATTAGGAGATGCAGTGGTATTTGGATTGTCGGCGGGCTGAGTTGGGAGAACGCTCGCGGTTGTTGCTCTTTGTGGAGTAGGTGGGATTGGGTTCCCGCTGGGTCCTGAACCAGCTTCACGCAGACGCACCGAGATAGCCCCATCTTCAACTTTTACGTCGTGTGCAAGAGTGGGCCGAATGGCTGGCATCGAGAGAGCTGCACCAGTACGAATATCGAACTTTGCTCCATGTCTCGGGCAGGCAATGGTGTAGTCCTTAAGTTCACCATCTACAAGAGGGCCACCATCATGCGTGCAAACATCGTCGATGGCATAAAATGATTGGCCAACATGGAATAGCGCGATCATCTCTCCATCGACCTCAACGAGTAACTTGCCGGGGTCTGGGATGTCGGTAGTACTTGCTACGTGAACGAATTGGGACATAAATGAAAAGCTCTTTAGGGACTTAGAAGCGACTGTTTTTCAAGGATCAAGAAACCCTTCGGATTCGGCTTCCGATTGCCGTTGCCAAGGCTTCTCGAACAGAAGCAATTGTTATACGGTCGAAAACTTGCTGAAAGAATCCTGCGACAACAAGTCGGGCGGCCTCATCTGCCGACAAACCACGTGCTTGTGCATAAAAAATTTGTTCTTCGTCAACTCGTCCACTTGTAGCTCCATGAGTGCAACGAACGTCATCAGCTTCAATTTCAAGGCCTGGTATTGAATCGGAACGCGCTGCAGCGGAAAGCATGAGGTTGTCATTTCGCTGATAGCCATCAGTTTTTTGTGCGGCTTTATCAACTTTGATCATTCCACGCCAGACGATCCGGCTTCGGTCTTGGAGGGCACCTTTATACAAAAGGTCACTGCGGCAAGAGGGACCTTCATGATGCTGGAGTGTGTTGTAAACGAGTTGTTGCTTTCCTTCGGTGAACATCACTCCATTCACTTGCGCTTCAGCGTTGTCTCCCACAAGAGCAACATCTTGAGCGACTTGAGACAGTCGGCTGCCAAGTGCTGCCAGCGTCCACTGTAGTTTTCCATTCTTATGGATAACTGCTTTTTGACGTGCGACATGCCAAACGCCACGATCCCAGTTTTGAACATTCACCATGCGAAGAAAAGCATTTTCACCGACAACTATCTCCGTTCCACCGCAATGAAACCCTGTGTCAGATCCAGTTGTTCCGCAGTTGGCTGTTTCGGTGAGAACAGTGGCTTCAGCACCATCGCCTAAAACAACAAGTACATGCGAGGTGTCGACGCCACCGTTATCGATTGCCGCAAGGCAATGAATTGGCTCAGCAATTTTTACTCCCGGAGGGACATAGAGAATCATGCTGCCACGGTGGAATGCGCCGTGAAGGGCTGCAAAGTAATCTTTTTTTGTGTCAATAATTTGCAGCCAGTGTTTTTTCAGGACATCACTGCTGTCTGCAAGGACATCTTCTGCAGTGCCGAAGACAACACCTTGGTCTTTTAGAGATAAATCAAGTTCATTCTGAACCACGTGTCCGTTTATTGTCTTAAAATGACCTGCGTAGTCAGTTTTCCCCATTGCTTGAACGTCTTGAGAAGAGTCGTTTGAAGCAGGGAATCGTGACGCTAAAAGACCTTCGGGCAATTCGGTTGACGGTTGCAGTCGCAGTCCCCAAGCATCCGGCTTAAACATACGAAGGTCGGTTCTCATCCAGTGCTCTTGATGGCGATCTGGTAGCGAGAGCTCTTCCAGAGCATCCATGCACGACAACTGATGGGCCACCGCCCATTCGGGAAGAGGTTGTTCAGAAAGCAGTTGTTCGAGTGCGTGTCTATTGAACGTTGGAGCGGGTGCTGTTGTCGTCGTCATGAAGCCAAAATAAGAGGGGGTCTAAGGGAACAAGGGGTTTAACCGACGGAACCTTCCATCTGTAATTCGATCAGACGATTCATCTCAACGGCGTACTCCATGGGCAATTCCTTCACAAGCGGTTCGATAAAACCACCAACGATCATGGTGCTTGCTTCAGCCTCTGTGAGGCCCCGGCTCATGAGATAAAATAATTGCTCTTCACCAATTTTGGAAACACTCGCTTCATGACCTATTGAGACATCTTGTTCTTCGATTTCAATGTATGGATACGTGTCGCTCCGGCTTATGTCATCAAGAATCAATGCATCACAGACCACACTGGAGCGGCTCTTTTTTGCACCCGGCTCAACACGAACCAGACCTCGGTAGCTTGAGCGACCACCATTTTTCGAAATACTTTTTGAAACAATTCGGCCAGATGTGTTTGGTGCTGCATGAACGAGTTTTGCACCTGCATCTTGGTGCTGGCCGGCAGTAGCGAAAGCAATTGAGAGAATTTCGCCACGCGCACCTGGTTCCATCATGTAGACCGCAGGATATTTCATGGTGAGGTGGCTTCCAAGATTGCCATCAATCCATTCCATCATGGCGCCTTCGTAGGCAAGAGCACGTTTGGTGACGAGGTTATAGATATTGTTTGCCCAATTTTGAATGGTTGTATAGCGGCACCGACCATGCTTCTTTACCACAATTTCAACGACAGCCGAATGCAAGCTTTCTGTTGAATACATCGGAGCAGTACAGCCTTCGACGTAATGCACGTGGGCTCCTTCATCAACAATAATGAGTGTTCGCTCAAACTGCCCCATGCTCTCGGCGTTGATGCGGAAATATGCCTGAAGAGGGAACTCGATAGAGACTCCCTTAGGGACGTAAATAAAGGAGCCACCAGACCACACCGCTGAATTAAGAGCAGCAAACTTGTTGTCAGTTGGTGGAATAATCGATCCAAAATATTCTTTTAAAAGATCCGGATGTTCTCGCACTGCGGTGTCTGTGTCTGTGAAGATAACACCTTTTTTGGCAAGATCTTCTGCAAGTGATCCGTAGACAACTTCACTTTCGAATTGTGCTTTGACGCCTGAGAGGAACTTCCTTTCAGCTTCAGGAATCCCAAGACGATCAAAGGTCTTTTTGATCTCTTCTGGAACTTCTTCCCACGTCTTGCCTTGCTGTTCCGCCGGCTTCAGGTAATAGAAAATATCCTGAAAATCGATGCCAATATCTCCACCCCATTTCGGCATTGGTTTGGAGTTGAAGATATCAAGTGACTTCAAGCGGAAGTCACGCATCCAGCTCGGTTCTTGTTTCATTTCGGAAATCTGGGACACAATATCCCTGTCGAGCCCACGACGAGCTTTGAAAACACTCGGCGTGTTCGTACGAAAATCATACTTATTAATTTCCCCGAGCGCGAGAGTCGAAGATGCGTCAGTGTCAGTAGACATCGTGTGATTTCCTTTTCAACGTTTCTTGGTTTGATTCAGGATGTTGTCGTTTCAAGACGACGCTCAGCTTCCATGGCCACTTCGGCCGCCGCAGCCTCAGGATAGGCCTTTCGTATTCGATCATAGCCTTGTTTATGAAGTTCGGCAGCGAGTTCTGGGCCGCCTGATTCAACGATACGTCCTCCCAGCATGACATGTGTCTGTAGAGGAATATTGTGCTCTAGAAGCTGCTCGTGGTGTGTAATTATAAGAATCCCCATCTCTGCACCACCGATGCGTGCAATACTCTCACTGGCAAGTCGAACTGCATCAGCATCAAGACCACTGTCAGTTTCATCAAGGATTGCAAATTGTGGCCGAAGCATGGCCAGTTGCAGAATTTCGGCACGTTTCATTTCGCCACCAGAAAAGCCGTCGTTGACATATCGTCGTGCGAATTCAGTATCGATCGATAAGTCCTTCATTTTGCTCTTTAATTCGCCTCGAAAATCTCGCATTGGCATCAGTTCCTGGCCTTCTTTTCGGTCAGGATTACGGATGTTGGTAACAGAATGTCGAAGAAAATCAGCAAGACGGACACCCGGAATAGCCATTGGTCGCTGGAACGCCAAGAAAACGCCTGCTCGTGCCCGCAGATCCGGTTCCATCGCAAGAATGTCATGCCGCGTTCCATCTGCATCGATTAATTCTACTGAGCCATCCGTAACCTCGTATGATGGATGCCCCATGATGGCGTACCCGAGAGTGCTTTTGCCTGATCCATTTGGGCCCATAAGCGCATGCACTTCGCCTCGGCCGATGGCAAGATTAACCCCTTTGAGTATTTCTTGACCCTCAACAGCAACGTGAAGATTCTTTATTTCTAGCCGTTTGCTCATGCAATTTTCCAAACTTTCCACATACAGTAAAGTAACTTTACGATTGTACTTTTTGATGATCGTAAACCAATGTTCCATCATCTTCGACAGCCGATCTCACGTAACCTGAATGGTGTGGCACGGGGAGTTCATCGGCAATTTTTCCAGACCCATCTAAACTCTTTGCAAGTTTTTGGCCCATGATTTTATCTTGAATTCTCATTAATCCTTCGAGGAGGCTTTCGGGGCGTGGAGGGCACCCGGGAACATAAACATCAACGGGAACTACAAGGTCGACACCCTTCACAACGTGGTAACCCCATTTGAAGTATGGACCACCACCTGTGGTGCAAGCTCCCATTGCGATGACATACTTAGGATCGGGCATCATGTTGTAGAGCCTTCGGACTCGACTAGCCATTTTGTATGTGACAGTCCCAGCAACAACCATGAGATCAGCCTGTCTGGGTGTTGCACGGAAGGCACCTGCACCGAAGCGGTCCATGTCGTATCGACTTGCACCTGCGGCCATCATTTCGATTGCGCAACACGCCAGTCCAAACGTCATTGGCCAGATGCTCGACTGACGGGCCCAATTAATCGCCTGCTCAACGGTTGTTAACACCATGTTTTCTTCGAAGCGGCCCTCAATCCAAGGCTGTGTCATATGAATAAACTCCAAGCAATTCAGGAAAATGTAATGTATGGTGGGAGATTCTGTACTCTGTCTCTACAAATACTATACGTATAATATATGGTTTCGACAGTTCTGGCGCTGAATGTGGGCGTAAATCTGCAGAAAATTACCAGCACCCGCCAATTTGACAACGCTTTGTCGTGATCGCGTCTTCTGATTGTTTCTTGCGGTCTCTGTACAAGACATAGTTTTTTCGGTTTTGCATAACTTGGATCAACTATTTTCCAACTATTCGCGTTGATACGTGCTTCCTTATTTCGCCAAGCTTTAAACACTACGAAATAGGCTTTTAGCTCTCGTTCGGCTTTGGGAAATACCGACGGACAACGTCAAGAAACTCCTGCTGATTCGTGACTCGCGACACATGTCCGCGAAAGTCTCTCGCCCCCGGAATTCCTTGTGCGTACGAACAGGCAAATTTTCTCATGAGGAGAGTGCCTCGTTCAACACCAAACCGCTCACATACAAGCTCGTAATGATGCAGAACAATATTTTTCTGTTCCTCGAGTGTCGGATCAGGGGGTTTGGGTTCACCTCGCAGAAGTGCAGCAACCTGGGAAAAAATCCAGGGTTTTGCAAGGCACTCACGTGCGATCATGACTCCGTCAATCTCAAAGTCTTGTAAACGTGAGACCGCCTCTTCAGCCGATGTGATGTCACCGTTTCCAACGACGGGCATTCGAGAGACACTTTGTTTGACCTGGCGGATAGCTTCCCAGTCGGCTTTACCTTTAAAATATTGAGCTGCTACTCGACCATGAACGGTAAGGCAACTGGCCCCAGCTTCTTCAACACGTTGCGCTACTTCAATTGCTGTCTGGCAATTATCGGAACAGCCGAGGCGAATTTTTGCTGTCACTGGAGTATCGCCACAGGCGTCAACGACACGACGAACAATCTGGCCTACGCGATCAGGGTCACGGAGTAACCACGATCCGCTGTGGGCTTTTTCTGTGACTTGTCGAACCGGACAACCAAAGTTGAGGTCAATGACACTTACTCCAAAATCACGCGAGAGCCGCTTTCCCACCGCGGCCAGATTGTTAGCGTCATTGTCCCACATCTGAACGGCAAGCGGTCTGGGTTCATCGTGTACGCCCCAGAGGCGATCTGGGTGTTCACCTCGGTTTGTTTCCAGCCAGATAGCACTCCGCGCCGCGATCATCTCTGTTGCAAGAAGCCCAGCGCCACCAAACTCTCTCACAACCTGTCTGAACGCAAAGTTTGTGTAGCCAGCCATGGGGGCCTGCAACACTGGAGGGACAACATCCACGTTACCGATTCGAAGACGCTTTGGGCTCTGTTTGGGAGAGTCGGAGAATTGTGGAGCGAGCGTCTTCGGCATTCTTTCGTGCTTGGTTGTCGAGTGATTGTGAGGCGTGTCAGTTTTGTGAGACATTGGTAACACCGCGGTGCTCTTCGTACATTCCGTACCTGCTCTTTCACGCACCAAAAAGTAGTTGAAAACGAGTTCGTGAGGGCCTTAATGACAATCAAATGCTCTCTACATTCTAGGGTTGCAAAGACATTCCCGGTTGTTCGATAGGCTGCAGATTCGTTGCGGGAATGACTGTTGACATAGGCTGCGGCGTCCATTGGATAGGCGTCCCGATGAGCATCGACACATACCGATCATCGGGAACGGAGACATCAGCAACAGCCATTGCGTATTCCGCAATGTCGAGATTGTATGTTGCGAGTGACTCGGCGAACTCCCGTTGCTGTTGACGAAGCATACGATGAGCTGCAACGACTGCTTCAATGGGACGTTTCGCGCGTGCATGATCTATTTCAGCGCGATCCATTGCTACTTTTGCTGCCACGACTGCCCCGGCTCTCGCCTCGACTGCATCATGTTTACTCGGAAGCATTTGGTCGATAGCTCGAATACGCCCCGTCGCTGGTCTTGTCGCAAAAATTGCTGCAAAGTGAGTCTCGTATTGTCCCGCGAGGGGACGATCGACTGGCCATGGAGCAGGTTCACTGACAGGGAGTCTGACGAGATCAATGAGCTGTTGCTGAGCAGCAATCAATTCAGCATGGGCATCAGCCAGGTCTGCCTCAGCTGCGGCGATGGCTACATCAAGTACCATCTGGTCATGGGGATCACTGCCGGGAGCAATGAACTGAAGGCGTTCTTTGGCCTCGGTTGCAAAGCGGATGCTCGCATAACCTCGAGAAACCTGCCAGTATGCCTGAGTGATCCAGAGTCTTCGGCTGCGATCTCCAGAACGCTGAAGCGCCTCGATAAGCGGAAGTGGTCTCGCGTAGAGATTCGAGTTGCGAGGATTCTCATCATCACTTATCTGATTTAACTCTAACGGTTCAAGAATCCCTTCCAGCAACATTGTCGCAGTCGTCTTTTCTGACGCGGGAGGTGTTTCTGAATGTACTGAGGTTGCTGAGTTTTGTGGCTCAGCAGGAGGTGCTGTACCTGTTGTTTGCGTGGCAGTAGGTGGTGGTGTCGTATTGTCTGGTTGAATGACAATTGACACTGTGCCGTCGGCAGTCGTGTCCGGTGTACTTGCCTCGTAAGTCGATTTCATACCTGCCGAAACTGGTGGTGTAGTAGTCTCCGCTGCAGTTTCTTTTTCTAGCGAAGCGGTATTAGGAGGAAGGGGTATGCTATTCGTGTTGGGCAGCGTGGTGGGTGCTTTATCTGAAATCACGGTAGAGGGTTGAACTTCAGCGTTTTCCTCTGCAGTTGAGTTTTGACTACTTGTGTCCGTTTTTTCCTGAGGAATCACGTTGTCCTGCGACCAAGCACGAGGTGTAGCAAAACCGACGGCAGTAACGAGTACGAGGGGCAGGCATAGCTCTACCAAGTGATGTGTTTTGCAGATCTCAAATATGTTGAGATGCGTCAGCCATTTCTTTGCGATCCTAGCCATGTGGTGTTCCTGAGATGTAGAGGACCGAGACATTCACAAATGCAAGCGTCAGCCGTCAACTGGACTTTATAAACACAGTAATCCCAGCCCTCAGTAATCCATAGCTTACCGATGGAAGAGTTTTTTCAAAATTGAGGCAAACGCATATTAAGTTGTTTTCCGGCTTTGGGAAGGAGAGCCCTCTGGACGACAGGATATAGGCGAGAGAACTAGCTTGCTGCGTCGAGGTAGGGATCCTGGCTCATTTGGATATGGGATTCAGCTTTTTGTCTCTCCATATACTCCAACGCCCTGCGTTGCCGTCGGTGTCGAGCCTCGACTCGTTGTTGTGCGCGCTGAAAAAATGCAAGAAGTCGTTCCGGATTTCCTTTGAGTTGTCGTTGAAGACGACGGCTAATTCGCTTTGCACGTTTTGGTCCATATCCCTCAATAAGGATGTCATCGTCAACAGCTAAAAACTGGCGCCATGTTCCAGGATCACCTTGACGTCCGCAACGTCCGACGAGTTGCCGATCAATTCTGGCAGAATCGTGAAGCTCGGTGCAGATGACATGGAGGCCACCGAGATCTTCAACACTATCGCCCAATTTGATATCAGTGCCTCGTCCAGCCATGTTCGTTGAGACGGTGATCTGATTGCGTCCACCTGCCGCAGCAACAATCTCGGCTTCGGAGGCAACGTTTCTCGCATTCAACACCGTATGTACGAGGCCCTCGGATGTCAGGAGTTTGGAAAGGTCTTCAGATTTGTCGATTGATCGAGTGCCAATCAGTATGGGCCTTCCTGTCACGTGAACATCTTTAATGTCACGTACAATTTCATGCAACTTTTCTTCGTAGCTCGTGCAGACCCGGGGCGTGAGGCGTTGGCGTATGGCAGGTCTGTTGGTTGGCACGATAGCAATACCAACGTCGTAGGTGCGACCAATTTCACCAGCGCTGGTTGCAATGGTTCCTGTCATGCCAGCAAGGTTGGGCCAGCGCGCAAAAAGGTCCTGAATTGTTATTCGAGCTGCGTGGCCACCGCGACCAGTTTTTACTTCGAGACCTTCTTTCGCTTCAACTGCCTGATGAAGTCCGTCTCGCCATGATCTTCCTTCAGCGATACGCCCTGTGAATTCATCAATAATGACAATCTCTTGGCCTGGCTCATCTTTTTTATCCCGAACTACATAATGGCGGTCACGAATGAAAGCAATCTTCCCACGCAGAGCAAGCTCAACGGAGTCGTAGAGTTCGAGCATGCTTACGGAGTCAACTAATCGAGGTCGTACTGATGCTCGAATCGTACTGCGACCAACGCCGAGGAGTTCTGCCGACCTCTTTTGGGGGTCATATTCATAGTGCACATCTTGAACCATGGTGTCGGCTAACTTGCACGCGAAATTGAATAAAGCTGCTTTGCGTTGCTCTCGCTCTCCCATTTCGCCGTCAGGTGAAGAGATGATGAGTGGTGTTCTTGCTTCGTCAATTAATACGTTGTCTGCTTCGTCTACGAGGACGAACCAGTAAGGCCTTTGCAGAAGTTTTGAGTCACCGGAACGAGCCTCTCCCATAAGAGTAGCGCCAAGATTGATGCGGCCTTCCTTCAGCTCTCGTTGCATCAATCGGTCTTTCAGGAAGTCAAAACCAAATTCTTTCGCAGTACCATATGTGACATCTTTGGCGTATGCGTTTCGACGTGCGTCAAAGTCCATTTCAGACTCAACAATACCTACCGTTAAGCCAAGTGCTTTAAAAATTGGCTGCATCCACTCAGCATCACGTTTTGCGAGATAGTCATTTACCGTTGCAAGGTGAGCACCGCGTCCGGCGAGTGCATAGAGCATAAGTGGAAGCGTAGCGACGAGTGTTTTTCCTTCACCGGTCTGCATTTCAACAATTGAGCCATGTACTAATGCAATTCCAGCGAGAAGTTGAACGTCGTAGTGTCGCATGCCAAGAGTGCGGCGGCCAGCTTCACGGGTCGCGGCAAATGTTTCAATCAGCAGTTCATCAGTTGGTTCACCCGCTCTCGCTCGGTAGGAGAGGGATCTGCCAAGCCTACGCAAGCGGGTATCATCAAGAGCCTTCATGCTCTCTTCAAGGCTATCGATACGATCAACCGTGCTGTACGTCGACGCATTAATGGACGAGCGGAGTCGCTGCGGGAGTATTGGTTGCCAGTTCCAGAACATCAGGCCAGTTCTCGCCTCACTTCAAATTTCAAAACCTAAGGTGCAGATAGCTTAACATTGCGATGGAGTGAATCGGAGGCGATTATGGGCATCTCTTCAGTATCAGATTGCAGTTCAGGCAGTTGTCCTTGATGCAGGCCGCAAAAGAGGGATGCTTGAGCACGCGTAGTTCTTACGTGTCTCGGAGGACAAAAGATCGAGACGGCGTACGAGAAGAACAAGCCCCCGGCATTTCAGGCGATTAGTACCTAGGCACTGATGCTGGAGTTGCACGAGCAGGTGGAACTGCATTCGGATCGGAGAAGGGCCACCAGCTGCCATTGGTTGTTTGTTGCTGCGGTGCCTGAGGAGCACCTTGAGGGTATTGCCCTGTCCACTGTTGCGGCTGTCCCGGTGCTGGCTGTTGGTAACCGGCAGGTGGCGGTGTTCCATAAGCGGGATTGGCATTATAGGTTGGAGGCGGCTGTTGCGCTGCGGGAGCTGGTGTGGGTGCGCCATTGGATGGGGTTATTGGCGGCTGGCCGGCAGCTGGTGGAGCTCCCGCAGGTGGTTGGCTTTGTGACCAGTTCCAGGTTGATCCTGCGGCTGCAGGAGGAGGCTGAGTACCAGGTTGTACTGGAGCGGCAGGCGGCGGATAGCCCGTTGGTGGTGGAGTTGCGCCTTGCCATGTTGAAGCAGGGCCGGGCATTGGCGTTTGAGCATACGAGACTTGCGGTGCACCAACTGGACCATACGGAGCCGGTTGCCCAATCGCACCGGTTGGCGGCGGCGGGACCATTGCCCCGTTGTAAGTTGGCTGCGTCGGGGTTTGACACCCAGCGAGAGAAAGCAGGAGTACTGCGGCTAACGCTACTGTTGCGAATGCGACGTAGGCACGATGAACTGTAGGGGCTCTCTTTGTGACTTTCGGAGAGTTGTATTGCTCAGTCTGGGCAGCAAGAGGATGATCTTTTAGCTGTCCGAATAGTTTACGATATTGTTTCATGGCAGTTGAAAGCCTTAGGAGTGGCTACGACCGGGTGAGGAAATTTCGAAGCTACCTACGTGCAAATGTGTATACGGCAGTGCTGATGTGGGACAATACTAGCTATGCCGTGTGAAGCCATAGCAGTTCCGCAGGAAAAATGCCAAACGCTGTGTTAAAAACGTTGTTGTTTCCGCAAGCACAGACAAAGAAAGCAGCCAGATTCCGTAATGCCCCCAGTTTTTCAGGAACAGTCTGCAGATCGACCTGATGGGGGGGGGCGTGTGCTTGAAAGGCTTCGACAAGAGTCGCTTCGTCTCGGCTTTTCGAGGCTCGGTGTGACGACAGCGGAACCACCTCCGCGGCTAGATCATTTTTCGAAATGGATTGAACGAGGTTTTGCGGGTGTCATGGAGGGTTGGATGCGACGACATCTGTCACTTCGAAGGAATCCAGATCATCTGCTGCCCGGTACGCGGAGCGTTATCATGCTGGCGACGGACTATGATGCACGAGCTGTTAATTCGAGGGAGAGTTCAGGCCATGGACAGATTGCTCGATACGCCATTGGGCGCGACTACCACGATGTCTTGAGGTCGAGGCTCAACCAGCTAGGAAAATGGCTCGAGGAAGCAATGCCTGGTTGTAAAACCCGCGGTGTTGTTGATTCTGCACCATTAGCAGAACGAGAATTTGCTGCACGTGCAGGGCTTGGTTGGTTCGGGAAGAACACGATGTTAATTGACCGGCGTGCAGGAAGTTATTTTTTTCTTTCAGGTCTCCTTACGACAGTGTCACTTCCTGTTGATTATCCGGTTGAGGTCGACCATTGTGGAACGTGCACAGCATGTCTCGATATTTGTCCTACAGATGCTCTTCCAGAACCCCGAGTTCTTGATGCAAATCGTTGTATTAGTGCATTGACTATTGAGGACCATGGCCCTATCGCGAAGTCTTTCCGCCCTCAGTTTGGCAACTGGATATTCGGCTGTGATTTATGCCAGGAGGTATGCCCATGGAATAGGTACGCCCCTGGAACTGAAGATCCAGAACTTCAATCAATGAGGAATGAAGAGATGCCATCGCTGGTTGAGCTGCTGAGTCTCGATAAAAGTGCTTTCCGTAAAAAATTTCATGGGTCCCCAATTCTTCGAGCCAAGCGAGTTGGATTATTACGGTCAGCTGCAATAGCTCTTGGTAATCATCCTTTGGAAAGCTGCGATATATCTGCTGGTCTTCATTCACTCTGCAGGGCTTTGCGGGACGAGGAACCCGTTCTGCGTGGTGCAGCAGCGTGGGCACTCGGGCAATGGCGACAGCGAATACCAACGATAGCACCCCAGATTCTCGATGCTTTGCAGGCTCAACTTGTAGATGAACAAGACGATATTGCGCAGTGTGAGATTCGTTCAGCAATAGGTCAGAGTAAATGAGTCATTTCAATAGATTCCATTACCACAGGTTGTATTTTATAGAGCTCTTTTGTTCCGCGAGGTAATCTGTTCGCTATTCTTCTGTTGTTTCGTCAATGTCACCTGAGGGATCTCTGCCAGGGCCGTCCTTGCAGTAGTGCTTTGACAGGACGCCCTGCCATTCATTGGAGTTTTTTGCAGCGATAAATGCATTTCTTACATCGAGTGAATCTGGGTGAAGCTTCGCATACTTGATTGCAAATTTTCGCATTGTGCGGCCGGCGAGTTGTTCGCCATTGAGCTGTACTGCCAGTCGAAAGTGTTCTGCAAGAACGTCTCGTTGTGAAAAGATTCGTGGTGGTTGTATGGCTTCTTCTGGATAGCCATTGAGCAGGTCCTGTGTTTGCTTAAATATCCAAGGGTTTCCAATAGCGCCACGGGCTATTGTGACGCCATCGACGCCGGTATGGGCAAGCATGCGCAGGCATGCTCGCGCTGAGAAGAGATCACCGGAACCAAGGACAGTACGTTTCCCAGCATGACGCTTGACAGTTGCTAGGAAATCCCAGTCACTCGGGCCGTCATAACGCTGCACAACACTTCGTCCATGAACAGTAATTGCCGCAACACCCCTGGAAAAAGCACCATCAAAGATAGTGAAGAACTTATCCTCACTGTCTTGTGAGTCATCTATTCCTCGACGCATTTTTAAGGTCACTGGAAGTTCGGCAGGAACAGCCTCCCGCACCTTTGAAATAATTTCAAGCGCGGTATCTGGTGTACTCAGAAGGTAACCACCTCGGCAGCGTCCAAGAACTTTTTTTACGGGACATCCGAAGTTGATATCAATACAGTCAAACCCTGCTTCCACAAGTCGACGTGCGGCTGGCGCGAAATCATCAGGATTTGCGCCCATGAGTTGACCGCCAACAGGATGCTCCTCGTCGGCGATTGCGAGCCTCGCAAGGTTTCTTTGGCTACTACCAACTCGTGTAAGAAATTGATCAAGCATGACTTCACAGAGCGTGTAAGAAGCCCCGAATCGTCGTGCCATTACCCGCATGGGTAGATCGCTATAGCCTGAAAGTGCGGCCTGGATAATCTGAGAATCGAGAGACAGTGAACCGATCTGCAGTTGTCTTCGCCGAGGTTGATTGTCTGGTGGGCTAAGAAGCATTGTATTCACCGCAGAACAGGGCACAGATCAAACCAGCTTCGCCCTTGCGCGTGCATCCATATGTCGCTAGCAGGTGGCCCCCAGTTTCCTTGTGGGTAATTCGGTATGGAAGGCGTCGAGTCACTGCTCCAGAAGCGTACGAAGGGATCAATGATTCCCCATGCCTTTTCCACTTCATCAGAGCGAGCAAAAAGGCTGGCGTCGCCTGTCATGCAGTCAAGGAGGAGCGGTTCGTACGCCTCCGGAAGCCTTCCGGAGAATTCGCGAGAGTAACTGAATTCGAGGTCGGTGAGCCGTAATCGCATTCCATCCCCAGGTACCTTTGTATGGAAGTGCAGTTGTATGCCCTCTGCTGGTTGAATCTGAATGACGAGTCGATTGGCCTCTCGTTGCGATTGAGAGTTGTCGCAAGCAAAAAGCTCAAGTGGTGGTTGCCGAAAGCCAATGACAATTTGTGTAGTTCGGCAGCTCATGGCCTTTCCGCTTCGAAGATAGAAGGGGACACCTTGCCACCGCCAGTTGTCAACTTCGAGCCGTATTGCACCAAAAGTTGCTGTGTTGCTGCCTTGGTGTACGCCAGGCTCCTCAAGGTAGCCCGAGTATTGGCCACGCACGCTAGCATCAGCTATTTGCGAGGCAGCAAGTGGACGGATTGCGTCGAGTACTTTTACTTTTTCATTTCGAACGGCATCGGCGTTGAAGCGAACCGGCGCTTCCATCGCAGTAACCATTAGCAGTTGTAGCAGGTGATTTTGAAACATGTCACGAAGTACGCCGGCTGAGTCATAGTAATTGCCGCGTCGCCCCACAGGCAATTCTTCTGCGACTGTTATCTGAACATGATCGATATAACGACGGTTCCAAACGGGTTCAAAAATTGTGTTTGCAAATCGCAGGGCAAGAATGTTCTGGACCGATTCTTTTCCCAGGTAGTGATCGATGCGGTACACCTGAGATTCATTGAAAACAGAATGGATATGATTGTTCAACAGGTGAGCGGTCTCAAAGTCTGTCCCAAAAGGCTTTTCAATGACAATGCGACGAGGCCCGTTTTCTTCTGAGGCCATGTTCAGGTGGCCAAGGGCGGTAATCGCTGGAGTGTAAAAACGAGGTGCGGTTGCGAGATAGTAGACTCGCGGAACAGATTTCCCTGCCTCAAGCTCTTGCAGTCTGCGCTGCAGGTTTTTGAAGTCTTCAGTGTTTTCAATATCGCCGGGTTGATAATGGATTATTGGCTCAAAGTCATTCCATGCTTCTTCAGAGAACGGCTCACCGCCAGCGTGTTGTTTTGTCGACTCACGGAGGCTCGCTCTCCATTGAGCGTCTGACATTACGGTGCGTGAGAAGCCGATGATTTTTGTATTTTCTGGCAGGAGGCCAGCCCGCATCAAGTTGTATAGCGCAGGCACCAATTTACGACTCGTGAGATCGCCGGATGCGCCGAAAATAACAAAGGTGTGCGGCATCAATTTTGGTACTGAGGTGAGTAAGTGTTGTGCTTTGAGAAACTCAGTGAATGCATTGAGTTGACTTTATCTTGCCAAAAGAATGAGTGTGGAATCCAGCAGTAAGATTCGTTTTAGATTCGCATTCCGGTGAATCCACCATCTACATAGATGCTTGTGCCCGTAATGAAACTGCCGGCATTTTTGCTGCAAAGTAGAACAGCAGCGCCGACGAGTTCGTGAGGGTTGCCGAAGCGATCCATTGGGGTTTGTCCCATGATTTGTGAAATTCTTTCCGGCGAAAGAATTTTCTTGTTTTGTTCTGCGGGGAAAAAACCAGGACACAGTACGTTGACACGGACGTCTTTCGTGGCCAACTCTCTCGCCACGTTCTGCGTGTAGTTTACAACGGCAGCTTTTGAAGCGGAGTAAGCGAATACTTTTGAAAGTGGTTTGTCAGCTGAGACGCTGCCTATATTGAGAATCGCGCCGCCTCCACAAGTGGCCATATGGCTGCCAAAAATCTGGCAACCAAGGTGCGTGCTCTTAAGGTTGGTATTCAGAACACGGTCCCAGTCGTCATCAGGGATTTCGTCGTAGGGGATTGACGAATTGACACCGGCACAATTCACCAAAATATCGGCACTGCCACATTTTTTAACAGTTGCCGATAATAGGTCTTCAATGCTTTTTCTTTCAACAGCGTTCACAGCAATAAAGTGACCGTCTCCACCAGCTTCACGAATAGCTGTAACTCGAGCTTCACCGCGCTCCGCATTGCGGCCTGCAACGACAACGCA
>Ga0315315_10002416_pt1 | contig 17072 bp, 11 predicted proteins | sample M140m3416metaG_FD_203699 | JGI IMG/M metagenome (GOLD analysis project Ga0315315, IMG submission 203699) | Ammonia-oxidizing marine archaeal communities from Monterey Bay, California, United States - M1 40m 3416 | ecosystem: Environmental > Aquatic > Marine > Intertidal zone | place: USA... | reverse complement strand
CCATTTTTATAAAACCATTCTGCCTTGCCCGTTTCTTTCCCAGAAATCGTTTTAAATTCTAATTCTTTTTGTCCATTTTCAAACCAGAAGGTAACTAAACCTTCAGTTTCCCCAAGTTCATTAAAAAATTTCTTCTGTTTTGGTGTCCCGTCCGGGTAGTACATAGCAAATTCTCCGACCAAATTACCTGCTTTCATGGAACCACTCTCTTCTAGCTGTCCATTTTCATAAAATGACTTATAGTCTCCCGTTGGCCTCCCTCGATCATAGAATACTTCTGCTTTTTTCTCGCCATTTGGCCAATATTTAATCCAAACGCCAACTTTTCTGCTTTTTTTATATTCTCCTTCTTCAACTTTAGCAGCGTCATCAAATCCTTTCTGTTTGCTGATATCGCCCGTAATGATCCATGGACCAGTTTTTTTTCCGTCAGCATCATAAGCATTTTGAGCCGACACCCTTCCTTCAGAAAAGAACATGAAGCCCATAAAAATGGATACGATGAGGATGATTTTTTGTATCATAAAAGACATTTTTTGCATTGCCCGGCAAAGTACATAAAAATTGGGCCAAAATTTCTTCAGGGGGATGAAGTTATAAATTTTTTCGAAAAAAAGCACAAATTACAAGAAGCAATCAATTAAATTTTAACAAGAGCCACGTTAAATACACAATACAGTTGTAGAATTAACAAAAGAAATTAATTGTGAAGACACTTCTGGAAAGACGTATTTTTCTTCTACATTATAACACAAATTTGATAATGGCGGAAGACTATATATTCTAGTTAATTAATTATTGCTGAATAATAAATGTTGTAACTATTCGTAATGATTTGGTTTATTAAGTTAAAAGAGCTATATCTTTATCCAATAATGGATTAGGATTGTTACCGATAGAAAAATGTTTCTGACCCAACAGTCATACAACGAAAGACCGAGTTGGGTTCAGGATTTATAAATAATTATATGAAAATTGCTTTAGTTCAAGCCGATTTAACTTGGGAAGACAACGATAAAAACTTAGACCATTTTTCAAGGATATTGGACAACATTAAAGATGTCGAGATTTTTGTTCTTCCAGAAATGTTTAACTCTGGCTTCACAACAAATTCTGATAGTGTTGGACAAACAATGGAAGGTAAAGCCGTTTGCTGGCTGCAAAAAATGGCAATTGAAAAAGACGCTGTATTTGTAGCTAGTCTAATTATTATCGAAAACATAAGGCGATATAATAGGCTGGTTTGGGCGACGCCAAATGGAGTCACCAATACCTATGATAAGAAGCACCTTTTTAGGATGGCTAGTGAGCATAATTATTTTACGCCCGGAAAAGAACGTGTTATAATAGAACACAAAGGAATCCGATTTTGTCCACAAATTTGCTACGATTTAAGATTTCCTATTTGGAGTCGGAATTCAGATGGAAAATCTAAATTACCCCTATACGATTGCCTAATTTATGTTGCAAATTGGCCAAAAGTAAGAAGTGATGCATGGACTTCTCTATTGAAGGCAAGAGCAATAGAAAATCAAGCTTTTGTTGTTGGGGTAAATCGGATTGGCTTAGATGGAAATGGAATTGAGTATTCCGGAGACTCGCGTTTTTTCTCTCCTAAAGGAGAAAGGCTAGATCAAGTCATTTCCTGTAAAGAAATGATCAGCATAGTTGAAATGGACCTAAAAATCCTCAATGAGTTCCGTGAAAATTTCCCAGTATTTGATGATGGAGACCTGTTCAAACTCTTATAAACAAAACAAGAGTCGGAAATTTATCATAAAAAAAACTTATTCTACCTCTAACTAAAAGGTTATTTTTGCGCATTTCTGAACCGAAAAGCCTTAGCAAATGAGAAAATTATTTAACAGCTTTACCCATAATCCAAAAAATGACATCCTTTCAGGACTCACTGTTGCACTTGCCTTGGTTCCCGAAGCTGTGGCTTTTGCTTTTGTTGCAGGAATTGATCCCTTAGTTGGTTTATATGGAGCTTTTATGATGGGTCTTGTTACGGCATTATTTGGCGGTAGACCAGGTATGATTTCAGGGGCTACGGGAGCAATGGCGGTTGTAATGGTTCACATGATTCAGAAAGGAAATGAAGTTGGAAATGCCATGCAAGTTCCTGTGGATAACCTTGGTTTACAATGGCTTTTCATCACTCTTTTATTTGTTGGAGTTATTCAAATTTCAGCAGGGTTTTTAAAACTTGGAAAGTTTGTAAGGCTTATTCCACACCCTGTTATGATGGGATTTGTTAATGGTTTAGCCATTGTGATTTTTATTTCTCAGTTGGGCCTTTTTATGAAAAACGTGGACGGGATTTCGCAAATCATGGAAGGTTCCGAGTTGTGGATGATGATTGGGTTGGTAGCCTTAACCATGGGGATCATGTTTGGGTTACCCAAGCTTACAAAAAAAATTCCTGCTGCTTTGGTAGCAATAATAGTTGTTGCGGCCATTACTATTTTGGGGCATATAGAGGTTAGCACAGTTGGTTCTTTTATTGCCGATGGAGGCGGAGAGGGGCTTGAAGGATCCTTGCCTTCTTTTCAATCCCAAATATTCAGTTTTTTTGGGAGCCTAAATGGTCATTGGGACTTGATTATTTCGACGGCATTTTTAATGGCAGCAGTTGGTTTAATTGAATCATTGATGACATTGAATTTAGTTGATGATATTACTGAAACCAGGGGAAGTGGTAACCGAGAATGTGTAGCTCAGGGTGGTGCAAACTTGTTAAACGGATTATTTGGCGGAATGGGAGGTTGCGCAATGATTGGGCAATCACTAATTAATGTCAATTCAGGTGGTCGAGGCCGATTATCTGGAGTCACAGCTGCTATTGCTTTGCTATGTTTTATATTATTCGGAGCTCCATTAATAGAGCAAATTCCGCTAGCAGCTTTAGTAGGCGTAATGTTTATGGTGGTTATTGGAACGTTTGCGTGGAGTAGTTTTAGAATTATAAGAAAAATTCCATTGCCTGATGCAATCGTCTTAATTGCGGTTTCTGCTATTACTGTTTGGCAAGATTTAGCAATTGCTGTTATTGCTGGAGTAATTATGTCTGCATTGGTTTTTGCCTGGAAAAATGCGGCAATGATACGTGCTAGAAAAAAGACGAAAGAAGACGGAACATTGGTTTATGAAATTTGGGGTCCTCTCTTTTTTGGTTCTGTTCAAATGTTTGGTTCCAAATTTAACCCTAAAAATGACCCGGATAAAATAGAAATTGACTTTATCGAATCCAGAGTGTCGGATCACTCGGGTATTGAAGCAATAAAATCAATTACGGATAAATATAGGCAATTTGGCAAACAAATAAGGCTAACACACTTAAGCCCTGAATGCAAAGTGCTATTGTTAAAATCAGACCCTAATTTTGGAAACATTATTGAATCGTCAATTGACGATCCAAGATATCATGTCGTTACTGATTTAATGGACAATGAGGTCTGACGATTGGTCTAACATAAGTAAAATTGGTTTGCAGTTTAGGTTTATTTATTTTAGCCATTGTTAGGCACTTTCACTTTTCTTAATGTAGAAGTGTATTTTTATAAAAAACAATAACCCAAGAAAATGAGAGCATCTTTAGTTTTATCCTTTTTAGTTCTTTTAAGTTTAATTGGTCGCTCTCAAAGTAAAACTCTTTATGTTTATAAGGAAGATAATAAATATGGTTATCGGTCTGGTTTAGGAGAAATTGTTATTCCAGCAAAATTCGATACAGCTTATGATTTTAAGTTTAATAGAGGATACATAATTCAGGGAGGAAAGAAAGGAGTCATTAATCGTACAGGTGAATTCATTTTTACTCCAACTTATACATATCTTCAAGCTTTTGATAATAAAGGACTTCGTGGCAATGCGTATGTTGTTGGTGATGGTAATAAAAAGGGGTTAATTAGTAAGAATGACCATTTGCTAATTCCGTTAAAATATGACACTGTTTATTGGAGTAAAGTACCTTTTCATTATTTCGTATTTAGTAAAAAGAAAAAAATGGAACTAATTCGAGTAACAAAAAACTTGGATAGCGCTTATATTGCTATTTCAGGAAAATTTGATTCAATTAATGTTGTGAGTACAGGCAACTCCGGGTTAGTAGACAAATACTATAAGGCGTTTTCTAAGAAGAAACCAACAATTTTTAATTCAAGTTTTGTTGTTGTTGATGAAAAAGCTATTGTAGATTCCAAAAAAAAGTATGAAATTGAAACAGCAAGAAAGAACAAGGAACGCGGTGATATGATAAATAATCAAATTCTTATCCCTGATATGTCCACCATGGAAAGTAGCGAAAAGGAAATTGAAATTTATGATTTTGTTGATAAGCAACCTGAATTCCCAGAGGGTCGGCAGGAGCTTGTAACTTATTTGTTGAAGAATATTAGATACCCTGAAAACTCCAGAAATAAGTTTATCCAAGGGCGAGTTTTTTTGAGATTTGTTGTCAAAAAAACGGGGGAAATTGCTGATCCAAAAATAATGAAAGGAATTAATAAAGAACTTGATGAAGAGGCAAAAAGAGTTATTCTTTCAATGCCAAAATGGATACCTGGAGAATTAAAGGGAGAAAAAGTAGATTGTTACATTTCTTTACCGGTTTTGTTTAAAATACCTATTGAATAGTTTAAATATAAGGTTAATTGTGCCCGACTATTCAGTTGAATTGAGTGTAAAATTTAGAGATGTTTTCTTTTGGTTGTTTTATCCGGTTTATATGTACTATTTATTTCAGTAAATTTATACCACAATAAAGCTCTATCCACATGAAATATTTTTTAACACTACTCATATTTTTAATTGTTAGCTTCAGTTTTTCTCAGAAAAGAAGGGCTGCTCAAGGACAGCTGCTGCGTGAAGCTCCTAATTGGGCTAAACTTATGTACGCAGAATCACCTAATGTTTACAATGTGGATAAAGCCTACACGGCATATTATAAAAACCACCCCTTCGAGAAATCGTACCATACACAGTATTATAAATATTGGAGAAGAAATATAGATCTGCGCATAAAATCGGATGGGTCCATATCTAATGATGAGCTATCTTCCTATATCGAAGGCCTTTCGAGTCAAAACAGTAGTATGGAGAAATCCGGATCATGGTCGCTGATTGGGCCAATACAAATGCAAAATTCAAATGGCGATGTCATTGCTCAGCAGACAAATGTATACAGTTTAGCGCAAGGAATTTCTAATCCTCTGGTCATGTTCTGTGGAACGGAAAATGGAGAGATATATAAGAGTATAGATGGAGGAGAAATTTGGAGTAATGTTTCTTATGAAATATTTGTTCCAACAGGATTGTTCTCCTCCGGGGTGACCGCTTTGGCGGTAGATCCAAGTGATGCTGATATCGTTTATGCCGGATCTGGAGATGTTTTATTCAAAACCATCGATGGTGGTTCCAATTGGACAATTACATATTCAACACCCGTTTTGGATGCCAACGAAATTATTGTTAGCGAATCGAATCCGAACATTGTAATGATTGCTGGAGCAACTGGATTTCATCGAAGTACGGATGCAGGAGCTACTTGGATAGAAATGTATACAGATGCTTCTTACGACATAAAGGCAAACCCACAAAACTCTAATACACTTTATCTAATAAAAGAAAACGGTCCTGCTAAGCTAGCGGAATTTTGGAGGTCTTATGATGCTGGACAAAGTTTTCAAATACAGACTTCTGGCTGGTATACTTCAAGCGATCCAGATCGAAATTGCGGAGGGGCCCGAATTGCTGTATCTCCAGCAGACACCAATAGGGTGTATGCTTATCTTATTGGCGAATCTAAAACCGATGATGCAGGTTATATTGGCGTTTATCGAAGCAATGATGGTGGAACAACTTGGACACTACCAAACGGACCAGATGGAGGGCCTTATACTGCAGCGCATCCTAATTTGGCGATAGGTACTAGTACTTGGGTGTATCATCAAGGCTTTTATAACTGTGCTTTTATGGCGTCTAACACAAATGCAGATGAAATTCTAATCGGTGGCCTTAATTTATGGCGTTCGAATGACGGAGGAGCAACCTTCGAATGCGTGAACGGCTATGAATGCTCCAATTATTCAATGCACGTAGATATGCAAGATTTCAGAGTTTTTGGAAATGAATATTGGATTTCAACAGATGGAGGTATCTATAAATCATTAGATTTTTTTAACACTCAACCTGAAGTTAAAATGTATGGTGTTCATGGTGCAGATTATTGGGGATTCGGACAGGGTTGGAACGAAGACGTGCTCATAGGAGGGTTGTACCACAATGGAAACCCGACTTATTATGAAAATTACCCTGCAGGTGAATTCCTTAACATTGGCGGCGGAGAAGCGCCAACGGGATATGTAAGCCCTGAGGCAGGAAGGCGGGTTTATACTTCTGATGTGGGGAGTAAGTATTTACCCTTAAATATCGGTGATCCTATTGCAAATGCCTCTATGGGAATGGCTCCAAATGAAAGTTATTGGGCGGCTAATTCTAGCGAAATGGTTTTTCACCCGAATTGTTATAATATTGTGTTTCTCGGAAACGAAAACAAGTTGTATAAAAGTGAGGATGCAGGAGCTTCTTATTCTGAATGGGCTTCCTTTGGCAGTATTGATGACAAGGTTCAAGCAATTGAAATCTCTAGAAGTAATCCTTCTGTGATGTATGTGCAAATTAACCCTTCGACAGGGTCGGTTGGGAGACTTTATCGAAGTAACGATTCAGGACTTACGTGGAATCAATTAACGATTCCATCCGGATCGAGTAAGCAGATGTTATTAACCATGAACCCCAATGATGCAAATGAACTTTGGATGGCTTACCACAATGGAAGCAATGGATTTAAGATATGGCATACCAATGATGGAGGAGTGACTTGGACCAATAGAACTACAGCCACGTTAAATGGAGAATATCCTTGCAGTATTTTCCATGTAGGAAACACAGATGGCGGAGTCTATCTCTGTTCGCAAAACACCGTTTATTATCGTAACAATGTAATGACCGACTGGGTAATAGATAATGCTGGCCTGCCTGCGGTTTTTTACACGAATAAGGCCAAGCCTTTTTACCGCGACAGTAAAATTCGATCAGCTTCTTATGGCAAAGGGATTTGGGAAAGTCCATTTTATGAAGCTCCATCAGGTCCAGTTGCTACTGCAATGGTAGATCATTTTGAAAAATGGTGTGAAAGCGATACGTTTTATTTTGATGATTATTCCATGCTCGATCATAATGGAGCAAGTTGGAACTGGACTTTTCCAACCGGCACTCCAAGCACCTCAAGCGCTCGAAACCCATCGGTTGTTTTTAATGGTTTAGGTCAGCATTTAGCAATTTTAGAAGTTACGGACATCAATTCTGTAAGTGATGTAGACAGCATATATGTAGAACTTACCGGAGCTACTGCAAATGATATTCAAGAAGGTTTTGAAAACGCTTTTCCTCCAGCGGGTTGGCAAACCGCCGCTACAGGGAACTTAAGTTGGGGACATGCAACTGCGGTAGGCGGCTATGGGGCCTCTGCCAATTCTATGGTGGCCGATAATTATAATGTAGATGGTGGAGGCACAACTTGCGATATGATTGCTGCGATTGACCTTTCAGCAGCGAATAGCAGCTGGCTAACTTTTGACGTGGCATATGCACGTTATAGTGGGGCATATTTGGATAGTCTTGAAGTATTGGTTTCTACCGATTGCGGAACCACCTGGAATACCGTTTATTTTAAGGGAGATACTGATTTGGCAACAGCTCCAGATTTTTCAAATGCACCCTTTGTTCCAGCGCCCTCAGAATGGCGAACAGATTCCATAGACATGACGAGCTATCTAGGAGAAGACTTTTTAAGTATCGCATTTAGAAATCACGGTAATTGGTCGCAAATGCTTTATGTCGATAACATCAATCTTGGAGATCAAGCTGTCGCAATGGAGGCTTCTCCTTTGAAAGAATGGATTTCTTGTTACCCGAATCCAGTTGCTGCAAATGGCGAGTTGAAAATTTCATCATCTACCGACGCACCTTTAGAATTCTCCCTTTTTAATTTAAGTGGAAAACTTATTTCTCATCAGTTTGTAAATGGAAATGACCTCATAAATATAGGTAAGCTTCAGTTGAGTATGGGGAATTATTTATATCATATAAAAGGGAATAGCATCATACACAATGGAAAATTGACTGTTGTAAAAAAGCGCTAGTAAATAGGGCTTATGCTTCGGGCGGGTCCTATTCTAAAAAAGCTAAAAGTTCGCGTATATGTATTCAACATCTCCCTTGTTGATTGACATTAATAAATATACCAATAGCAGCGCAATACAAAATTTCCTAAGAATACTAAAGACTTTCTTTTTCATACAATTGACTTTTAATTTTTCGGTATATCAGAAATGCCCCGTAACTTGAATGGTGTTGATGATCATTAAATGCACCAATAACATTTGATATGTCCGTAGCATCAATAAATTCAGCGTTTGATTCGGTTAATAGTTGCTTGATGTTTTGAACTGTGCCGTTATAATTTCCTAAACTCTTAGGGTCATACTGAGTTATAAACCTTTCATTGTAAGGTCCTACAATAAAGGTTGCTTTGATGCCTAAACTTTCACATAATTTTATAAATGAAGTTAATTCTTCATACCTATAATTATTTGCTTTATCTATCGGCTTGAACCAGCTTTTATTAGTAAAACTTTTTAATATGTTCCAAGTTGTATCAATTGATTCCAGGTTAGGCTTGCCATATAGAGGGTCGCTTGTGTAGTCGACTTTTGTTGAAGAAAGAAAACGAAATTGTGATGAATAATCTTCTGGAGAAATGCTATAGCGCAGCTTGTGGAAATAATTTCTTCTTGCTGAACGAATAACTTGCTCCATATACTGTGCACTTTTCTCAAACCAATTCAATTTATCAGTATATGCCATTATTGGCGTCAAAAAAGCCTTTTCTTCTTTTGGCGATAAATCAAAACCACCGCACACTTTATAATTACTGTATCTATTCCAATATTCTACACTTACATTGCAAAGATCTGTTCTCCAATAAACCGGATTTATGAAGTAAATTATTTTCAATGAATCAACCTCAGCTTGATGATGCAGCAAAAGCGGGATATGTATTCCGCATGTTCTTCCCGCTCCAGCTAATAGCGAGAATTTAGTGCCTTTAATATCTTTATCATTGTTTAGGAAGTCGTAGTAGTTTCCGCCTTTTAAAGTGGTGGTTTCCGAGGTTCCTAAGACTAAAAATCCGTTATTCTTTTTAATTGATTGATAAAAGTCTGCCAATTCCGTTTGGTCATTATGTTTTGTGGTGAAACCATTTAACGTATGGATTTGTTTTTTAATCATTCCAGATTTAATATCTGGAATGAAATAACCGATTATTAAAAGAACCAAACCACAAACCACAATGAAAATACCGTTGTTTGCTAAGTTTTTAGTTTTATAAATTGTTTGAATCAAATTCATTTTATCAAGTTATAAATTGTTACTAGTTGTTCTTCGGAGTAATTAAAAAAGACCCAGCCTATTGTTACATATATAAAGGTTAAAAGGATACTAAAAAAGGCGTACGAACGGTTATTACTAAAAGGTATTATGGGTTTTATTTTCACAGTCCAAATTTTATTGATCGCCAATCCTACTCCATGCCATAACCCCCAATACAGAAAATTGATTTTGTCACCATGCCATAGCCCACATATTACAAAAGTTGTTAGATAGCAAAGTATCGTAACTATTAGTCTGTGTTTTGGGTTAATTAATTTATTGTAGAATAAGATGGTGGGTTTAAAAACATAAAGCTTTAAAAACAGAGAGAATGTAATGTGCCAGCGTTTCCAGAACTCCGAAAGATTTTGTGATACATATGGATTGTTGAAATTTTCGGGAGTTTTAATACCTATCAAATATGCTGACCCAATCGCAATATCGCTATAACCAGAAAAATCAAGGTAGATATATGCCGAATAGGCAAGTAAGCTAATAAAAATAGCTAATGTTGGTGAAAAATTAGCGGTTAGTATTGTATAATCTGTAGCATAATGAATGATATAAGGGACAATTCCAATTGTTTTTACAGCCCCCATAAATATGCGTGTGACGCCTGCAAAAAATAAAGACCGATGATATTTTAACTTACTATTACCTATCCAAAAGCTGAAATTATTGTAGGTATCTATTGGTCCCGCAATTATCGAAGGAAAAAAGAATATATAGTTTAAAAAAGTAATGAAATTAGACTTTTGAATTTTATTTTTATAGGACTCTACCAAATAATGAACGAACCGAAATAGAATGTAGGATAAGCCTAATTTTTCAACTGAAAGAATAGGAGCATTCAAAAATGAAAAAATTCCGCTAGCTATGGATTCTTGAATGTATGTATAATTTCGGATTGAGAAAAGAACAATTATTAAGGCGAGTGAAGAGAACAATAGCACTCTAGAGTTTTTGTTTTGCAATACTTTACCTACCAGGAAAACAAGTAAACACAGCACAGCAATTACGATTAGAGTGTGCTCTTTAACTAATGTTAATAGAATAAACAAATTGCCAGCTAGCACGATAATATTCCTAAGAGCAATACTTTTAGAAACAAGCTTGACTGTATTGTAAATCAACACGAAAGTAACAAAACAGATAAATATTGAATAGTTATTAAATAGCATTTACTGTTGCTTCATTTATTGGCAGTTTATTTTCTTTGTAAAACTCTCCTAAGCATTTATTTTAAGTCAAAACATTAATTGTTTATAACGTTTCGGCTAAGGTAAGTAAATCAGTTTGACTGGTTAGGTTGTTTTCTTTAGCTTTTGCCATGTGTAGTGTTAATTCATTTTAATCTATCAGTGTTTTTGAATGGTACTGAAGTTTTCTCATAGTAGTCTCATTTCTAAAATTTATTTTTCAAAAAACCTCAGGAATAAAGCAAGGGAAATGAAAACTCCTCCGAATAAAAACAATGCTTTATTATTAATTGTTCCTTTTGACATTCCATAAGAATATGGTTTGGGAGTGAAGCCAGCAGATGACTCTCCAAAATATGTTGGAATAATTATTAAGTTTCATATAAAACGACATTTTAAATCATAAACTGTTGAAATGATTTATAATTGGCTGTAACGGTTAGTATATGAAGCGTAGCATCCCGTAGGGTGCTATGATTTTATATACATTGTTGTAGCCAGTTTTTCTTTATAATTTGCGACTAAGTTATTTATATACTCCTCTTTGTTTGATTGGTTTAAGCCCATCTTCCTTGGCTCGACCATTGCACTATTTAAAGGCTTGAGTGTTTCACCAGCCCAAAGTGCTAATTCGATAATTATTGGTGCTATAGAAAGTCCTTTCTCGGTCAAATGATAATAAACTGACTTTTTGTTCGAAGGAAGCTTACTTTTTGATACAAGATTCAATTCTACCAAATTTTTCATTCGTACGGTTAATATGTTAGTAGCTATAGCTTCTTCACTATTGGTAAAGTCCTTAAATGTTTTCTTGTCTTGTAACAATATCTGCTTAATTATAACTAATGTCCACTTATCTCCTAATATATCTAAGGCAGAAGTGATTGGACAATTACATCGAAATTTATTATTCATGTTAAATCTATGCTAATTTTAACTTGCAAAATAAAAGTATTTATATAATTTTGCTTGCAAAACAAAAGTAATAATTTAAACTAAAGAAATTGAAATCATGAGTAAAAAAGTATTATTAACAGGAATTTCTGGCTTTGTTGGACAACATTGTGCTGTTGAACTGTTGAAAAATGGATATACCGTAAGAGGATCAGTTCGCAATCTTTCTAAAGAGCAAGAAGTTCGAAAAGGCATTGCGAATGTAATTGATGCAAAAGACAATTTAGAGTTTTGTGAGCTTGATTTATCGAGCGACAAAGGTTGGGATAAAGCAATGGAAGGGTGTGCATATGTATTACATGTTGCCTCACCGTTTGTAATTGCCGAGCCTAAGGATGAGAATGAAATGATTAAACCTGCGGTAGAGGGAACACTTAGAGCATTGAATGCAGCGAAAAAAGCAGGGATTAAAAAGGTGGTTTTAACCTCTTCAGCAGTAGCAATGGCAGGTGATAAAAAGAAAAATCATCTTACCCAAGAGAGTTGGACAGATGCGAAGACAGATAAAGTATCTGCGTATATGAAAAGTAAAACATTAGCGGAGAGAGCTGCTTGGGATTTTTATAATAATCAAACTGCTGGCAATAAAATGGAATTGACGGTAGTTAATCCAGGTCCAATTTACGGACCAACATTAACAGGCAATCTTACTGGTGCTTCCATGAGCATGATAAAGGATATGATTACAGGAAAAATGCCCATGCAACCGAATGCACATTATGTGATGTCAGATGTAAGAGATATTGCTAAAATACATGTAGCGGCTATGGAAAATGATGAATCTAATGGAGAGCGCTTCATTGTTACCTCAGAGAAACCCTATTCATTTGTTGGTGTCGCTTCCATATTGAAAGAAAATGGATTTAAAAAAGCGAGTCCAAAGAAAGCACCAAGTTTTATGGTCAAATTTATGAGTCTGTTTAATAGAGAAATGAAGGGAATGTTACCTTTTGTAGATGCAGAGATAAGTGCTGATATTTCTCCAACAAAACAGGTTTTTAATTGGAAGCCTCTTCCTTTTGAAAAGACTGTTTTGGATACAGCAAAATCTATTCAGCCGTTACTTTAGTAAATTATGGTTTTCTTTTTAAATCCAGAATTGTATTAAGCAGTTCTGGATTTTTTTTAATTGGCTACAACGGTCAAGTATACACGCAGTAGCGGATTTCAAGTACGGAACTTTCAGCCAATCACTACCGTAAGCTACTAGCCGATTTATTTGCTAATTTAAGAAAAGTAAATCAATCGGCAAGTAGCGATTTAGAATTCCTGCACTTTGATTCCTGCACTGAACCCGCTATTGCGTGTATACAATGTTACCTGCTGGCTTTTTTTATTCTGTTTGTCTGTTGGCAAAGACATACTCTTTTGCAAGCTTTGGATTGTGTGTTGGCTGGTGCGACTTGCAAATGTGTATGGCTTTTTGCGTTGGCATTTAATACGTCAATGTTGCACCAAATCCAATTCCCATATCACTGTCGTAATGGGAGGAAAAGGCAATGTTTCGAGTTACGATATACTTAAACCCTGTCATATATTCCTTATCTGTATTTACCATAAATGCCCATCGCAATCTTGGTGTAATTGGAATATCTTCTCGCATTAACTGCAACCGTACATTGCCATCGTGAAAAACTTCAGCTTCAAATTCAACTAACCAAGGTAGGGTATAAACAAATCCAATACTTGCAACAGCTCGTTGGTCTTTGGTATTCGTTTGCCCAAAAAGATTGGTTTCATATTTTCCGTTCTGTTTACGGTATCGCCAATCGAAACCAACAAAAGGCATAAAAAACTGATTTTTCCCAATATATCTCCCAATATGTGTTTCGGTTTCGTAGCCGTGTCCATCGTTATAACCTATTCGCCATTCTGTGCCAATGCTCCATCGTGTATTTTGCAACATCATCATTCCATCATTACCATTGGTAGCAAAATCATTTTCAAACATAAAGTGCATTTTATTACTCTCTTTTTGCAATTTTTTATATGCCCTTTTCTTATTTGGTAAATATGGATTTGGTGCTTGTTTTTCATAGCTAAAAACTCGGTTCATTCCTGCCATCATATGATATAAAATGTGGCAATGAAAAAACCAATCGCCTTCCAAATTGGCATTAAACTCTATGGTGTCAGTTTCCATAGGCATAATGTCCAAAACATTTTTGAGTGGTGCATAATCGCCTTGTCCGTTTAGCACTCTGAAATCGTGACCGTGTAAGTGCATTGGGTGTCGCATCATTGAATTATTATACAACACAATACGAACATTTTCGCCTTTTTTAATTAAAATTTTATCCGTCTCTGAAAGCACTTTGTTGTCCATACTCCAAACATAGCGATTCATATTCCCTGTAAGTTCAAATCGCAACTCTCTTACTGGTGCATCTTTTGGTAATGTTGTTGGCTGTGGTGCTTTTAACATTCCATAATTTAGGGTAACAATATTTTGTGAATGATTGGAATGTTCCATTGGCTGATCCATTTTCATTTTCTTGGACTTTTTGTTAGAACCACCGGTTATTTCAGGATACATAACCGTGTTCATATCCATTTGCTGATTGCTCATATTCATTCCCATATCGTCCATACTACCGTCCATATTCATCATATTGTTCATCATTTTCATCCCTTCAAAATATTCTAATCGTGGCATTCTGCTTTTTAGCTGTATAGCTCCTGTGCCTATATAAATGGAAGCAGATTTGGTACGGTCTTCTGGTGTCGCCAAAAATTCATACGCCAAATCATCATTTGGAATGGTAACAATAACATCGTAAGTTTCAGAAACGCCTATGATTAATCTATCCACTTCTACAGGAACAACATCGTTTCCGTCATTGGCAACCACAGTCATTTTTCCGCCTGCCCATTGCAACCAAAAGTAAGACGAAGCACCTCCATTTGAAATGCGTAGCCGAACCTTATCGCCTCCTTTAAATTGAGATAATTGACTTTCAGTTTTTCCGTTCATCAAAAAGGCATCGTAATACACATCACTTACATCCATAGCGAGCATCCGTTTCCATTCGTTGGTAAATTTTGCTCCGAAACTTCTTGCTTTTATCGCCTCAGAATAACTCTGAACCGTTCCCTTTTTTATACCACCCCAATCGTTGGCATTGTGTAACATTCGGTGCACATTTTCGGGTTTAATATCCGTCCATTCGCTTAAAATAATGGGAACTTGTGGTACATCATCAATACCTTTTCTGAAAGTAGGGTCGCCTTTTTTCTTTTTCAAAATCAACGAACCATACATCCCTACTTGTTCTTGCAAACCACTATGGCTGTGATACCAATGCGTTCCGTTTTGAATGATTGGAAAACGATAAGTGAAAGTTTCGCCTGGTTCTATGGGCATTTGTGTTAGATAAGGTACGCCATCTTCTTTGTTGGGAACATACAGACCGTGCCAGTGCAAAGAAGTACTTTCTTTCAATTGATTGTGGACTACAATTTCGGCAGTATCACCTTCGGTAAAAGTGAGTGTAGGCATAGGAATTTGTCCATTTACAGCTATGGCTCGTTTGTCTTTTCCGGAATAATTTACGATAGTGTCAGTAATCGTTAAGTCGTATCGAACTACCTTTTGAGCCAAAAGTGTAGTGGTTGAAAACAATATTATGAATGTTATCAACCCATTTCTTAATTTTTTCATCTATACTGATTTTTAAATGAATTGAAATAACATAAAAGCACTCATTGCAATCATTAGTGCATCTTCAATAATGGTTACGGTACTCATTGGTAAATTGAAAACTGCTCCTAAACAAGCACATTGAATTTTACGTTTGTTAAGTACCGATTGTAAAACACCAATTATGCTAACTGTCATTACAACAAATGTTACTGCATAGGTAATCATTGGGTTGAAATTGACCAAATAGGCAATACCCAAAGCCAATTCTACAAAGGCGTAAATGCTTGCCCAAGCAGGAATTTTTTTGGCAACTACATCATACATTTTGTAGCTGTCTGCAAATCCTTTAAGGTTCAGTATTTTGAAAAACGAGAATACTAAAAAGAATCCTGCCATAAAATGACGCATCCATTCAGCCCAATTTGGGCTTTCGTTTTTTGTCTGAATCAATACTGTAATTCCTAATATGTAGGCGAAAACAAGCAAGATTGGTTTGTAGGTTTCCAACCAAGATTTTACTTCTTCGGTGGCTTCGTTATGCTGTTCGGCTGTTATTTTATATTTCTCATCCAATACTTGTTGCAAAGCAGATATTGGGACGTGTTTATTCATAGTAATGTTGGCAGAATTATTGTCTTTTGAAACTTCAACTGACGTTATATTTTCTACCGTTAGCAAAGCCGATTTTACTTTGGCTTCACAACTTGAACAGGTCATTCCTGTAATTTTATATGTATGTTTCATTTTTTTATTTTTAAGAAAGGGCGAAATACCAAGGCATTTCGCCCTTGTTTTTAATCAATGGTTTCTACTACTTTACCGCAGTTGAGCATCATAGAACCGTAATAAGGATTTTTAACCGCACTTTTTGTGCTTAGCCAATTGGCACCTTTGCCATCATTCGCCATTGGGCAATGTTGATAGTAAACAGGCACATCATATTTTGCAACTTTTAGTAGTTGGTACATATTGTCTGATAGCGAAATAAAGTGTGTTCGTTGTACTTTTTCGTCTTGACTGTTGGCTATGTTTTGAGCATCAGTTTTTAGTGCTTTCATCACTTTCATCCAAACCATATGCACGTCCATTTCCAAGTTGTTCATTCGTACACTTTCTAATGATTTCATCAAGTCATTTGCTTTATTTGAAGCAAGATTTCCATCAGATTTTATTAAAGCATTTTTCAAGGCGAAATAATCGTCAAAAACCAATTTTAAATCATTAGTTTTTGTGATTTCTGCCTTTGGCTCAGACTTTATTTCTGTCATTTCCATCTTATCTGAATGAGAATGTTGGTTGTGATTTTCTGTCATTTCCAACATTGGTTCAGTTGTGCTTACTTCTTTTTTAGCACGTTCGTATTGGCAACAATTCGGTAGATTGTTGTAGGTGTCTTCTGGTGACATAAAAAGCTGATTGTCATATCCTGACAATGCAATTCGTTTTAAGATTTCACCGCTTGTTGTTTTTAAACTGTCGTAAGCAATGGAAGCCATTTTGGTTTCTTTGTTCCATTCTACTTTGGCTTCTTTCTTTTTGTTTCCTGCGTTTTCTATAGTGTTTTTACACATTCCGCAGTTACCGTAAATATGCACGGTTTCCGTTTTTTGGTTTTTAATTTTTTGTGCATTGCACGCTGTGGTTGATAGCACCAATAGGGCTATCAACAATTTAATTGTTAAGTTCATTTTATTAAAATTTTGAATTATTAAATAAGCTATTATTTACAAGATGTTTTTTGCTTGTAATGACAAGACATACCTATGGCTGTCAAGTAT
>Ga0315315_10002415_pt1 | contig 17075 bp, 15 predicted proteins | sample M140m3416metaG_FD_203699 | JGI IMG/M metagenome (GOLD analysis project Ga0315315, IMG submission 203699) | Ammonia-oxidizing marine archaeal communities from Monterey Bay, California, United States - M1 40m 3416 | ecosystem: Environmental > Aquatic > Marine > Intertidal zone | place: USA... | reverse complement strand
CTCCACTTGCAGGCATAATAGTTGGTCTAAAATTATTACTGTGCATTGATAGCGGAGATAGGAATCTGCCATCTTCGCCATTTATACTTATTTTAACATTAAAATCTTTTAGGTCTTCCACCCCTTCATATTCAATATGCAATATTGCCGGCTTCCCCGTTTCTAGAATCTCTGTCTTCCATTTCAGTTTTGTTATTCGAACTTTCCCTGAACCCTTTCTGTCTTTTCTTTTTGATAAATCAAGAGGATTAACAGTATTTAGGGAGTTCCGAATATAAGTCTCACATATTTTTTTACTATCACCAAATTGGGTTAATTCTCCTTGTTCTAACAATATCGCTTTTGGGCATAATTGCTTGATTGCGAATAAATTGTGAGAAACAAAAATAACGGTTCTTCCATTTTGGTTTATCTGAAATTCCATATTTCGAAAACATTTTTCTTGAAAACTACGATCTCCTACTGCTAGAATTTCATCTACAATTAGAATGTCAGAGTCTATGTGGGCTGCAATTGAAAAGCCCAAACGAACCTTCATTCCACTTGAGTAATGCTTAATGGGTTGGTAAATATAATTTTCACTAATTCCTGAAAATTCAATTATCTGACTAAGTTTTTTTTGAATCTTTTTTCGATTCATTCCATTTAATGCAGCACTTAAATAAATATTTTCGATACCTGATAAATCGGGATGAAAACCAGTTCCTACTTCAAGTAAACTCGTTAATGACCCTCGATACTTAAAACTTCCAGTTGATGGTTTTGTTAAACCTGAAAGTATCTTTAAAAGGGTAGATTTTCCTGCTCCGTTATGCCCGACAATTCCCAAGGCAGTTCCTGTTTCTATGCTAAGGTCGATTTTTTTCAAGGCCCATGATTCTGAGCTCTTCAGGTAATATTTTTTGCCCAAGTTTTTGATTTGAATTGCGATTTTATCGGAAAGGCTCATAAAGTATCAACCATTTTATTTTCAGCATATCGAATCGCAATAAATCCGCTTACAAATAACAAAAAAACCATAATAAAGGAAATATAAATATTCTCGTTCCATAATTCTGTTTTTAGCCATAAAGAGCGAAAACCGTCTGATATCGCGACCATTGGGTTTAAGTACAAAACCCAAATATTTTCTCCCAATGAAGAATTGAACCTTGAGGACGGATATGCAATTGGGCTGAGTAGAAATAGTCCCTGAATTAATAAGGGAAGAATAGCTAGCCAGTCACGAAAACGTGTTGATATTGCAGCTATCCAATAAGTGATGCCGAGAGCTGCAAAAATTGTACAAGAGGAATAAAATAAAAAATCAAACACCATAAAATCCCATACGCCTAATTTAACTCCCCTGAAAATGTAGTACATTATCGAGGCAACTCCAAAGTCTAGGAGGCCGATTAGAACTTTGCTTAAGGGTAATGCTTGTCTAGGAAATGCAACCTTAGATATTATATGCTGATTATGAACCAAACTAGGAGAGCCCTGCAATATAATTTGCTGCATTAATAGCCATGATGGAAGACTTGCAAATGCATATATTGAGTAATCAATACCATCGGGTGCTTGAATTTTCACAATCCATGAAAAGACAATGAGTATTAGGCCTGCGGCTAACAAAGGCTGACCAATTGACCAAAACCATCCTAGCCGAGTTTGAACATAACGTAACTGAAGGTCTCTTCGAGCAAATGCATAGGCAACTGAGTAGACTTTTTTAAAGTCATAATTCCTAAGGCTTAGAAAGGAATCGGTTGATGAGACTGAGTGAATCTTTTTACTCATATCTAAGGGCTTCTATGGGGTCTAGTTTTGCAGCTTTTTTTGCTGGGTACCAACCTGAGACTACCCCAACAAAAAATGAAACAATAAATGCCAACCCAATCCATTGGAAAGGAATGATTATCGGGGTGTTGAGAACAAAAGCCAACCCGTTTCCAACAAGCAGTCCAAATATTATTCCAATAATGCCGCCAGCAAGACTAACTAGTATTGCTTCAAATAGGAATTGGGTTATTATGATTTTTTCACTTGCTCCTAAGGCTTTTCTTGTTCCTATTTCACTTGTTCTTTCGGTTACGGAGACAAGCATAATGTTCATTAGGGAAATGGATGCACCTAAAAGAGTTATAAATCCTATTAAGCCTGCTCCTATACTAACAGATTTTAACGAGTCTATAAGGATGCCGGATAGGTTATCGGCTCTTCGAATATTAAAATTATTTTCCTCGCCAGGGCTTAATTTTCTGATTGAACGCATAGAGGATATTGCTTCATTAATAGCTGCTTCCATTTTTTCAGGACTTGGCGCTAAAACACTAGTGACAATCGATGAACTAGAGGATCCAAAATCTTTTAAGCCAGTCATAAGTGGTAAATAGATAAGATTGTCACTAGCCATAAAGGAGCTATTTCCTTTTGGTTTTGTTACTCCAATTACTTTATAGGATTTTCCATTTATACGAATCATTTTTGCAATTGCCTCGGAACTATTTTGAAATAGTTTTTTACTTACGTCTGGACCTATTAATGCCACAGATCTAGCTTCTTTTTGTTCAACGCCAGAAAAATATCGACCTTCTAATATTTCGATGCTATTTACTCGTGCGAAATTTAAATCGATTCCTTGAACCCTCACATTAGGATTAGATTCTTTTTCCTGATATCGGATTGTCGCAGTCCCGAGAAGGTCATCACTTAAACTCGTTGGAAGCCCCTTTTGGCTTAATTCCTTTTTTAGATAATTTGCCGTTTGAATAGGAATTTGGGGCTGTCTTTTTTGTCTTGTGCCATTTCTACCAACTTGTAAAATCATTCCTCCGCTTTGAATACTGAAAGTATTTGCGCCCATTGTAGTGAATTGACCTGAAATACTACTTTCCATAACAGAAGTAGCTGTTAACATCCCTACAAGTGCCGTAATTCCAGTAGCAATTATCAGAGCTGTCAATGTGGCTCTAAGCGATTGAGAGCGAAGAGATTGATAAGCCATTACGATGGATTCGATTGTAATTTTTTGATAAAATTTTAACATATAATTTCCAAAGGTAGTGCTAGGTTGCAAGGACTTTTGCAAATTTGCATAATAATGAAAATAAATAAAATTTTTTGGATCACTCTTATTTATATGTTGCTTTTGGCTCCGGTTGAAGCTCAATATGTATATGTTGACATCCCAGATACAACTCTTGAAAAGAATGGAGATTTTTTTGATTTGGATGTAAATAATGATTCATTATTAGATTTCAGGTTTACCCAATATCGAGATACGGGCTCTACAGGTTTAATAGATCACTCAATTATATCGCCGTTTGATTCGTCAGGATCGGCTGTTTGCGGACAACAGCGAGGTTTTTTCTTTTATGCAGATAAGCTCCAAGTGGGGGATGATATTTCGCTAACCTCCTCTTCATGGCAAGGTTTTTCGCCAAATGATTACTTTGGAACTATTGAATATAGATTTGACAGCGTCTCTGATCCAAATTCACAATGGAAAAACAATGACGAGGGTTATGTTGGTGTCAGTGTTGTAAATAAAGATTCTTTACAATTTGCCTGGGTTAGGGTTCAGGTTGAGGATGGTCAGCGTCTAACATTAAAGGATTATGCGTATCAACAAAAATTAGATAGCTCAATATTCGCGGGTCATTTATGGATTTCTATGGAAAGTAATTATTTATCAGGTTACAAGGGTTTTGTCTCTAAGGATAAATTGATTTTAATTCGACCTGAAAATTCTTTGGCAGCTAAAACTAGCATTTATAACTCAGATGGTAAGATTCTTGTCTCTGGCAATTGGGTTGGGTCTGAGTGGTCTATGCCGATTCATATTTTTAAAAGTAGTTTTATAACTGTCGTATCGGAGTCGGCAGATGGAATATGGGTAGAAAAGATCTTTATTGCCCAGTAAAGAATTCAAATTTCTGGTTTGAGCAGTACGGTACAATTAATAACCTCTCGCTACAAGCCCATTAAACTAGCTCTATTTTTGTATTTTTGTTAATACTAAGACAAATCATTACGTTTATTTTAATAAAACATCTGATTTTTAAAAATATTATTGCTTTTTATGAGTTTATATAAAAATTATTGTAAAGACATCGAAGAACGAAGTGTTCAAGGGCTTAAACCCAAGCCCATTGATGATGCGGATTTATTAATAGAAATAATAAAAGATATTAGAGATGTAAAAAGCTCTTTGAGAAAAAAATCATTGGACTTTTTTGTCTATAATGTTTTACCCGGAACAACAAGTGCAGCTCGGGTAAAAGCTAATTTTTTAAAAGAGATTATTCTTGGTAAATATTTAGTAGAAGATATTAATATCACATTTGCTTTTGAGTTATTATCACATATGAAGGGTGGGCCCTCAGTTGAGGTTTTAATTGATCTTTCTCTTGAGAAAGATTTGGATATCCAGAGAAAAGCTGCTGATGTTTTAAAAACTCAATTTTTCTTGTATGATGACGATATGAATCGTCTAAAGAAAGCATATGAAAATGGCAATAATATCGCAAAAGAGGTTTTAGAAAGTTATGCTAATGCCGAGTTTTTCACCAAGCTTCCCGATATAGATGAGGAAATAAAAATTGTCACTTATGTTGCAGGAGAAGGTGACATATCTACAGATTTGTTGTCTCCTGGCAGTGATGCTCACTCGAGGTCAGATAGAGAGTTGCATGGTAAATGTATGTTTGAGCATAACACTGAAAAACAAAACGAGCTTTTACTTCTTCAAGAGAAACATCCTGATCGACGGGTAATGCTAATCGCGGAAAAAGGGACAATGGGTGTAGGTTCCTCAAGAATGTCAGGAGTCAATAATGTAGCACTTTGGATTGGTAAGCAAGCAAGTCCTTATGTACCTTTTATCAATTGCGCCCCAATAGTAGCCGGGACAAATGGTATTTCTCCAATTTTTTTAACAACCGTGGATGTAACAGGAGGTATTGGTATTGATCTAAAAAATTGGGTTAAGAAAAAATATTCCAACGGGTCTGTAGTACTTGATGAAGATGGAGAAGCAATTTTGGAAGAGGTTTACTCGATTAAAACAGGTACTGAACTTACCATAAACACAAAAGAAAAAAAGTTGTTTAATGGTGATTTAGAGCTTTGTGATATTTCTTCTTCATTCACGCCTCAGAAACTTGAATTTATGCGGGCGGGAGGATCATATGCAATTGTTTTCGGAAAGAAGCTTCAGACATTTGCTTCAAAAACTCTCGGGATTAAATCTCCAAAAGTATTTGCGTCGTCTAAAGAGGTTTCAAACAATGGACAAGGTTTGACCGCTGTAGAAAAAATCTTCAATAAAAATGCAGTTGGGTTGAGCTCAAATAAAATTTTGCATGCCGGTTCTGATGTCCGTGTAGAAGTTAATATTGTTGGTTCTCAAGATACTACTGGCCTAATGACCTCTCAAGAGCTGGAAATGATGGCAGCCACTAAAATTTCCCCTATTATTGGCGGTGCTTATCAATCTGGATGTCATACAGCTTCAGTTTGGGATAGGAAAGCTCAGGAGAACATCCCAAGGTTGATGAAGTTTATGCATGATTTTGGTTTGATTACTGCTCGTGATCCTGAAAACAAGTATTTTCCATTGACAGATGTAATTCATAAAGTTTTAAATGATATTACCATTGACGATTGGGCGATAATTATTGGTGGAGATTCTCATACAAGAATGTCAAAAGGGGTGGCATTTGGCGCAGATTCGGGAACTGTTGCTCTTGCCCTTGCGACCGGTGAAGCAAGTATGCCTATTCCTGAATCTGTGAAAGTTACCTTCAAGGGTAAAATGCAGAATGGCACGGACTTTAGAGATGTTGTTCATGCCACTCAATCTCAAATGCTTGATAATTTTGATGAAAATGTTTTTCAAGGTAGAATTATCGAGGTGCATATTGGGACCTTGCTTGCTGATCAGGCATTTACTTTTACAGATTGGACTGCTGAAATGAAAGCAAAGGCATCTATTTGTATCTCTCAAGATGACACCCTTATAAAATCTCTAGAGATTTCTAAGGAAAGAATTGCGATCATGATTAAAAATGGAATGGATAATAAATCTCAGGTTCTTCAGGGGCTCATAAATCAAGCTGACAAGAGAATTAATGAGATTAGAACTGGAGAAAAGCCCGCCTTAACTCCTGATCATAACGCTAAATATTATGCCGAGTTTGAAGTAGATTTGGATATTATTGGACAACCTATGATCGCTGATCCTGATGTTCACAATGAGGATGTCTCCAAAAGGTATACTCATGATGCTATAAGACCACTTTCTTATTATCAAGGAAGTAAAAATATCGATCTTGGCTTTGTTGGATCGTGTATGGTTCACAAAGGTGATCTGAAGATAGTTTCTAAAATGCTGAAAAACTTAGAGGCTAAGCATGGATTAGTTGAGTTCAATGCTCCTTTAGTTGTTGCTGCACCCACATATAATATTATTGATGAACTCAAAGAGGAAGGCGATTGGGATATTCTCTCAAAATATTCCGGATTTGAGTTTGATGACGATGCTCCTAAAAATGCTCCACGTACTGAATATAAGAATATGATGTATCTCGAGAGACCGGGATGTAATCTTTGTATGGGAAATCAAGAAAAAGCTGCAAAAGGTGATACTGTTATGGCTACCTCTACACGTTTATTTAAAGGACGTGTAGTCGCTGATTCAGAACGCAAAAAAGGAGAGTCATTACTCGGGTCTACACCAGTTACAGTTCTTTCTGCAATACTCGGTAGAATACCGACATTAGAGGAGTACAGTGCTGCTATTGAGGGTATTAATTTAACCAAATTTGCACCTCCAAGTAAGAAAATGTGTTCCTAACAATTCTTTCGCTTAATTTTTATTTGATTTGGTATTCATTCTGTTTGTCAAATCATAGTTATTTATTACACAGTTATCTTACTCTAAAAACATAAACATGGATATTTGATGTTTTAGCCATTTGCTTTTTTATACCTTGGGCAAAAATCCGCTTATGGCTATATCAAGTGATTCCAAAACCCAGTGGGGTTGGGCAATGTATGACTGGGCAAATTCTGCTTACAGTCTTGTTATTAGTACCGCAATATTCCCAATTTATTATGCTGCTGTTATGGATGGTGCTGGAAAGACTGAGTTTCCTTTTTTTGGTGGTAATATTTCTACTACAGCTGCATATACTTTTGTGGTTGCTGCAGCATTTTTAACAATTAGTCTGATAACCCCGTATCTCAGCGCTTTATCTGAAGTTTCAGGAAGGAAAAAGTCATTTATGAGAGTTTTTATTTACTGCGGTTCAATGGCTTGCGCGGGGATGTTTTTTTTTACTGAAAGCTATATGTGGTGGGGGCTTTTATCGCCATATCTAGCCTCATTATGTTTTAGTGGTAGTTTAGTCTTTTACAATTCTTATTTACCTGAAATAGCTAAGATTGAGGATCAAGATTCTCTAAGTGCTCGAGGTTTTGCATTGGGATATTTGGGTAGTTCCTTAGTATTAATATTATCCTTGGTATTTATTCAAAACCCAGATTGGCTTGGAACTAGTGATGTTGCATTAGTCACAAGGTTAAGTTTTGTTTTTGTTGGTATTTGGTGGATTTTTTGGGGCGAATTTTCTCTCTACCGGCTACCTTCTGGTGTATCAATTTTGATGGAAAAAAATAAAGGATATGTCATAGAAAGTTACCGCCGTTTGTTTTTAATTGTAAAAGAATTCAAAAAAATTGCTGGTTTAAATAGGTTTTTGTTGGGTTTTTTCTTTGCTTCAGCAGGCGTGCAAACTGTTATTTTAATTGCTTCTTTATTCGGTACAAAAGTTCTTGGTCTTGATTCTAGCTCTTTAATAATGACCATATTACTTATTCAATTTGTTGCCATTTTGGGGTCTTGGTCTTTTGCCAAGCTTTCTGATCGGTTTGGAAATATTCGAAGTTTGATTTTAGCGTGTTTATTATGGGTAGTTATTTGCATTTTAGCTTTTTTTGTAAATTCTCCGTTACAATTTTATCTCCTTGGCTCCGCAGTAGGATTGGTGCAGGGTGGTTTACAATCCCTTGGGCGATCAACGTTTTCTAAAATGCTACCACCCGAGGACGAACATGTTACTTATTTTAGTTTTTTTGACATTGCGGAAAAATTAGCTACTGTTTTGGGAATGGTGGCTGTTGGTTGGGTGGAAACAGTAACAGGCAATTTGAGATTATCACCCATAGTTCTTTCTATATTTTTTATGATTGCGATGTTTTTATGGTACGGAGTAAATAAATTTTACAGATCAAAAAAGAACTTTGGTTCAGATTAAACGTTCTTATAAGATGAAATTTTTCACACCAACCAGAATTTCGAGGTTTCTCCTTTTAATTATGTTTACTTTATCTCATGTTGGATGCTACTATGATAATATCGAAAGAAAGTACAACCAGTCTGGATGCGATTTGACCAGTATTTCCTGGACTAGTGACGTAAAGCCATTAGTGGATCAATTTTGTGTCGCATGTCATCAAGGCAGCTCCCCTGCAGCGGGTTTGTTACTCGAAGGGTATCAGGACGTGAAGGCCTCGGTTTTGCAGGGTGAATTTTCAATTCGAATAAATAAACCTTCAAGTGATCCATTAAAAATGCCACCTAACGCTCTTATAGACTCTTGCTCAATTGAAAAAATAAATATTTGGATAGCCAACGGTGCACTGGAAAACTAAACGATTATGAAATATATTCTTGCATTACTGATTTTTTTTCTATCAATATCAAAACTATTTTCTCAGGAATATAAAAGGTTAGTGTCTAAAGACTCTTATGTTCATATTTATTCTTACACACCAATCGAGGATATAGAAGCTTTTTTAAAGGATGGCATGGCAATATTAGATCCAGAAAAAAGGGAATTAGCCTATGTTTTGAATATTCAATCTTTAACTTTTAAGAATGCGTTAATGCAAGAACATTTTAACGAGAATTATTTAGAATCTGACATTTATCCAAAATCCACTTTAGAAGGACGTTTAATAGGTGATGTTGATTTTAAAAAAGTTGGAATCTATAATGTCAAAGTTAATGGTAAACTAAAAATGCACGGTGTTGAAAGATTTATCAATGAGCCTGTAATTATAAGGGTTCTGAAGGATAAATCAGTAACTTTAGAGTCAGATTTTATTGTAAGACCCAGTGATTTTAAAATTAAGATTCCAAATTTAATGGTAACAAGAATTGCGGAAGAAATAAAAGTTACTGTTCGCTCAGAATTTAAATAAAATAAGAAGATTTTTATGCTTAGATTTTTAATTTTATTTCTTGTTATCTCATCTGCCCCTCTATTTGGTCAAGGTAATTTGTTAAGTGAATTGAATTCAATTACACCTGAATCTGAAAAATCATTCGTTTTTGCCACATTCAAAGGGACCCGAGTTATAAATATGCAATCGATAGAATTACCAGGTAAGGGAGTTGGTCAGTTTATTGTTGGACATCGCTTTGGGGCTCTTAATGATCAACCTCTATACAATTTATTCGGTATGGATATGGCTCAAATACGATTTGAGTATAGTTATTCACCAAAGAAGTGGTTCAATTTTGGAGCGGGAAGATCATCGGGGGCAAAGACTTATGATCTGTTCACAAAAATTAAAATTCTTTCACAATCAAGAAAATCGAAATGTAAAAATTGCATTGATTTCCCTTTCTCTATGGCATATTATAGTTCTTCAACAATTGTAACTACTCCTTTTTCAGACATAAATCCGAGTATTTCAGACAGGATGGCGTTTACGAACCAACTTATCATAGCAAGAAAATTTAATAGAAACTTTTCTTTAGAGTTGGTTCCTACTTTGGTTCATTATAATTTGGTTCCAACTGTTCATGACAATAATGATTTACTTGCCCTGGGGATAGGGGGAAGATATAAACTAACGAGTAGAATGGCCTTAACTTCGGAAATAATGTTAAGACAACAACAACCCGTAGATACCTACAATGCACTAAGTTTTGGTATCGACATAGAAACTGGAGGTCATGTATTCCAATTTCATTTGACAAACTGTCGGCTGATGGCTGATAATCAGTGGATTACTCAAAATCCAGGTAGCTGGTCAAATGGAGATATTTTCCTTGGGTTTAATATCAGTCGAGTTTTCAATCATTAATTCTCTCTATGAAATAATGGATATCTCATTATGAACGAGAATACATTTGATTTCATTATTGTTGGAGGTGGAATCATTGGTGCGTCAACGGCTTATAAGCTCAGGAAGAAAAACCCCAAAGCGAAAATATTAATTATTGACAAGGAGTCTCGATTTGCATCCCATCAGACTGGGAGAAATTCAGGTGTTATTCACTCGGGGCTTTATTATAAACCGGGATCAATAAAGGCAAAGACATGTATTTTAGGATACCATCAATTAGTTGAATTCTGCAATAAACAAAATATTGAATTTGATATATGTGGAAAAATAGTAGTTGCCAAAAATGATAGTGATTTAACTCAGCTGAATTCAATAGCTCTTAGAGGCGCAGAAAATGGTTTGAGTAATATTCGTTTTTTACAAAAAAATGAGGTTAAAAAAATTGAGCCATATGTTGATGTAAAAGCGGCCCTTCAGATTCCTCAAACAGGAATAGTAAACTATTCAGAAGTTTCTGAAAGGCTTATTTCCTTGGCCATTGAAAAGCGAGGATCATTTAGATTAAATTCTGAAGTAATTGATTTGAATCGTATGGGTAGCATGGGCGCCATAAGATTAAAAGGCAACAAGCATTTTTATTCGGAAAAAATAATTTTTTGTGTTGGACTTCAAAGTGATAGAATTGCTAAAATAGACGGTATTAATGAAAAAATTAGAATTGTTCCGTTTCGGGGAGACTACTATAAGTTAAAAAATGAATCACGTTTTAAGGTTCGTAACTTGATTTATCCTGTTCCAGATCCAAAATTCCCTTTTTTGGGAGTACATTTTACTCGAATGGTGGATAGCTCTGTCGAGTGTGGGCCGAACGCGGTTTTTTCTTTTTCTCGAGAGGGATATAGTAAAACTTCATTTAATTATAAAGATTTTTATAATTCTTTGACTTTCAAAGGAACTTGGAAATTATTCCAAGAAAACTTCTCATATGGTCTAAAAGAATACGAATTAGCTTTCTCGAAAAAGAAATATTTAATCGAGCTTCAAAAAATAATTCCAAGTTTAGAAATTTCTGATCTTATTCAAGGTAGGTCAGGAATAAGAGCGCAAGCTCTAAATTCTGAGGGTAAATTACTGGATGACTTTTTAATTAGAAAAGGCGAAATCGGTATTCATGTTATGAATGCCCCATCTCCTGCAGCTACGGCATCTCTTGCAATTGCAGATGAAATTTTAAGCCAATTGTAATGAGTATCTCATTTTCCAACATAAGTACTGGGAGAAATTGCGCGAAGCTCATTTTTTGTTTCTAAAGAAACATCAAGATTGTCAATAAAATTCATAATGGTATTTCTATTGATGCCATCATTTGTTCTAGTCAATTCTTTTAATGCCTCGTATGGTTTGGGATATCCTTCCCTTCTTAAAATTGTTTGAATTCCTTCTGCGACGACAGCCCAATTCGATTCTAAATCCTTCCCAATTTTTTCTTTATTCACAATTAATTTGCTTAAGCCTTTTTTTATGCTACTCAAGGCAGTAAAACTATGTCCTAATGGAACGCCGATATTCCTGAGAACAGTGGAGTCTGTAAGGTCTCTCTGAAGCCTTGAAATTGGAAGTTTAGATGACATATAGTCAAAGAGACAATTAGCCATTCCCAAGTTTCCTTCAGCATTTTCAAAATCAATTGGATTGACTTTATGGGGCATCGCAGAAGAACCGATCTCTCCCTTGACAATTTTTTGTTTAAAATAATCCATACTGATATATGTCCATAAATCTCTTGAGAAATCAATTAGGATTGTATGAATTCTTTTTACTCCATCAAAATAAGCTGCAAGATTATCATAATGCTCAATTTGGGTAGTTGGATATGATCTATTTAGTCCAAATTGTAAGCAAAATTTATCTGAAAATTCGTGCCAATTAATATCCGGGAATGCAACAAAATGGGCATTAAAGCTACCCGTTGCACCTCCAAATTTTGCTGAGAAAGGAATATTTTGGAGAAGCTTTAACTGTGACTCGAGACGTGTTATGAAAACTTGCCATTCTTTACCAAGGCGCGTTGGAGATGCAGGTTGACCATGAGTTCTTGATAACATAGGTATACTCTCCCATTCTCTTGCTTGTTTTTGTAGTATTTCAATAAGTTCGATAATTGCAGGTAAAAATTGTTGGTCATGAAATTCTTTTAGTGATAGAGGAATCGCTGTATTATTAATATCCTGAGAAGTCAGTCCAAAGTGTATAAATTCTGAAAATTCTTCAAGTCCTATTTTCGAAAACTCTTCCTTTAAAAAATATTCGACCGCCTTAACATCATGATTTGTTATTTTTTCTATGCTTTTGACTCTTAAAGCATCCTCTTCAGAAATGTTATTTATTAATTCTCTGAGACGAGTTTTATGGCTTTTGTTAACCTTTTTAAGGTTTGGTATTCCAGAATCACAAATTGCTAAAAAATATTCAATCTCAATTTTTATACGGTAAGAAATTAGACCATATTCAGAAAAATAGGGAGATAAAGCTTTAGTATGTCTTTTGTATCGACCATCTAAAGGAGATAGAGCTTTTAAAGTGAAATTCATTGCCGCATTTAAAGCGCAAATGTACCAAATGCTGGGAATTTAACATCTACTTCCTTACCATCTGCTAGAAAAACTCGCCATTCTTTGCCATTGGTAAGAGCTCCCCATGGGGCATTGAGAGCTGTATTATACCTCATCCATTGATCACATACCTTGTCGTCAAGGGGAATTCTGTCTGCTTTGCACTCGATGAGCATCCAAAGCTCACTTTCTGAATAAATTGCGATATCATACCTTCTCATCATCCCATTTACTAGGATTCCTTTTTCTACGGAAATGGCCTCTTTAGGGTATCCTGCTTCAATAATTAAACGTCTTAGAGCATCTTGGCGCACCCATTCCTCGGGAGTGGCTTTGACATTTTTTTTTCGAAAAGCATCCCAAAGTTCTTCAGAATGCGGGTCCATCATTGACATTGTCGGATGAAGCCATTTACGTTTTTGCATGGTGTCAGGTTATGTACTTTTGTCTTTGCTACCGTGAAGATAAAGAAAATACATTTTAAAGACCCCTTTGGCTATTCAATTGGGATGAAAAGAATAGTCATATTTGTATTTGGTTTAATTACTTATTATCGATTGAATCATTTAAATAAGTTGAGAATTGAGGGTGTTGAGCATTTACGAGATTTACCGGCAAAGAATGTACTATTTGTTAGTAATCATCAAACGTACTTTATGGATGTTGCTTCCTTGATTTTTATTTTCGGACAAATGAATAATAGGGTTGAGAAAATTTCGAGTTCATTTTGGACGTTAGTGAATCCTAAACTGAATGTTTTCTTTATTGCCGCATTGGAAACAATGAAGTCAGGTATCTTACCTCGACTTCTAGCATATGCAGGTTCAGTATCAATAAAGCGAACTTGGCGTGAAGGTCATAAAGAGATCAAGCGTAATGCAGACCCGAAAGATTTAGACAAAATCAAGCTAGCAATTAACTCGGGTTGGGTAATAACTTTTCCGCAAGGGTCAACAAAACCATTTATCCCAGGTAGGCGAGGCACAGCTCATATTATTAAAGATTTGAATCCTATTGTTGTCCCAATAGTCATAAATGGATTCAGGAGAGCATTTGATAAAAAAGGAATTCGAACTAAGAAACGTGGTACAGAATTAAGTATTCGTTTCAAACAGCCTTTGGAATTTAATTCAAAGGACGATTTAGATAATATTTTAGATAGAATTATGGATGGAATTGAGCAGTCCCCAAAACATAAAGCTTTTCGTAAGTTTACAACTTGAAAAATCTTCTTATGATGAAAAAGACCGTTTGCTTTTTTTTAATCTTCATTTCCTTGATCGCTTGTACTACGAATATCTTAGATGAAGATAAAGTTTTTGATGAGCGCAATGTCGTTTTAAATCATTTTTTTTATTACAATGATCAGGTTATGGACACGACAAAAATTTTCACCTTGGGAAATGCGCGTGTTATCTTTAAGGATGTCTCGGTGGCTTTCGGAGGGTATTATTTTACGGACCATCTTACAGATACAGTAGTTCCCAACTTTAAGGATACCATAAACCCATATAAATTTGACCCAAATATTGCATCGTTAAAGTACGGTTCGGCCGCTAGAGTTTTTAAGCTAGATAATGATGTATATCAAGGAGTGCATCATTTTAAAATGGGATTAGATTCATCGATCACTCCAAAGTATAGTGAATTTGGCCCGAACCACCCCATGACTAGAGACGGTCTATACCGAGGTGAAAATCAGGGCTTTAACTCTTTATTCATAACTGGACTATACAAAGAAATTGGAGACACTGCCAGCTCTGAACCAGATAAAATATTTACCTACCGAGTTTCTGACGAAATATTGGATTTATGGTGGACTAAACCGACTTCTTTTAATGTAGTTTCAAATATGGATGTTAATATGAATATAGTTTGGAATATTGACGAGCTTTTAAGTGGTTTAGACCCTACAATAATTGATAATATTGAAAGTGACCCTTCAGATGCAGTTGATATTCTGCTAGCTGAGTCAATAGTTAATAACATCCTAGCTTCTTACCAGATACAACTGTAAGAGTATTATTTCATGAATATTCACTTTATAGCTATCGGAGGTAGTGCAATGCATAACCTTGCTTTGTCATTAGCTCAAAAGAAAAATATAGTAATATCAGGAAGTGATGATGCCATCTTTGAACCATCAAAGACTCGACTTTCAGAAGCTGGTCTTCTTCCTGAAAAAGAGGGCTGGTTTGAAGAAAAAATAAACTCTGATCTAGATGCAGTCATACTGGGAATGCATGCAAAAAAAGATAATCCTGAATTGATTAAATCAAAAGCGCTTGGGATCAAGATATACTCGTATCCAGAGTTTTTATTTGAGTATTCTAAAAATAAAACTCGAGTTGTTGTTGGTGGAAGCCATGGGAAAACATCCACTACTTCCATGTTGCTGCACAGTCTAGCTTTTTCAGAAATTAATTTTGACTTTATGGTAGGGGCTCAGCTTGAAGGGTATGGGAATACGGTTAAATTATCGGAGGATTCAGAGTGGGCAGTTTTCGAAGGGGATGAATATCTATCCTCCCCAATAGATTTACGTCCTAAATTTCATCTTTATCGAGCGAATGTTGCAATTCTTACAGGGATGGCGTGGGATCATATTAATGTTTTTCCGACAAAAGAAAGCTACAATAATGCTTTTAAAGATTTTATTAAAAGTATGGAGCCCGGAGGAACTCTGATATATAACTCAGAGGATATTGAATTAAAAGAATTGGTTCTTGAAGATAATAGTCCGATTCGAAAAATACCTTATCAAACACCCGATTATCGTATTGAGAATAGCAAATGGATATGGTGTACACCTTTTGGCGATCTGGATCTAAATTTTATCGGAAAGCATAATTTGAGTAATGCGGAAGGAGCAAGATGGCTGGCGCAAGAAATGGGGGTTCAGGCGGATGATTTTTATGATGCTATATCGAGTTTTAAGGGAGCAGATCGAAGGATGCAGCTTCTCAATAAAGGTGATAAGCGTTTGGTTCATCTTGACTTTGCCCATGCTCCCAGTAAAGTAAAGGCTACAGTTCAGGCCTACATAGAAACATATTCAGATAAAATTAAAGTTGGAGTACTTGAACTTCATACTTTTAGTAGTTTGAATTCAGATTATATTTCATCTTATCAAGGTATTCTCGATAATTTGGATAAAGCATTTGTTTTTTTTGACCCCCATGCTGTTGCCATGAAAAACCTTCCGGAGTTAAGAAGGAAGGTTGTAGAAGAGGCCTTTGGTCAAAAAATAGTCGTTATTACAGATATTGAAGATCTAAGAGATAATCTCGAGGTTCTTCCAATATCATGCAATTTATTAATCATGTCGTCAGGAAATTTAGGCGGTTTTGATATTATGAATTTTTCTAAAAAATGGGTTTCATAAACTAAAAAACCTAAATATTTATTGAACTATTCAGTCCAACAATTATTATGTTTCTGGATATCTGATTTTTTTGATCTAAAATTACTTGAGGACCAATACAAATATCCAATGCTTTGAATGAGCTATTTAATAAATGAACTCTTAGAATTCCAAATACCCTAAAAGAGGGTTGAATTCCAATAAAATCAATCATTTGATCGATATTATAATATTTTCCCATTGATAGACCTAAAGATCCCATTGCCCCGATATCAAAAAGATGGCCTGGGCCAAATAAATTGCATTCAAGGGATAATGAGTTAAAGCTCATTATATCCTCATAATAATTTTCACCAATCCCATTTAATGATTCTGTCGTTAATCTCATTAGTGAATAGCTGGCATAAAAATTCTTGAATACGGGTTTTTTTATACTGAGATGAATTATGTTCCCTAGTTTATTATTGACTTGAAGAGATGAATACTTTTTTTGCGAGTATTTTCCCATACCTAAAGAAATTTGCCATTTATTTTTTTTTTCTTTTATTGAGGACCTATCATTAATGACTTCTGAATATTCCATCTCTAGTGAGTTTTTTTGATACTTGGATATTCCTTGAGCTAGAATAATATTAGGTGCGATCAGAATAAAGAAAAAAAATCTCATTCTTCTTGAAGCTCTCTCTGAATCTGGTCCATTTCGAAAAAATCAATACCTTCCTGTCTGGAGGGTACTACAGGTAGATCCTCATCAAACAGATTTAATAACCCTTCTCTTATAACAATGATGAAGCTTAAATTCTGATCTAAAAACTCTGATTGAAATGATACTAGCAAATCAACTACTTGGAATTCTTCAACGCTTAATAGGTCCAAAATAATATGTTTTTTAGGATGATTTATTATCAGTTTTTTAAGATCATCTAAATTATTATTTAGAAACAATTCACCGCCATATCTTACAAAAAGGTAGTTTG
>Ga0315315_10002414_pt1 | contig 17077 bp, 16 predicted proteins | sample M140m3416metaG_FD_203699 | JGI IMG/M metagenome (GOLD analysis project Ga0315315, IMG submission 203699) | Ammonia-oxidizing marine archaeal communities from Monterey Bay, California, United States - M1 40m 3416 | ecosystem: Environmental > Aquatic > Marine > Intertidal zone | place: USA... | reverse complement strand
ATAGAAAAAGAAAAACCTACAAAAATTGTTGCTACACATCAAAGTTCAAAAATTATACAGTCAATCATTAAAAATCAAAATATTGATACCAAATTTTTTAAAACTGTAAATAATAATAATCTTTTATGGGATAATATTACTGCAAAATACAATATTGGAGGAATTCCATTAACATTTACCATATCTAGAAAAAAATATTTAAAAATAAAAAATACTTTTGAAAATTTAAGTGGATTATTAAATAATTTCTGGTTTAAATTCGATCAATCTAAAAATAAAAGTATAGTTTTTTTAGAATTTAATCCCCAATTATTTTCAAAACTATTTGAAGAAATGACAAATTATGATGGTGATGTAATTCTAATTAATCATAGAAGATCAGCAATTTGGAATAAAAAATCAATTAATGTCATAAAAAAATCAAAATGTAAAATTTTGAATCTTGAAACTGTTTTAAATAAAAATGAACGAGCACAAATCCCATTACTACTGGATAATTATTCCCAAAAAATTGATAATTTATGGAAAGATTCTAAAATTTTGAGTGATATTTTTCAGATTTATGGTTATGATTTTTCGGATTCAATTAAAGATACTATGTTAAAATTATTTTCTGAAAGATTATTTTCATATATTTCATTAATTCTTAGTATGAAAAAAATTACAAATCAACTTAATATCAAATGTATTGTTTCACTAAATGAATCTGGGGAAACAGAAAAAACTATGCTTGAAGTAAATCAGAAAAAATTTCCAAGTATTTTATTAGAACACGGTTTTATTGAAAGAAATTCTAAAACAAAAAGATATGATATTTTGTCTGAACATGTTTCTTTTAATGATAAGATAATAGTATGGGGTGAGCCGAAGAAAAAATGGTTAATTAATGAATATAATATTAACCCTGAAAGAATTCTTGTAGTTGGTAGTCCAAGACATGATGATTATTTTTCTTCTAGATTACAATATCAACATAATCATGAAAAAACTTTATTGCTAGCTCCTAATCCTATTAATGAAATAAATGGACAATCTAGAACGAATTTAAAATTGCAATTTAATGAAACTATAAAAAATATAGTTGAAATAATTAAAAAATTTGATAATGTGAAAATTATTGTAAAGTTACATCCTATTCAATTACAACATAATGAAGAAATTAAATCATTTCTAAAAAATCTTGATTCGTCGATTCCAATATATCTATGGACACCTATTATTGAAACCATAAACAAAATTGATGCAGTTTTAGTTTTGACTCCTGAAACTCATGCAACTCCAACAATGCTTCTTGAATCCATGATTTTAGGAAAACCAACTATGAATATCTTTTTTGATAAAAAAGTTCCAGAATATGATCATATTCAAGATAATGCTGTTTTTACAATAACCCATAATGAGAATTTAGAAATTAATTTAAAGAAATTTTTATTTGATGAGAATTTTCAAAATATACTTCAAAAAAATGCAGACAATTTTGTAAACCAATTCATGAGCAATCCTGGTAATGCTTCAAAAAAATTTGCATCAATTTTAAAATCATACTAATTTCTATTATGAGAAGTAAGGTTTTTTAGAATAGTTTTAAACAAAAAACTATGTTTGAAGGCAAAAAAATACTAATTACTGGTGGAACTGGTTCATTAGGACAGGCTCTAACAAAGCGTCTTTTAAAAGAAAAAGTGGATACAATTAGAATTTTCAGTAGGAACGAAGGAAAGCAAGTATTAATGGAAAATAAATTTCGCGATAAACGTCTTAGATTTTTGTTGGGTGATATTAATGACCTTGAGAGGCTAAATAGGGCATTTGAAGATATTGATATTGTATTTCATGCTGCTGCATTAAAACATGTGCCAAAAATTGAATACAATCCATTTGAAGCAATTAAAACAAATGTAATTGGATCTCAAAATGTAATTGATGCTTGCTTACACGCAGATGTGGAAAGAGCAATTGCAATCGGAACTGATAAAGCTGTTTCTCCATTAAACACATACGGTGCAACTAAACTATTGATGGAGAAATTGTTTGTTACCGCAAATAATTATATTAATCCACTAAAGCATCGTACAAAATTCATTACCTTTCGTTACGGAAATGTTTTTGGTAGCAGCGGTTCTGTTGTCCCAATTTTTGTTGAACAGATAAAAGAAAAACAAAAAATTACAATTACTGATCCACAAATGACTAGATTTAGCATTACTATGGATGAAGCTTTAAACTTTATTCTTAATGCCACAATTTCTGGAAAAGGTTCAGAAATTTTTGTGCCTAAAATGCGTTCGTATAATATAATGGATGTGGTAGATTCACTTCAAAATATTATGGGTGATTATGGCCAAGAAATTATAGGTATTCGTCCTGGAGAAAAACTGCATGAAGTTTTAATTAATGAAGATGAGATTCGACAAACTTGGAGCTTCAATGATATGTACATTGTAACAAATCCTATGTATTCAAAATTCCATGGTATAAAGATGGAAGAAAATTATACAGGGATTACCAAGCCTACTGATCTTGATAATTACTCATCATCATTTTCAGAAAGAATATCGAAAGATGAATTAGAAATAATGATAAAAAATTCTGGATTAATAGATCAGTCTTAGTTTTCAAATTATTCTTAACCTAAATTTGAGGTCAATTCTCTTTAATTTTTTTAAATATTTAATGGTATTTTGATGAATAACTTTTAGAATCAAAATTAGTAGATAAATTATTAATTAATTAAATACAATAATTAGCAAGAAATATGAAAAATAGTAAATTTAAGAAATATGATTGTTTAGTTTTAGCTGGTAGAAATCATGGTTTAGCTACTTTAAATTTTTTAAATAAATCTAATAAATATAATATAATTGCAATATTTACTCATAAATTTAATCCAAAATCTTATGATGTAGAACAGAAGGAACGAAGTGATTACTCTGATTATGAAAAATTTGCTAAAACTAATTCTATTCCATTGCATACAATTAACAAATCTGACCAAAAATTTCTACTTGATGATTTTTGCTTAGAACAAAATTATGATTTTTTAATTTCTGTTAGCTGGAGATATCTAATTTCTCCAAAAGTTTTTTTAAAATCTAACATAGGCTCAATAAATCTTCATAGAGGCGATCTTCCAAAATATGCTGGAGCAGAACCAATTAAACGTGCACTACAAAATTCTGAAAAATTTATCTATGTCTCATCTCATAATATCACAACAAATTATGATGAGGGAAAGGTAATTTGTAAATCTCAACACCCTACAAATTATAATAAACAAAAATCTCTTGATGAGAATGTTGAGAGGTTAAAAACTGAAATTACTAACTATTTTCCTCAATTAACTATTAAATCCCTTGAACTTCTAGTTGGTAGTAAGCATGATGAAGAATAAAGCTATTTTCATAATTGCAGAAGCTGGTTCTAACTGGAGAATGGGAAATCCTAAGCGTGATATGAAGATGGCTAAAACTCTAATTGATATTGCTTCAGATGCTAATGCTGATGCAGTAAAATTTCAAACATATAGATCTGAATCTGTTTATGTTCCTAATGCTGGCGATTCTGATTACTTATCAAAATCTGGAATAAAAGAATCCATAAACAAAATTTTTGATGATTTATCAATGCCATATGAAATGATCCCTGAATTATCTGAATACTGTAATTCAAAAAATATTGAATTTATGTCTACACCTTTTTCTGTTGACGATGCTAAGGAAATAGATCCATATGTGAATTTTCATAAAATTGCATCTTATGAAATAACTCATTATAGATTAATTCAATTTATTGCAAAAACTAACAAACCCACGTTTTTGTCTACTGGTGCAGCAACTATTGATGAAATAGAATGGGCTGTAAACCATTTTTACAAAAATGGTGGAAAAAATCTTACCCTATTACAAACTACTGCTAAATATCCTGCACCTTTAGAAAGTTTGAATATACATTCAATGAATATACTAAAAAATAATTTTAACGTGCCTGTCGGTCTTTCAGATCATAGTATTGATCCTATAATTGGTCCTGTATCAGCAACTGCATTAGGTGCAAGTGTAATTGAAAAGCATTTTACATTAAACAAAAAATTACCTGGACCTGATCATTCTTTTGCATTAGATCCAAATGAATTAAAAGAAATGATTAAAGCAATTAGAAATTGTGAAAAATGTTTGGGCCCAGAAGAAAAAATTGTTCAAGACACTGAATTTGAATTACGAGATTTTGCACAACGATCCATTCAATGTATAAAAAATATTTCAAAAGGAGAATTATTTTTAGAAGGAGAAAATTTTGCAATTTTACGCTCTGGAAAATGTAATAAAGGAATTCATCCAAAATTTATAGAAGCATTGGAAGGTAAAATTTCTACTAGATCAATATCTATTGGTGATGGAATTTTAGAATCAGATTATGAATAATTTTAAATGTATAATATTTGATCTAGATGGAACATTAATTGATAGTATACCTGAACTCTATAATGCTTACAAAAATTTTTTAAATAAATTTGGATATGTAGGAAATAAAAAAGAATTTGAATTATTAAATGGACCTAAGTTAGATGAAATAATTATCTTATTGAAAAAAAAATATAATTTAAAACCTTCAAAATTAATATTAAAAAAACATTATCAAAATGAAATTGAAAAAATTTACAAATTTAAAATTGTCCCAAATACGGGTATAAAGAAATTACTTAATTTTTTAAAATTAAATGGATATGTTATGGGTATTGCAACTTCATCATCTAAAAAAAACACTTATTCTGTATTGTCAAAAAATAATCTTTTTAATTATTTTTCTTTTTTTGTTTGCGGTGATGACGTATCAATTTCTAAACCTAATCCTCAAATTTATCAAAAATGTATAAAACTTTCAGGTTTTAAAAAGAATGAAATTTTTGTTTTAGAGGATTCAAAAAATGGTTTTGATAGTGCTAAAAAAGCTGGACTAACCTGTAAAAAAACTACTAACTTCAAATTAGTAAAACAATGGTTATCAGAAAATAACATATCTCCAAAATATGATATTATAGAATCTAATTCATGTGTTGTGAGTATAAAATCAACAAGAAAAACAATTGCTAAAAATACACAAAAACAAATTAATCAGTCTTGGAATAATTTACAAAAAACTAAATCAATAAAACTTTCTAATGACAAAGTGCTTGTTATGAAATCTATATCTACCAAGAAAAAAATTACTCATATTTCAGGTGAATTTATTGATTACAAAAATATTATTGCAAATAAAATTAATAATAAAATAAATTTAATTTTTTCCCCAATTGGCGTAAGTGGAATTATATTATTTAAAAATAATAATTCTTATTATACAATTTTTGGCAAAAGAAGTAAAAATATTTCAGAATATCCTAATCATTTAGAATTAATTCCATCTGGGCATATAAATAAAAAATTTGACAGTAATAAAAAATTAAAATTTAATCAGGATTTGATAAATGAATTTATTGAAGAAACTGGATTAAGTTTTAAATTTATTAAAAAAGTTTCATTTTTATCTGTAGTTAAGGATAAAGAAAATTCTGTCTATGATTTATGTAGTATTATTGAATTAAATGTAAACAAAAAATTTATTTCAAAAAATTTTCTAAGTTCTGAATACTCTAAACCTATATTTGTAAAATTTTCAAAATTAACTAAATTTATTGAAAAAAATCATAAACAAATTATTCCTACTTCTATGGGAATTTTAGATATTGTTTTAAATCAAAAAAATTCTTTTAATTAAATTCATTAATACATTTTATGATAAAATCTACATCATCTTGTTTCAAATTTGGATGTGTAGGTAATGATACAATTTCTGTTGATGTTTTATCGGTTATGGGTAACATAGTTTTCTGTTTATACCGAGTCATATGATGAACTGGTTTATAGTGTATGCCTGTTTCAATGCCTTTTTTCATCATTTTATTCCTAAATTCATTTCTATTTTTAACCATAATCCAGTAAAAATGATATGTTGAACCAGGAATTATTGGCATTTTATTTTCTAAATTAATTTTTTTGAAATATTCTCTTGCATTCTTCTCTCTCTTTTTATTTATTTTATCTATTTTTTTTAATTGCATTAATCCTATTGCAGCTGAAAATTCATTCATATAATAATTCCAACCAATTTCTTTTATATCGTAATCAACACCTTTTCTATTAGTTATACCACACCATCTTTTTTCTTTAATGATTTTTGATAATTTTTTATGTTCTTTCACATTAATTGAAATTAATCCACCAGTTGGCATTGCTAAATTTTTTACAGGATGAAAACTAAAACAAACTAAATCTCCATGACTACCAATTTTTTTATTTTTATATATTGTACCTGTAGCATGTGCTGCATCTTCTATTAAATGTAATTTATGCTCTTTACATAATTTTGAAATCTTTGTGAGATTTGATGAAATCCCACCAAAATGTACTGGTAAAATAACCTTAGTTTTTTTGGTTATTGATTTCAAAATTTGTTCAGGATCCATACATAATGTTTTTTCATCTACATCTACAAATTTAGGTATTCCACCATTTTCTACTATTGCATTAGCAGTTGACACAAAAGTCAGCGATGGTAAAATCACTTCTTTATTTTTAATGTCATACATAGATAATGCAAGATTTAAAGCTGCAGTTCCACTGTTTACTGCTACACAACTTTTTGAATCAATATATTTTAAAAATTCATTTTCAAATTTATGTACATTACCAGATCCTCCTCCTGATGCCCAAAATTTACTTTTTAATACCTTAATAATCGATTTTTCTTCTGATTTGTCAATAAAAGGGTCAAATAGCTTAATTTTCTTATTCATATTGTCTCCATTTTTTTGTTAGATTTAAGGTACTCTTCATCTCTTTTCAAAGATTTTTGATATCCATCATGCTCTATATTTTTATTTATTTCAAAAATTTTAGATTTGTTCTCATATAATTTTAAAATATTTTCTAATAAAATGGGTCTTGTTTTAATATTTTTTATAATTTCTTTCACTAATTCAAGATCTTCTATTCTATCTACAGTATATCTTAAATGAGAAATATTTTTTTTGTATTCAAAATTTTTTATATTGAAATCATTTTGTTTATTCCAGATAAATGGTGTAACATGTTCTCTTTCAGAAGGTTTTTTTGCATTTTGCCAAGATTTTTCTAATATTTTAAAAGAAAAAACTTCTACTTCTGTACCAAATGGAAATGTTCTTTTTAGTGTATTTGTTACTAAGTCATATTTTCCATTTTTATATTCCGTTATTGCTGTGTCAATAATTTTTGGATCAATTAGTGGATTATCTGCTGTAATCCTAACAACTGTATCAATAGAAAATTTTTTTGCACATTGATAGAATCTATCTAATACATCCTCTGATGATCCTCTAAATACTTCATATTTTTGTGAGCATAAATAATCATAAATTACATTATCTTGTTCTAAAATTGTTGTCGCAACAATAATTTTTTCGATATTTTCTGATGATTTTATTTGTTGGATTACATAATCTAAAACTGTGTAATCATTGTCAATTTTTTTCATTACTTTTTTTGGAAGTCTAGATGATCCCATTCTTGCTTGAATTATACATCCAATCATATCTACTCTAAATTTTATTATTTACTTATAAAATACTTATTTTTGATAAGTAACTAATTTTTATTCTAACATAGTCCTTATTTCATCTAATTCTGATTTTGGGATATATTTAATTTCATTTTTTGCTAAAGAAATATCTGCTTCACTAAATCGTATATCTCCATGTTTTTTTGAAATATGATTTATTTCCAAATTTTTACCTGATAATGATATCATAAATTTTGCAAGTTGATTTATTGTAATTGCTTTACCACTAGCGATATTATATGTACCATTTGTTCCATTTTTAATTGAATCATAAACTGATTGAACAACATCATTGATTGACACAAAATCTCTTGTTTGCATTCCATCCCCAAATATTCCTAGTGGTTTATTAGATGAAATCATTTCAATAAATTTTGTGATTACTCCTGAATATTCTGATTTTTGTCCAATTCCAAAAATATTAAAAAATCTTAATACAACACAATCTATATTATTATTTTTAATTTCTTGTTCCATTACTAATTTACTTTTACCATACGGTGAAATTGGATTAGTTTTTGAGTTTTCTTTTAATTTTATTTGAGAACTACTTTCACCATAAACTGCTGCAGATGATGCTATGATTATTTTTTTTATATTGTTTCTTTTACATGCTTTAAGAACATTTTTTGTTCCATCTACATTAACTTCAAATGTTTCAGAAGGATTAAGAAATGATTCACTAACTGATATTTTTGCTGCTAAATGAATTAAAACATCTTGATTTTCTGTTTCTTTTACAATTTCTTCAAATTTTCTAATATCTCCATTAATCACTCTGACACCTTTTTTGATAAAATCCTTCATTGTATTTTCTTCAGAATTAGAAAAATTATCAAAAACTGTAATTTTATTTCCCTTGTCTAGTAAATAACTTACAAGGTATTTTCCAATAAACCCTGCACCCCCTGTAATTATAATTTTCATTTTAAATTATTTTTATCTAATATTCATTGTTTAATTGTTTATCTATATTATTTTGATTCTAATTTATTTTTTACAAAATCTATTGCATCTACTGGTGTAGGATCTATTCCTCGATTTATTGCAAGAAAAATACTTGAATAATCTAGCAGATAAATCATACATATAATTTTTGTAAGTATGTTCCCTTCTTTACTTATTATTTCTTGATATTCAATATTTTTGTATTCAAAATATTCTTTTAAAATTCCCCATCGTTGTTTAGTTGTTTCTTGATCATCAAAACCCCTAATTAAAATAGGTATGACATCTGCTTTTTCTGACCATGATACTATTCCATTATGACTAGCTTCTATCACATTTTCAGTTAGTACATGTATTTTAGAATTTTCTTGAAGTGAATTTTTAAATCTAATTGCTACCGATTTCAATCCAAGTGGATAATAAATTACTGGGATTTTTTTAATCCAATTTGCTAAATTTAATGAAGGATTTTCATTTTTTAAATTTAAACTATTAATTTTCTTATTTAATTTTTCAATTTCTTTAATGGATTCATATATGTCATCTTCCTTTATTTCTAGTGTTTTATGTAGAACTTTCAATATACTATACAAATAAGATGGTAGAGTTGCTCTTGGAGAATGAAATTTTGGTATAATTTTATATTTAATTTTATTTTCATTGCAATATTTTTCCATTTTTCCACCTGAACAAAATGCAATAATTTTACTCCCTAATTTTTTTGAGGATTTTAAAATTGCTAATGTTTCTGCACTATTTCCTGAAACACTTACTATTACTACTAATGTATTACGATCTACTGTTTTTGGTAATAAATATCCCTTTACTACATTCACATGAATTTTTTTTTTTGAAAGAATTGATTCAAAAATATCGCCAATCGTACCTGATCCACCCATACCGGCAAAAACTATATGATTAATATTTTTAAAATCTTCAGTTTCTATATCTAATTTAAATGATTTTTCAGCTATTTTGGGCCAATCATCGTAAATTTTAAAAATTTTTTGTGAATCAATTTTCTTCATTGTAGAAATATTCAATATTTCCAATCTTATGTTCATAATAAAATATCTATCTACAGTATGTTTTTCCTATTGATTTTTAAAAAGCCTAATTTTTCATTAAATTATGGAAAATATTACTGGTTTACGTACAGTAGAATGGAAAAATAATAAAGTAATAATGATTGAACAGACAAAACTACCTAATGAACTAATATTTGTTGAATATGATGATTTCAATCAAGTAGCAAATGCAATTAAAACATTAATTGTTAGAGGAGCTCCTGCAATTGGAGTATCTGGTGCATTTGGATTGGGATTGGCCGTTTTACAGAGTAAAGCAAGTAATAAAGATCAATTAATTTTAGATTTAGAGAAAGCAAAAGACATTCTTTTTGCAACTAGACCCACTGCTGTAAACTTAGGTTGGGGCTTAGATAAAATAATGAAAATTGCTAAAACTGGAGAAACTGTTGAGCAAATTAAAGAATTAGTAATTTCTACTGCTAAAAAAATGGCTGATGAAGATATTGAAATAAACAAAACTATGGGAAAAAATGGCTCAGTTCTTTTTGATGATAACGATACAATAATGACCCATTGTAATGCAGGCGCTTTAGCAACTGTAGCATATGGAACTGCATTAGGTGTAATTAGAGCAACTAGAGAAAGCGGAAAAAATGTTAAAGTAATTGCTACTGAAACAAGACCAATTCAACAAGGTTCCAGATTAACAGCTTTTGAGCTAAAACATGATGGATTTGATGTCAGTTTAGTTCCTGATACTGCTGTGGGATATTCAATGGCAAATGGTTTAGTAAACAAAGTTGTAGTAGGAGCTGATAGAATTGTAAAAACTGGTCATGTATTTAATAAAATTGGAACTTATCAAGTAGCTACAATGGCAAAACAACATGGAATTCCGTTTTACGTTGCAGCACCATTATCTACAATTGATATGGAAACAAAGGCTGATGATGTAATTATAGAAATGCGAAAAGGAACGGAAGTCACTGGAATTGGTGATAAAAAAACAGCACCTGATGATATTGGTGTAATTAATCCCGCATTTGATATGACTCCACCTGAATTAATTACTGGAATTATCACTGAAAAAGGTGTGGCTACAGCACCTTTTGAACAATCTATTACAAAATTATTCCAAGCTAATTAATACAAAGTTTTTATTGTTTTTCAAACTCATCATAAAATATGAGTCCAGTTTCTACACAGGCAATTGAAGAATCCTTAAAACAATGTATGGATCCTGAAGTTCCTCTTAATATTGTTGAAATGGGATTAATTTATGGAATTAATGTTAAAGAGAATAATGATGTAGATATTAAAATGACAATGACTACTCAGGGTTGTCCTTTGCATGAAACTCTAGTTGCAGATGCAACAAGATTTGCTAAAAAAGTTCCTGGAGTAAATAATGTGAATATTGAGATTGTATGGGAACCTGCATGGACAATGGATAAAATGACTGAGGAAGGTAAACTCAAAATTAAAGAAATGGGTGCTGCTGGATTAAATACTCCTGCACCAATTAATTATGAAACAGCACTACCACAAGGAGTTGGAAAATTAGTACAACAAGAAGATGGTTCTATGGTGTTAGCCAATGAACATGAACAAGGATTTATGGTAAATCAGGCCATTGTTGATTTTTGGAAATCCTGTAATGGTGAGCGTAAAGTTACAGATTTAGTAGAAGTGTTTGCCCAACAAACAGGATTACAAAGGAATCAAGTTGAAAAAGAAGTTATGCAGCTATTACAACAATTACGTGATGGTGGATTAATTGCTATTGCAGGTCAACCTGATACCCCAAATGTTGAATTTAAAAAATAACCTTGTAAGAACTTAGTTTTTTAGTAACTATTGTTAATTAATTGTAATGTCTAAAGACGAACATAATAAAATTGCAAAAGTAGAGAATTTAATTTGGGAAATTGCACAAACACTGCAACCTAATTTATTAATTGAACCTGAAAAAATAGAAAAAGCAAAAAAAGATTTGTTAAGAATTTTTAATTATTAATAATATGAAACTTGGATTTAGTGCAAATGCATTCTCTAAATATTCTTTATTACATTCAATTGAAAAAATATCAAATGCTGGATATGATGGAATTGAAATTGTTTTAGATGAACCTCATGCTTTTTTACCTTTAACAAAAAAGAAAATTACTCAAATTAAACAATTTTTAATTAAAAATAACATAGATGTTACAAATCTTAACTCTAATACTGTTTTTGGTTGGACTCATGATTTTAGTGGGGAAAAATTTGAACCCTCATTATCAAATATTAATCAAAAATTCCGAAAATGGAGATTAGACTATACTAAACAATCTATAGATCTTGCTGAAAATTTAAATTCTAAATCAATTTCCATTACATCCGGTCTTGATAATTTAAATAATTTTGATTTAAGTTTAAATCTTTTTTATGATTCTTTAATTGAAATTGGAGAATATGCTGAAAAAAAAAATATTTCAATTGCTATTGAATACGAACCTGGTCTCTTAATTGATAATTCAGATAAAGTATGGCACTTAATTTCAAAAGATTTTAAAAATATTGGCCTAAATCTTGATACATGTCATGCTGCCGTTAATCAAGAAAATTTATCTGATATAATTCAAAAGTTTGGTAAAAAAATTATTCATACTCATATCAGTGATTGTAAAAATAATATTCATTATCATTTGTTACCTGGAGAAGGAACAATAGATTTCAAAAAATTATATGATTCATTAAACTACATTGGTTATTCTGGATTTCTTACTGCAGAATTATATACTTATTATGAATCTCCTGAAGATGCCGCATCAAAGGCTTTTATTTATTTAAAAAATTTAATCAAATGAATTGAAATTCATTGATCCTCATATTCACATGTATTCTAGAACTACTGATGACTATGAAAAAATGGCTTTATCTGGAATTAAAGCAGTTATTGAACCATCTTTTTGGTTAGGTCAAGAACGTACATCCTATGAAACTTTAAAAGATTATTGGGAATACATTATAACTTTTGAACATAATAGGGCTGCTGAATTTGGAATTGATCATTACTGTGCAATTTCTATCAATCCAAAAGAAGCAAATAATAAAAAATTTGCAAATGATTCTTTAAAAATTATTGAAGATTTTCTTGTTAGGGATAATGTAATTGCTTTAGGTGAAATAGGTTTTGATTTAATGACTAAACAGGAAGAAGATATTTTTAGAAAACAATTGATATTAGCTGATAATCTAAAAATTCCTATTATAATACATACACCACATCTGAATAAACTTGAAGGAACAAAGAAAACTTTTGAAATAATTGATGAATTACAAATTGAACAATCAAGAATAATCTTAGATCACAATAATGAAGAAACTATTGAATTATCTCTTTCATATGATGTTTGTTCTGGAATTACTGTTTATCCAAATACAAAATTAAGTCCTTTTCGTGCTGTAAATATATTGAAAAAATTTGGTACTGATAAAATTTTGATAAATAGTTCTGCTGATTGGGGTATATCTGATCCATTAAGTGTTCCTAAAACTGCTCTTGAAATGAATTCAAATGGATTCACTGAAAAAGAAATTGAAAAAGTATTATTTTTAAATCCAAATAATTTTTTTAAGCAATCTAAAAATTATCGTTCTCTTGAATAACATGAGACTTGCATTTAGCTCAAATGCATATCGAAATTATTCCATTGAAGACTGTATTGATTCAATTTATTTTGCTGGTTATGATTCTATAGAAATTATGTGTGATACACCTCATGCTTTTCCTCCTATTTCAAATGAAAAAATTCAATCAATTCATAATTCCCTTAAAAAAAATTCTATGTCTATTTCAAATCTAAATGGATTTATGATGACTGCAATAGATGATTTTCATCATCCATCTTGGATTGAAGAATCCAAAAAATATAGACAAAAAAGAATAGATCATACTAAAAATTGTTTATACTTAGCTAGTTTACTAGGTGCAAAATCTGTTTCTACAGAACCTGGTGGCCCTAAAACAAATCAGTCATCTGAAAAAGAGTTGGAAATTTTTCAAGAAGGTTTACTTGAAGTTTTACCTTTAGCTGAAGATCTCGGTGTCCATTTACTTATAGAACCTGAACCTGAATTATTAATAGAAAATTCAAGTCAATTTGTTAGATTCATTGAAAAGTTTGATTCAAAATATCTAGGGCTAAATTTTGATATCGGACATTTTTTTTGTGTAAATGAAGACCCTGAAAAATTAATTCTTACTTTGCATGATTACATTAAGCATATTCATTTAGAGGATATTGCATATTCAAAAAAACATTATCATTTAATTCCTGGTCATGGAGCGATTGATTTTAAAAAAATTTTTACTTCATTAAATTCTATTAATTATACTGGATACGTTACAGTTGAACTTTATCCTTATCAAAATAATCCTCAAGATGCAGCAATAGAATCTATGATATATCTAAAATCTCTAATTGAAAATGTTTAAGGAATATTTACAACTGGTAAGACTTCCTGGTATTTTTACAGCATTTAGTAATGTTTTGATAGGTTACTTTTTTTCATTCACATTTAATTCTGAAATATTTTTTTTGCCATATCTTCTTACTACTTCAGGCATGTTATTTTGTTCAGGCATGATTTTTAATGATTATTTTGATTATAATCTTGATAAAAAAGAAAGATCATTTAGGCCTTTAGCTTCAGGAAAAATCTCAAAAAAAAATGCGTTATTAATTGGATTCATTTTTCTCTTATTAGCAAATATTTCTGCTTCGTTTCTTGGATTTGACTCATTAATTATTTCATTAATTTTAACCTGTGCAATATTATTTTATAATTTTAAATTAAAATCTATTTCATTCTTAGGAATTATTAACTTATCAATAATTAGGATGTTAAATATTTTATTAGGATTTTCAATTATTGGTATCTCTTTTGAATATATTCAGTATTTAATCCCTTTAGGAATTTTTGTCTTTGGAATTAGCATACTTGCTAAAAATGAAATAAAATCAAATCAAGTAATTTATAAAAAATTGAATAAAATTCTAACTATTACTACTATTGTATCTGTGTCTATTTTAGTAGTTAATAATTTTCAATTTGAATCATTATTATTTTTAGGATTATTTTCTTCTTTATCGGCATATTCTTTATTTTTTCAAAAAATTCAAAATCAAATTACATTTCAATTACTATTAATCATTTTATTAGATTCTATCTTAATTTCATTTTTTGTACCTTTACAATTTTCTATTTTTGTATCGTTACTAATTTTACCTGCATATGCTATATCAAAAAAATTATACCTAACATAATTAAAATGGGTTTATTTCTATCTAATTATTATACTAATTATGAAAAAATTAATTGTTTTAGATATCGTAGGTTTATCAAAAAAACAATATGATCAAATAAAACCACAAAATATTTCTAAAATTTTAGAACATGGTTCTGTTTCTTCGTTTAAACCTTCTTTTCCTGCAGTTACATGTAGTGTTCAGGCGTCAATTTTTTCTGGAACTTATCCTTCTAAGCATGGAATAATATCTAATGGATATTATGACCAAATTTTGAAGCATGTGTCTTTTTGGGAGCAATCATCTGATTTAGTAAATTCACCTAGAATTTGGGATACATTAAAAAAAAAATTACCTGACTACAAATCTGGATTATTATTTTTACAAAATTCACTTTATGCTAATTCTGATGTAGTAATCACCCCAAAACCTATTCACCTTGATGATAAAATGATTATGTGGTGTTATTCTAAACCAGAAAATTTTTATGAAAAAATTAGTGAATCTATTGGTAATTTTGATCTTAAATCCTATTGGGGTCCATTTTCATCTATACAATCTAGTAATTGGATAATTAATTCAGCAAAAAAAACTATTGAGACTCATAAACCTGATCTTTTGATTGTTTATCTTCCACATCTTGACTACACTTCTCAAAAATTTGGTCCTGACAGTGATGAATTCAAAGAAAGTGTAATTGAATTAGATAATCTATTAGGTGATTTTTCACTCTTTTTGAATCAAGAATTTAACGATGAATATGAAATTATTATTTTATCTGAATATACTTATAATTCTGTTAGTAAATCTATTTCACCAAATTTAATTTTACGACAACATGGATTACTTTCTACTAGAAGAATTGAAGGAAAGGATTACATCGATTATGAATTTAGTAAAGCATTTGCAATGGTTGATCATCAGATTGCGCATATTTACATTAATCCTGGTTATGAGGATGAAGTTTATCAAATTCTAAAAAATAAAAATTTAGGAATAATTTTGGACTCTAAATTACAAAAGGAATTAAACATCAATCATCCAAAAAGTGGAAATTTAATTTTATGTGCTAATGTTGATTCATGGTTCAATTATTATTGGTGGGATGATGTGAAATATGCACCTGATTTCACATTTTCTGTAGATATTCATAGAAAACCTGGTTATGATCCACTAGAATTATTTTTTGATTTTAAAACTAAACAAATATCACATGATACTTCATTAATAAAAGGCTCACATGGATTAATTCCAACAGATGATAATCTACCTCTAATTGGAACTTCATTTAATTCGAATCTTGATAAAATAATATCTGCTATAGACATAAAACAGTTAATTGAGAATTTTTTTAAATAAAAATTATTTATTTGCAGTAATTATCACTTTAATTCTTTTTTTACCTTCTTTTGCAATTTTTATACCTTTTACTGCATCCTCAATTTTAAATTCATGAGTGACAAATTTTTTTAAATTAATATTATTTTTTGAAATAAAATCCATTGCGTCAAAAAAATTATTATTTGTAGCAGAATAACTGGTAATTATTTTAATTTCTTTAGAATAAATTAATGACATATCTAATTTGATAATTGAATTTGCTCTAGGTTCTCCAAAAAATAATATTGTTCCACCTTTTCTTAATACATTTACTGCCACATTAATACATGATATATCGTGATTTGCAATTATACATAAATCAATTTCTTCATTGTATTTTTTAAATTCTGTATTTTTAAAATTTACAAAATTCTCACTTAATTCCTCATTTTCTCCAAATTTTTTTCTAAAATCATCATCATCAACAATTATTGTTTTTAACCTCTTTTGTTTAGCAATTATTGAATGAAAAATACCTATTAGTCCAAATCCAAATATCATTATTGAATCATTTTTTTGTACATGAATTTTTTTCCATGATCTTAAGCAACATGCTAAAGGTTCTATCATAGTTGCTTCATTAAATGACATTTTTTCTGGAATCTTGAAAATTCCTTTTTTTTTAATAATCCAATTTGAAATTTTAAATTTTTCTGCTAATCCACAAGGGTTAATTTCTTCAGTAAATTTTTCACACATTGTTTCATTCCCGTGTAAACAAAAATAACATTTTTCACACGGACAGTGATGATTGATTATCACTTTTTCTCCTATCTGATAACCATTAAT
>Ga0315315_10002413_pt1 | contig 17080 bp, 8 predicted proteins | sample M140m3416metaG_FD_203699 | JGI IMG/M metagenome (GOLD analysis project Ga0315315, IMG submission 203699) | Ammonia-oxidizing marine archaeal communities from Monterey Bay, California, United States - M1 40m 3416 | ecosystem: Environmental > Aquatic > Marine > Intertidal zone | place: USA... | reverse complement strand
AAGATGAGCCACCAAGTGGCATTTCTGGCAGCTTTTTACGAAAATGCCAGGCTTAATGCGCGTTCATGGGTACGCAATCCCGGAGGCTGCCGCCTAGATTACACAAGACGGCATAGGGAGCTGCCTGCGCCCTCACAATAGGGGGTGGCGGGTCGGGTTCGCCGCAGAGAGTTTTGACACGCTCTGGGAACCGAGCAGCCGACAACCGAGTCCGGCAAACTTCGCACCCCGTGGCTGAATACCTTGAAGAGATCTCAGCTTGCAGATCTCAGCTTGCAGGGGCACACCATTACGCCGAGCTGGCCGCGAATCGTTGTGAACGGTGGTTCATTGCAAACGAGGGTTCATTGCGAACGATGAACCATTTTAATGTTTGGATCCTTGCGATCCTTGACTTCGCTTTTTTTAGCTGTCGATACACGTTTCGAGGAAGCGTGCCAGACGGTGGAAGTCACTATCCTGTTCAATGAAGCGAACTTTGGTCACAAGAGTTTGGGGATCGACCAAATCTTCGAACGGAACGTAGTGCAGGTCCAGTTGCCCAGACACTGAAACCATGACACCGTTCAGTTTTTCCTCAACCAACGCACGATAGGCTCCGACCCCGAGTTGGGAACCGAGCATCACGTCGTAGGCGTGAGGGGGGGCGCATCGGGATTCATACCCAAGTTGCAAGCCGTTGATTTTGCGTGTTCGTCCCGTCCGCTCGTTGTATCGTTCGCTCAGCAGTTTGGCGAGTAACGCGGATAGATTGATCGAGGAGATGTTAATGTGTCCGTGGTCATCGCGACTCACGCCCTCGAGATATTTGGTTGGCAGATATTCTGCCATGCCTTCTGCGACGACGATCGTGCCGTACTCTCGCCCTTCTCGCTCGCGGGCCATCATCATGTCGACCATACGGTCGATCACGCGATCCAAGGCCATCACCTTTCGTGTTTCGCCTGTTTCCTGATTGACCACTTCTTCTTCGGCCAATGAACCGGTGACATCTTCCACACTGAGTACCATGCTGGCTTCACCAGCGATCGCAGCACCGTAGGCGAGCCAGCCCGCACTGCGGCCCATCGCTTCGCAAAGGAAGTAAGCGCGGCCGGCGGCAGCGTCGTAGTTCAAGTTTCGAATTTCCTCCGCCAGTGTCTCGACAGCGGTGAAGAATCCAAACGTGAAGTCGATGCCGGAATAGTCATTGTCGATGGTCTTGGGCAGGTGAATGACCGGGAATCGACGGGCGTCTTCAGGAAGATTGTCTTGGAACATCTTCATCTTGTTGGCTGTTTTCAGTGTGTCATCACCGCCGATCGAAATCAAAGCGTCGACTTCCAGCGAACAGAGACCTTCGTACACGCGACGTAACGGAGCTACCAGTTCCGCATCCTTGAGATGTTCTGGGGCACTGACGTGTTTGCCAGGGTTGGTTCGAGCTGTTCCGATCATGATTCCACGGCTGCTACGCGCGTGCGTCAACGTATCGTGGGTAAAGGAAATGTAGTCTTCACCTTCCTTCAACGGACCGGCTGCCGTGTATTCTGCCAAACGGCTGTAACCGTGCTTGATACCAAATACCTGAGCGCCTTCCTCAAGAAACGAAAAAGCTGCAGTCGAGATCACGGCGTTGGCTGCGGGGGCAGGACCACCGGCAAACAGAATGGCAACGCGTTTGATGTCCAGCGTGTGTTGGTCAGGCATGTTCGGTCGTCGGGAAATGGAGAAAGGGAAAATGAGAAATCAGGCAGCAATCGAAAACCAACTGAAAAGGTTTCTCTCGTGCCGCAAAAAAAAGCATCGGCAAGACACGCCAAGGGAGTGTGCCCGAGCCAAACGACGGCCTGTGTGAGTCCGCCTTCGGGCCGCTAATTTTAGAGATGCAAGCAACGCCGCCAAGACCTTACCCTGTTTACCACCCAAACAGCATGGATAAGGTTGTGATTATTACCTTTAGGTTGCCGTTCGGGACAAACATTGCGAATTGAGGACGGCGATCATCAGCCCTTTTCAGACTCATGGACTCCTTCGTTCTCCTGGTACGTCGATCGCATGCCAAGCAAAATTGCTGATCCCAGCAGACGTCACACCCTCAAAAGTGATCTTTCAAGAGTCGAGTTTGGTCGGCAAGCGAAGCGATGCATAGACTAAACAACGCGTTGTTGGATTAGCGATCCAGCACAAACGACCACGAATCATTCTGCCCTTGGTGCAGGACGAGAATGCGGTCGTGGTAACGAGTTGGTTGCGTGAATCGTTTTTCGGCAGTGACGTAGGCACCACGCTGCAACACAATGCTCGGCTCGATCTGACTAGCCGGTTCCTGTGACGTTTCGACAACGCACAGGTCATCACTGAAGGTAGCCCCCAGTTCACCCGCGTCATCAATCACACCGTTGACGTTGTCGTCAAAGTCAGCCGTTCCTGGTTGGCCGTCCAGACCGGGAAGCAGACGAACACGCGCCGAGGGATCAAAGTGCTGCACCATGAGTTGTGTCTTGCTGAGCAGATCTGGTTGCTCTTGATAGACCCGTTTGAGCTTGTCTCGGATTTGGGGCTGTCCTGCATCATCCAAGCCAGTGGCAGGCTGTTCGATGTTCATCAGACTGTTTTGCAAACTGTTTCGCAGGCTTTCCATTTGCGAGCCAATTGCATTGGAATCACTTGCAATGGCATGAGCCTGTAGCAGGCTGGCAGATCGGATAACCATACCCAGCATCAGCGTACCGATGGCACACATCAGAAATGGCTTGGTGGTTGGGTTGCCTTGGTTCATGCTGGAATCATTTGCAGTTGTGGCAAGATCACTTGCCACGGTAATCGACGGACGCCTGCCGCACGAAACGAAGGGAAGGATTTTCAAGCCGCACCGTCACCTGAATAGCTTCGGGTGTCGTAAGGAAGGTTGGTAGGGACTCACGTTCTCTCAAATCATCCACAACGCCGTTAGTGGGAACTATAACATTACCATTGAAGGTGACTTCGTCATCAACACCATTTGTTCCTAAATCAGTACCGTTTTCTACGGACGTACCCGAGGAAGTCTTCCAGCGTTTCACTCTAGACTGAGTGTTCCACTCTTGCCGGTTACCGTCTTGCTCATAATACGTGGTGTAGGTATCAAAGATTGGTAACCAGTAACGCTTGTTTGTCTTTGAGAGAACCCAGTGACTGGAGTAGTTGACTTCAACTGAACCGAAACCGGAAAAGTCAGTCGTAAGATTTTCTTTAACATTGGCAGCGGTTATATCGATTGGGTCGGGTGTTGTGGCGCGGTTCGGCACTGCATTTCCGTGTCCCCATCGAACGGACCCACCAGCCAGGAATGGAAATCCTAAGTCGACGAAGCATCCCTTACTGGCTGCTTGGTTTTGTAGCAACAGTCGGTATGCTGCATCTGATGGACTGAGAGTTTCTTCCCGCGGGTTACTTGCCGGGAGAAGTTTGGCTTTTCTGTCAAAGATTTGCAGATCGAATCCAAGTGCATTATTTGTGAGTACGTCTTCGCCGCGTCTTATTCCTGACAGTAGGTAAATCGGACTCAACGTTCCGAGCGGTGCATCATGATCGTTAGGTCCTAGCGGAATGTAATCGGGCAGCCCAAGATTTATCGTCGTCAGGATGGTTGCCGGACTGACGAGGTCTAACCTTGGCATTCGATTTGGTTCTCGAATATGAGCAAAGCGATTGTGCGGCTTACTGAGGTCAGCGAGGGAATTGGCAATTACGACATTTTCCGTCGTCCCATTCGGATTTACATAACGCCGAACCGACAAATCCGACTTCTGAAAATATTTCCTCGCTAGGTCGAGTTGATCAACAGCCTGTCCGATTAAATGGGGGCCTCCGTATGAGGAGGAAGTGAAAGTCTTGTTCAGGTCTGGTCGTATCAATAGAATTCGTCGGTAAATTTTTAGACGGTCGGGAAATCCATTTTGTGGGTCAGGTGAGTCGTCGCCATCAAAATCAGAAGTGCCGTCTACATCAATATAGACAGGCTTGGCAATGGAGGGGTCAACGTATTCAGGGCTCGCGAAATAAACAATTTCAGCATATTTCGACGTTAGCGTCACATAAGTGTCTGCGTCCGCGGCGATCCCAGTTAGGAGCCGTTTTTCAACTCGACCCGTGAACCATTGACTGCCTGGAGCGGTCGCCGTAAACGCTAGATAATCGTCGAAGTCACCGTGCTTGGAATCTGGAAACTCAACTTCCCTTGGTCTTTGGGGGTCGGGTTTTACCCCCATGAATAGCGTTGAGGTTGCATTCGTTACCGGACCTTCGTAATACATGAAGTATCCGTTTGGCTCTCTCTCTAAATCAATATTCGGGGTTAGGTCGACTGAGCATCGCGATAAGTCTTGCTTCAGAATTGTCGTGACATCCCGTAGGTCAGACGCCAACTGTGTGTCTGCCCTGCTCTCCTGAATTTGACGTCCGACATAAGCAAAGGCCCTTGCTAATGCTGCCATCATCAACAAAGTCACGGCCATCGCTACCAGCATTTCAACGAGTGTAAACCCACGTGCTCGTTTTTGTAGGCACATAGAGATGTTCTGCTGGTTCGGCAGGTTTTGAGTCATCATTGATTGTAGCTTTCGTAAATCACAACGTTACGTGTGTTCAAGTCGTTGCCAGGTTGGAAACCGACAGGAATTGATCGGTCAATAATGAATGTTGCTTGCCGACGTTGACCGTTTCCCGAATCAGCGTTGTATTCTCTGCCAAGTGATTTTGTTTCAGGATCGTATTCAAACAAGCCCAAAGTCATTCGGATCAGGAAGACCTGAGAATTATCAGATACTAAGTTCGGCATACGCATTAACGTTTGGTAACGCATGTAAGGGTTTTTTTCTCTATCTGTTGACGGGTGCTGAGGTGAGTCGGGTGAACGAACAAAAAATGGTCGCCGAGAGGAGTCAACAATAGCATCATCACGGAACAGTCCGGTATTAGCCGAAGATCTGTTTAGGTTCTTTAGTTTTTCGTAAATTTTTCCAGTTGTCTCAGCGACGCTGGTGCTGCGTGTCGACGATCGAAATACGCCAGCAAATTCGGTCGGGAAATCGCTGCTCAAATGACCGGGAAGAAAGTTGATAGGGATTCCTTGACCAACCATTGTGGGTGTGCTTGTCGTTGTATAGCCACGGCGCGATGTCAGGAAATCGTTGAAGCCTTTGTCATCAACGCCACCGGTTTGGTGATTTTGCATCAGACCCTGCCATACTGATGATTGCGAGATGGTGTTGAGATTGATCGTGCCTTGTCTGAAATTTCGGTAGATGAAGTTGAACGGCGGTTTGAATAGGTTTGTGTTCTCGTCGATTCCAAAGGCAGTTGAGGGTTCTAGAAAATCAATCTCTCCGCGAAATCTTGGCAGCGTATGAACGAAATCAAAAAGCTGGGCGAATTCTAGACTGGTGTCATAATTTGGATCTCGATCTGTTGGATTGTTTGGATCTGGTTCTTTAACAGCCACTTCATCCGGGTCTGGGATTGGTGGGGTACCTCCACTGTCAAAGAAGTTTAGTAGGTGACGGAATGGCCGCGTCACCAAGCCGTTTTTGCGTGTGCCAGCATTGCCAGCGTAGAGAGGGTTTGAATGGTCAGTGTCGAAAGAGAACTCCTCGAACAAGCGACCTTGCGAACAGGCAGGGACCATCATAAGTTCAAGTGGTGACGCGAAGGGGCGATTTAGCCACGGATGTTGTACGTAAGCTCCTGTGGGCAGGTTTTGGTCCTGGCCCAAAGCGGTATTGTTCAGTGGCTGGCTGAAACCATCATTGAAGTCAGGGTTCACTCCAGGCCACATCGTGTTGAGTAATCCAAACGAAGAGTGCAATGCATCAGCTGATCCAACACCATTACCCAGCCTGAAGTAACTTCGGCCAACGACAGCAGTGGGGACGTCACGAGTCGCTTCGAAATCAGTTTGGTAGGAATACAGCACGTTTTTGATGTCAGGTGCTTCTTCGAACGCCGTTGCATCGTTGTTCAGATGTCGCAACTTACCATTTCTTTGACGGCTTCTTTGCGCGTACTTTTCTTGAACCGCACTGACTAAGGCAGCGTCGTCTTCACCATTGAATACCGTTAGATCGATCGAAATCCAGTCAACTGTTCGATAGGGGTTCGTTACCGGGTCGTGTGACAACGTTGGATCAGCTAGACGCTGCAAAAACGCCGTCCGGTAGTTATTCACTGTACCGAGAATCGGCTGCTGGGCTTGTGGTTCTGGATTGTCATCAAACGGGATCAAGCCAAATTGTTTGTCCTGAGGTGTGTCCAGTGCATCATTCGAGGTTTCCGTTCCGTAATTGATATAAGCATCTAGTTTTAAGAACTCATCAACTACATCTTCGCGGTAGCGTTTGGTAGGCACAGGATAAAACGCTCCAGCATCATCTGGCATAGGTTCCGAGACATTGAGGCCACGCATGTCGTCATCGAATACATCTTGCCAAGTAGGAGGATTCGGTATTGCTGGGCGGGGAGGGACGGGAGCCGCGAAAACCATTGTCAGCGGCGCTCGACTTGGATCGTTAATCGGTTCCGTGGGTAAACCGTTCTCTGTGTATTGGTAAAGTCCTTCAATAGGCTGGTAATCAGGGTGATCAACATCAACATCAACATTAAATTCGAGTTGCCATTTTTGGCTGCTTTCACGACTTGGGATCGTGATCGGTTTTAACTGGGGGGGGGCTTCGGGATCAACAGCAGCGCCTGCACCTGCGACGGAACCAAAATGTGTAGTAAGCCTTGGAGCCATCACAAGAAACTGGCCCGGTTTCAATTGGTTCCGGTAATTTGTGTTTGCGTTGTCACGTTCTTCTGTGGTCCCATTAATTTCTGTATGGATGTTGCTGTTGAAGTACTTGTTTTCTGGTGGGTAGAAAACTTTGTGCTCTTTTCCTTTCATGTCCGAAATATTATTCTCGTCGATTATGGTCCTAATCTCTTCAATTGCCTGAGACCTCTTCGACGGATCCTCGTCTACGCAGTAAAACCAAACGAAGCGATCCAAGGCTAGCGTTTGTCCCCCGTTTGATAATTCGTTCGGGTTAGCTGGTTCAAACGAGTAACTGTTTGGTAGAGACTGGGCTTCTCCAATGTTTCTGCGTTTCAGAGGTGAAAAATCTTCTTTCTGACCACCCACCCGGGCATCGTGTCGTTCCGAAATTGCAATCCGCCATACAGGCGCGCCTTGCTTGTTTTCAGACTCTGGGTGTGGGGCAAGACGACCAAGGTCCAATGCATCAGGGGCGGGATTTTGAGGGCGGAGATTACCATTACTATCAGGCTCAACAATTTTCGAATAGAACTCGTAGGGTCGTCCTTGCTTGTGAATCTGATCCGGTGAGTCAATCCGATACGGGTCCGGGTCGTCCTTGCCCGGTACGTTATCTATTGCCGGCATAGGGTTGTACAATTCGAGAAACAGCGAGCCTTGCGGTATTCGGACCTGATCCGAATCAAGATCCTCCCCTGCTTCATTTGGGTTCCCATTTGGGGGCTTGCGTTCTTGTGTACCGTTGTCACGTTCTTCGTCCCGCAAACGCACATCGTGAAAAGCGATACTCTCACTGAAAATCAATTGCGGTTGTTCAACACCCCAGACAGTGTTCTTGGCGTCTGCAGGTGGATTCCAGCCATCAAATGGTTTGTCGTCGAATACAAACCGCGTCATGATCGAATCGGGGTCGTGGTAGTCGACAACATTGACTGCCCACTGAGCAAGTCGTCTCGCCTTGTAGAACTGTTTCTCTTCCTGCGTGAATGCGGTACCACCAATTGGTGGAAAAAAGCCTTCAATAAGATCAGATCCGACTTTTGTTCTACTCAAAGTCATCATTAGGATATACAGATCTCGCGCCATCAGTTGGCGTGCCGAGCCATTGTTGTAGAACCCAGAAGCGTTCAAAAACCGATCTGGCAATTTCGCGTTGTCGGGTGTTGTGCTTCTGTTGTTCGGAATGTTATTAGGATCACCGGGGTGTGCGAAAGCTTTCTCCCCTTGTTGTGATTCTCTCGGTTCATCAATGACGCCATGTCCGTACTTAGTATTGGGAGAAGTATCGTCGACCAGATTCCCAAATGGACGATTCAAATCCAGTTTTCGTCCCAAGCTAAATTCCGCTGGTATGAAGGCAAGGAGCGAATTTAGTTGTGTCTGTAGCTGTGGGGTTAGTTGTGTAGGTAATTGCTCTATTAGCAGTTTTTCGACTTCAGCGTTTGTTATGGGAGGATCCTGAGGATTCTCGTCGATTATGCGATTCCACGTTGAACTCCTCAATGAATCCCTTAATTGATCCAACAAAAGATCAGCCAAGCTATTCTTGAAATCTTGGGTCAGGTGATCGCTACTCACACTTTTGGTTGTAAGGGCATGTCTGTATCTAGAGTTACCGTTGATTAAATCGTTGAGCTCATTGTTCTTGTTGAGAAGGTCAGTGTCATAGGAGTTGGAACGAAGGCTCTTTTCCATTTCCGAAAAGGTCCACAGGTGATCTCCATGTTTCTTGCCGGATGGATCAAGCTCATAAGGTGTGTTCCAGTTCTCGTATCTGTTGGGATTATCGTCGGCTTTCATTCGCTGTCCGTCGACCAACAGTTGCCCGTTCAATCCTATTCCAGAGATCTTCACGCCATAGATGTCGTTCGAGTAACCAAAGCCTCCTCGCGCGTAATGCCGTGGCCAACGATGTGGTGCGAGCAGCAAGCTACCGACATCTCTTACGGCCCTGCCCGCATACTTGGTTTCGACAGTAATTCCGGGATATGCGGATTTGTCACCCAGTTCGATTCCATATTGATAGCGGCGTTTTATAAGTTTGCTAATCCTATCTTTGTTCTCTTGTAAACTGAAGTCAGGAATCCGCACTTCAGCAGGCCCCCAGCCACTTCCTCGGAATTGGGTTCTACCTGCATTTCCACCTCCAGTCGTCGCGAAGTTAGCATCGATTGATAAGTCGTCGGCTTGCGCAAGGTTATCGTGCGCGTTCACATTCAAACGGCCGCCCAAATCCTCAATCATGGGGGCGATCAAAGGTCGGATAATCTTGCCAGTTGGAGTTGTCAGCAGCGGTAGGCCGAGATCGACCCAGATACTATCTGGCTTGCCATCTAAGTCATTGTCAACGTCCCATTTGTCCCCGTTGGTACCGATGAGCGCCATCAGTAGTTGATTCAAATAGTTATTGTTGCTTGAATTTCCTGCCGTGCGTAAAGCGAATTCAGGATTGCCACCAGTAAAGAATTGGTTGTGCCCAAGTGGGTTTTGTGCCGTGGAAAGCGTGAATGGAGTGCGGTCCTGGTTGATGAAGGAACGACTGAAAGATTGCGGGTTGAATGGTAATGGTCTGAAGGTTGCCCGTTGCAAGCTTACCATCAGATCTCCGCGAATCTGCGGATCGGTAACGGGCAAGGGGGGGGCGTTATCCGGATCGTTCGAACTGACTTCTTGATTTAGCAAGAAGTTTAGTACGGCCGGGCGATGAAACGAAGGAATAACAGAGTCATCGTCTCTGCGATGGGCAAGCCACCAATTATTAAAGTCAGGGGCATCATAGTCTTCATCGAAATCCGTGACGTAATCTTCTCTATATCTCCAACCCGTTGAATTGCCACGATTGGGTAGCGAACCCTTCAATACCTGTCGGTACATGTGATTTGGTTGTAGTTGATCCGGTAACAGTGATGTTATTCCTGCTTTGTTTTCGGATCGCGTGCGTAATCCACGTGCAACTTTGTTTCCCGAATCCTTGGTCGCAAGCACTTCCAGTCCATTGATTGGAACTGTATCGACCAGCGCGCCCGTTGCATTTCTTGGGACGCCATTTACAACAGCTTCATCAATCTGGATTTTGTTGAAGTCCGCTTCATTTTCAGTTGTCAACTCGATGTAAATGTAGTCCTTTAGTGCATTAACATTTATGGACTTTGCAATTCGGAATGTCTGGTTCAGAGCGGGCGATTGAGTCTTGGTAAATGTAATCAGTCGCCCGGCGTACGCGTTGTTGATTTGCGGCAAGTGTGGTGGTCGTGTTGAATTGCTGCCAGGCTTACCCAACTCGATACCAACTCTGTAGAAACCATTGCTGATCTGTTGCGGTTTTTGGAATACGGACACATTGGCAAAGTCTTTTGTGCCATAGAAATCACTCAGCAGATCTTCGCCATAAAATGGGCTTAGCTTGTCCCCTGTGCCGCGTATAAGAGTCATGAGTGCCTCTTCCATGACGGCATCAGTGTCTGGTGTTCGCGTGCTACTCTGTGATAAAGCGAATGAAGTTGAACGTGACTCATTGCTAAATACCAGAAACGCAGCAACGAGAATGCTAAAGAACGTTAAGGCGCTAAGCACGATGAGCAGAATAACGCCGTTCCGCGTTGCGGAGAGTCTTCTTGCATTGGACATGTCAGATATCGCCATGGGAATCAAGAAAAGTAGTACTGGAGGAGACAAGGACAGTACTTGTGTCGTTGTTTTATTTACAGATCGCTTAACTTCATGATGCGCTCGGTCACAGAAATAACATTCTCGACGATCGTCGCATGAGTTTGTGTGTTAACAGGCAATTCATCGCCTGATGCATCCGGTTCTGAGATGACGTAGCGAGCATCATCAGTGTCTTGGCCCGAATTGAGCGTTGCGTTCACATTATTATGCGGTGTGAAGTTCCAGTCAGGACCATCCAGCGTTACCGTTTGATTGCCGGTTGCTAGGTCTCGCTTGCTATTGATGACGCGATACCAGTGGTTGACATTGCGAAAACCTGTTGCATGGCGAACGTATCTGGAAAGCATGATCCATTCACCTTGGCTAAGATCTTTGTCGCTACCACTCGAGAGCAGTGTTACCACGCCGCCTCCACCGTCACTGAAGCCACTAAAATTTATTACTCTCGCTATGCGTTCCGATTCCTCTGGCACCCGCGATGTCGGTGGGACGTTTTCGTCGAAGGCTTGCACGTATTGTTGGCGACCTTTGAAAACCACGACAGCTACCGTGGCATAAACATTACCTGGAAGGGGTGTCACAGTAGCCATCCATGTGAATTGCCCTTGAGGGATTGTGCGCGACCATTTGCCCGTGACTTGATCCCACGCTCCACTCGCAACTGTGGCAGACAGTGATTTGTCAGCGGGTTGATTCACGCTCAGTTCATCACGATTCTCTGCTATTCTCCGAGCTGCGGATTCGGTAAGGAAATTACGACTCGGCGATAAGAAGTTACCTTCCCGTTTAGGAGCCACTCGAAATAGTCGGGGTTCAAGGGCGTCTGACAGTTTCTGCTTGTAGTAGGGAAAGGTGCCGGTACTGTATCCGGGAGCTTTGGCAGTCGACTCCAAACTTGCATTGGCAGTTTCATAATCAACAATAGCTAAAAACAAGGGATCGATGCAGAACGCTGGTATTGGCCGCGTAATTTCGAAACCATCTTGCGGGTCACCAACGAAGATTTGATTCGTAACACTACGTACTTCAAAAGGCTGTAGCTGATGTTTTGAGAAGTATTTTTTTGATTTTAAATGTGAAAAAACACTTTCTGAATACTGGGGGCTGATGCTGAACGCAATCGAGTCCTTGGCTCTTTTTCCCGCCAGTGGAAGAATCGATAGCAGGCCAAGGAGGCCAATCAGAATGACACCGATTGCGAAAAGAACTTCCACAAGGGTAACGGCATGGCGCAAGTGTCGTCGGTAGCGTTCCGGAGTCGTTGTCATTCCAGATCCTCCGTATCAGAGTAATTGACTACCAGCTGTCTCGCGTCAGAGATCACCGCGTTCAGGACGTAAGCTTCCGGGCTTGTTTCCTGAGTTTCAAAATCCTTCTCTTCTAACGCGGACAACGACGAAATTTCTTGGAGAGTGGACGCGAATGGTGCTGAGGTGATGCGTCCTGATGTGGGGTTGATTACGACCCACTTCGATTCGGGGTTCAATACATTCGCAATCGCACCGTTCTCTTGAGAAAGTAGGCTGTCCGGCCGCACGCCATCCGTATCACCAATGCATAAAAAGATCATCCCGTCGGCGAACGCAGTAGAAGTTTTGCCAGAAACAGTGATGCTCTCTACTTGGCCTTGCGGACCAAAAATGATGTCAATCGGGTTGCTCGCGTAAAACGGCTCGATGGAGGAGTCGGGGTCGTCGATTAATTTTGGTGCAAAATGACGTCGGTCTTGAATTAGCGACCCGTCAGGTGCCTCTTGAGGTACTTGGCCGCTGTTTGTTGATACTAAGTAGTGCGGGCTGGTGCTCTGCATTCCCGAGTAGTTCAGATCGATTGCGACGCCCCTTGGCAGGGAGTAGGGAGCGGCAGCGGACGGGATGGGGCGACGATGGATTTTATAGGGGACTTCGGCCTGAGCGGCTGAACTGAGGGATTGTGCATCGGGAAATGCAAAATTACTTTGTCGATCCAAGTTGATGTTAAACGTGACTGAATATTGCTGGATGCCATTGATGGCTACCAAGCGGCCACCGGGGAGTTCAAGGCAGTCTCCTGGCTGTATGGGCACGGGTCTGTTGGTTGGGTTACCATTCTGTTGCAGCAAACTCCAGCTCAAATTAATCAGGCTACTGTGAGCCCCCTGCAGTTCACCCGAACTGCCTGCGTTGACTGGGTCGAATTCCGCCTTGCCACTGGTTAATTTAACTCGAGCAGCAGATGAGTCACCTGAGTAGGGTGGAATGCTGACCAGTTCTCGGATTCGAACGGAGTGGGAACGTGCGAAGGCAGTATCTGCTCCAAACCTTTCTATTCGCACACCGTAGCTTCGACCTTCAGAAATCGCCCGACTGCGAACTCGGTTCATAAAGGCTGTGATGTTTCGAGTTGCCTTGGCAACTTGCTGGTTGGCCAGCATGTCTTTCACGGTTGGGAGTGCGATGCTGGCAAGCAAAACCATGATGAACAACACGACCAGAACTTCGACCAGAGTATAGGCCTCAATCCTTGCACGCTTTAAAGGCTTGATTGAAACGCTGTGGTGTCGCTGAATCATCGCTGTGACGCCTGCAATTCGTAGTTGGTAATATTGTCCAAAGAGGCAGGGCTATAAACATCTTTATCGATGAACTTTCTAGCTCCCGGAAACACATTGATTGCAGGCTTCCCTTCCGCCGGCCTGAGATAAGGATCTGGATACGAAAAGCTAGTACCCCTGGCGAGGAAATTCTCATTACCACAGTGGTCAGGCGTCCAATTGTTTTTCCAATGGTCGTGGTAACTGAAGCTTGGGCCGTCAGGTGGTTTGTTTTGGCCTGGAGGTGGCGGGCGATATTTTGGATCGGTATGTATTCCTGAATCCCCATCGGGACCGCGGGAGAATACGAGTGGTCGCAGTGCCCATGGGTTTTGGTATGTGAGTACTCGTTGATTGTTTAGATCGGGCGGGTCTTCATTTGGACGGCGTTCATTTAGGTCTGGATTGGGGTTAGCAATACGGGACGCCTTTGCATTGTTTGCTAAAAATGCGTAATCAACTTGAAACAAATCGAGGTCCTCGGCAATTTCAGTGGCGTCATTACGAGTTAGGAGTACTTCTTCGAAGACCGGGTTTCCCTGAGCATCGATGCTTAAAAGTCGCTTCCTTAACTTTCTTGTTTGGTCAGCCGGGTCGAAATAACCAGTCGGCCAACGAATGAATTCGAGTGGACGTCCCCATCCATCTAAAATTTCGAGCATTGAATCACCGTCGGTGTCACCGATGTTGCTTTCTGGTATGGACTCCAGTGCGGGGATTCCTCCCACGTATGATGTTGCCATAATCATGTACAAACACTCGGAACCCTGATTTTCTTCAGTTGCGGTGTCAGTTGTGCGTTCATGCCAGGTGTCGACGCGATTGGATCTATTCCAGGCAACTAATAACGAAGCCATATCGCGAGCATCATCTTGCTTTATCTGGTACTCTACGGGGTTTGTGTCTGGCTTCTTCTTCATGATCGTTTTTACAGGTAACGCTTTGAGTAAAGTTGCGTTAACAACCGCGTTGTTATTTAGGTTTTTGAAATCTGAATAGCGATCTGGCATTTCCATTCGCTGTAGATCACGCTTCATCATCAACCTGACTCGTGCTGCTTCCATTACGGGTATCTGCAGGCTTAGCACATAATCGTTGTTAAAAGAGCTTGCGTCTGGGCATTCAACTGGCAGTTGGCGATACTTCAAGTTTTCGTATTGTTCAGCAAGAACGCTGTCGACGATGGCAATGATGTTCTTGGTGCGAGCCTGCTTTGCCGTGCTTGTCACACCTGAAACAGCCGTTGTGACCATCGCTGCCATGATCCCGAGGATCACGATCACGACGAGAATCTCGACGAGTGTGAAAGCTTTTCTTGATCTTGAATGATTCATGCTGATTTGCCTCGGATCTGTTTTCGGATAAGACTTCGGCGAGTTTATTCCTGCAATTCGTCAATCAGTTTTCCATCTGCAAAGTTCGTCAGATTATCCTGCTGAGCGTTGTCAACTGCGTTGAACTGCGAAGGTTCCTGATAGCGGCTAACCGAGTCGAGAAGGCCCCATTCATAGTTTTGCGGTGGACTGACTTTCGATACCGCCATTGCCTTACCTGTCGGATAAATGAAGAACACTGCATTGCCTGTTATCCCGTTGCCTGGGTAGTTGGGGTTAGCTACTTCTTCATACGCAGTAATAGTGGTTCCTAGGTTTTTGCTCAGTAAGCCAAAGTTGCCATCCAGCCCGGGGGAAATTATCTGAAACGAATGTGGGTTCATGAAAGTATTTTTCATGGTGCCGGGTTCGGGTAGGTTAGCCATATAAGGCCGAACCGCGCCCGTGCTCAGTTTCCCGTAACCATTGAATCCATAGTTGCTATAGTTTTCATAGGTGCGAGAATCGAAATAAACCAATGGAGTTGGTGTTTGATCGGATGCTGCGTAGCTGAGGAAAAAATCTCTTTTTGGTATATTCCCTGCTACTTTTTCGACTTTCGATTCAGAAATGTACCCCGCACCCACCTGTTTCAGGTCAAGCCTGCTCGGATCAAACTCGAATAAGCCATTGTCCGGCTGAGGTTGTATTCCTACGACAGTGTCACCAGCGGGACCTGCTATCCAAGGTCCGCCTGGCCCAGTAAACGGATGAAGCGGATCACTGCTGTAGCCGCGGAGAACCCACGGTATGACTTCGCTGCGATCGAACTTCGAGGGATCAATGTCTCCTGCGGCATCACAAATTTGGCCCTTTAGAAGTTGGATATCATTAGTCGCCCGCGGGAAGAGCTTTCGATAGTGACGCTCTACAACGGCCCAGTCCGAGAAGTCTGGCGGATAGTCCCCGTATTTTTCCTGATACTTCTCAATGGCAGCCTCAATCGTGTTGAGTTCCATCTTCATCGCCGTTGACTTGGCGGTGCTAACCGCCGAGAAAATAGCGGGTACGGCGAGCCCCATCAAAATCCCGATGATGACAATCACCACGAGAATCTCGACCAGCGTGAAACCGGCTGACCTGTGGTGGCGGTCCACTGAGTGTGTTTGAACACTTGGCTTGCGCGATGAAAGGCGTCGTTTTGCGTTCATGATGGATTTTGAAGGGGTTGGAATTTCGTTTAGGAAAAGATTGGCAGCGAACCTACTTGGGCTACCCACCGGTCGCCGCCCGTCGCTGCGGTGTACACCGCAGCCATGAGCAGCTTGTTTGTTGGCAGGCGGATCAAGTCAATCCACTGATCAGCGACACCAACGGCATGAAGAGGCTGATCACGATGAATCCAACTGCCAGTCCCAGGAACACAATCATCAGTGGTTCCATCAAGGCTGTCAGGCCATCGGTCATCGTCCGAACCTCTTCGTCATACGTATCTGCAACTTTGTACAGCATGGTGTCGAGTTCACCGGTTTCTTCACCGACGTCGACCATGTTGACCACCAGATCATCAACCACGCGTGATTTTACTTTCGTGATACCCCACAATGCAGCCAGGACACCACCGCCCACCATGCCTTGTATCGCCAGCATGGTCAAAGTTTGGACCATGCCACCACTGTCCAATTTCGTTCCTTTCGCCGTCAAAGCGATGGACATCAAGATGCAACCCGGAAATGCTCCGAATAACGCCCAGAACACGATGGCCATCGGGTGGAATCCCATCACGCTGTACTCGCGGAGCGGCTTGCTGATCACTTCACCTTCGCGGATCGATTCATTCACGCGTGTGAACATCCGCTCAAACATTCCGTTGCCGGATGTCTCACGGGTAATGTTGATCGCTTCAAGAATCGGAACACCGCTGGATATCAAGGTTCCTAAAGTACGTGTGGTTCTCGCAAGGATGTTCTTTTCAATCAAACCTCCGAAAATAGGCACCTTGATGATGAACATGTCAAAGCCCATGCGACCATGTCTGAACTTCCGCATCAGTTTGACGAGAATCAAAAGACAGATTGGCATGGCGATCAACAGGAACCAGTAGCCTGAGATGTAGTTGCTCATCGCGATCAGCAACAACGTTGGCGTTGGCAAGGTCAAGCCGAACTCTTCAAACATCGTTTCGAAGGTGGGAACGATGAACAACATGATGAAGGTCAAAATGGCTGCAGCCACTGACACCACGATGACCGGATAGATCAATGCACCTTTGACTTTCCGCTTCAGTGATTCGGCACGTTCAAGGAAATCGGCAAGGCGTTGCAGGATCGTTTCAAGTGCACCGCCAGCTTCTCCAGCCTTGATCATGTTCACATAAAGACGGCTGAACACCTTGGGTGATTTCGCCATCGCTTCGCTGAGTGTCGCTCCACCTTCAATTTCTTCGCAAACATCCATCAGTGCAAATTTGAGTTTGCCACCTTTCTGGTTGTTTTCGAGAATTTTCAGACTCCGCAAAATGGGCAAACCTGCGTCCTGAAGAATGGACAGCTGTCGGGTGAAAGCACAGATTTGCTTGGTCTTGACTTTACCAATTGCGAAACCACGCTTCTTGCCTGCTTGGCCGGCTGCGGAAGCTGCCTGTTTCTTGACGGAGATCTTCGTGACGAAGTACCCCATCTGGCGAATGGTGGTTTGCGCCTCTTCTTCGTTGGCTGCATCGATTTCATCGCGGATCTCTTGTCCCGCGGC
>Ga0315315_10002411_pt1 | contig 17084 bp, 16 predicted proteins | sample M140m3416metaG_FD_203699 | JGI IMG/M metagenome (GOLD analysis project Ga0315315, IMG submission 203699) | Ammonia-oxidizing marine archaeal communities from Monterey Bay, California, United States - M1 40m 3416 | ecosystem: Environmental > Aquatic > Marine > Intertidal zone | place: USA... | reverse complement strand
AGCTGCTCGAGGCACGGGCCAAGATTCCATGCCCACGTGCATCACAACCAGAGCTTCAAGCGTCCACCCAAACCATCCGGCAAAGCTTTTTGCACGAATCGTTTCACCTGAGCAACGTTGTAGCGAGTGCTGAGATGGGCAGCGATGATGAGTTCATTATTGAACCGTTCCGCACGTTGACGGTAATCATCAATGTGCATGTGACCATGCTTGTGGATTTTTTCCTTACGATGCTCTGGCGCAACGAAAGTCATTTCAGTGATGAGAATTTTGGCGTCGTAAAACACCGGATTCTCATCGAGGCCTCTTGGATTGGTATCACCTGTGTAGGCAACAATGGGTACACGCATCTCCGTGGTCACATCAGTGCCGGAGTTTTTCAAATCTCGAATTTCCGGGCCGCTCAAATCCAGAAACTCGGGTTTTAGCTTGTGACGTCGATGATGGACCACAAAACCGACAGAATCAATGGTATGCCGGGTCGGCAGAGCTGTCACAACATATTCACGGCTGATATCGGTTTCGTCCCCGGGCAACAAGCCAACCAATTCGCATGGCATTGCACCTCGATCGAGTCTCCTGAAATTCTGAAGCATGTCCCACGCTGTATCGACGGCCGAATCAGGTAAGTAGATCACCGGCGGATCCATCTTCATCATCCGCCGTCGCGAAACGTACGCAGGTAGGGCAGCGATGTGGTCCAGATGGGCATGCGAAATAAACAGGGTCGGTGTCCCCATGAAATCCCAAGGCTGCACGCCCACATCGAACAGCAATTTCAGTTCATTGACCCGCCAACAAGTCTGCACAGCAGCGCGAGAATAGCCCTCGATGGTAAGACCATCGTGTGAGTGCTTCAGACAAGGAACGTTTTCGACCATGGATCAACTACAGGCACAAGAAGATGTATTCACTGTCCGGAATGTTACTGAAAGAACCCCGCCAAGGAAACGTGCGGAAGATTGCGGACGCCATTTATTCTGATTAGCAGAAGTTCCCAGGTCGCTGCAAAATCAAAAACGTGGAGACAAAAACACCAACGGAGAGAGAAAACCAGATGAATTCACTCAGCGAGGCCTGCCGGGCATATTGGAAGCTTCGAATTCTTCTGCGCCGTAGTTATCAACTTCATTGACATTCAGGTTGCTGGAGTAGTCATCTGTGCGAACGACAAAAATATCCCCGTGCACATCCTGCTCGACCGCAGCCCCGTGATGCCGGGTCAATTCAAGCGTCGCTAAAAACCAGCCAATCAAAGAAGACTTGTGAATTCCTCCATCGACGAAATCCATCAAAGGCAAACGATCTGAATCATGTAGTCGATGATGAATCTGCTGCATGTACACATGAATCGGTGTGTCATCGTAGATCACCTCCGCCTGAGGTGGTCCGCCGGCCTCACGCATGATTCTTCCAAACGCGCTGACCAAGTCCCAGATTTCCAAATCAACCAGCGGTTGGTCACCGGGATCAACTCGTCGAGTGGGCAGATCGTCAGACATTCGTTCGTAGCGTTGCTGCCACTTCGAACCCATTTCGTCAAGAATTGCCGCAGCGTCGCGGATTTCCTTGTACTGCAACAGTCGCTCGACCAATTCGGTCTGAGGGTCTGTGATTTCCTCTTCCGCATTATCTTCGACAATCTTTGGTAGTACGGCCTGACTCTTGAGCTCGACCAAAGTGCTGGCCAAATCGATGAACTCGCCAACATCACCCAAATCAAGCTCTTTCAGAATGTCGATGTATTCCAAATACTGATTGACCAAGGCAGCGAGGGACATTTCAGTGATACTGACTTCGTGACGGCGCACCAAATACAGCAGCAGATCGAGCGGTCCGCGGTAAGCCGGTAGTTCAATTCGAAATGCCATGCAAAATTTTCTCGATCGAGCAATGACTGCAGCAGTCAGATAGGGCATGAAACCACGCCAGCAACCTTCCCGGTGGGGTACTGAGCCAGAGCATCAATTATTGAGGGATCGTAGTCGTCGCTCAGTTCATCGCGAACATTGACAGTGTTTTCAGTGTCGGTGTTCATCATACCCAAACCGTGAGCATCGCTCTTTTGGGCCACCTGTGTCCAGCTCAGACCACACAATCCGTACAACGGGGATGTTTAACTGGGTGAATCAGGCATGCTTGGATAGTCAGGTTCTTTACCCTCACAGCCTGTTGATGAGGAATCCAGAGGTCCTAAACTCGCCGCCGGCGTTCTGATTTTACCGCGGGGCCTCAAGTGGTCGCAAATCGCTACCCTTGCTGGATTTAAGCCCCAAAATTATGATGCTTCCTGGTGGTTGGCTTGCCAACCCGATATTCCAACCAAACCATTACAAAATCTCGGCTTTTTCGATGCCCAACACCGTCCAGCGACACGTTCTCTCAGCACTTGTGCAGAACGTGCCCGGGGTACTTGCCCATATTTCTGGCATGCTCGCCTCGCGTGGCTACAACATCGACTCATTGGCAGTCGGTGAAACTGAAGACGCTCACTTGTCACGAATGACGTTTGTCGTTGTCGGAGACGACTCCGTTTTGGAACAAGTCGGCAAGCAATTGGAAAAGATCGTTACCGTTGTACAGGTTGTTGACGTAAGCAGTCAGGATTACGTGGAACGTGATCTGCTGTTGATGAAGGTCAAGGCACCTGCGGGTAATACCCGGAGTGAAATCCGGGAACTGGTGGACATTTTCCGCGGTAAGATCGTGGATGTCGGACCAGAAGAAATCATGGTCGAGATCAGCGGCCGTGAGAACAAAGTCCAAGCCTTCATCGAACGCATGCGTCCGTATGGAATCAGTGACCTAGTCCGCACTGGTCGCATCGCGATGGTCCGCAGCGCCGGTGACCAACAAGCGTGCATCCGGTCTGACAACCGAGCTGCTTCCTGACCAGAAGATATGGTCACAGCAGCCTCCATTGCCGTGCCCACCCGACAGGGAATCAATCGAGGTCATTGTCCTCGAACAGCGATACTGCTGAAACGTTGATTCACGGTCACGACTGATCGCTGACCGGCAACCAAACCGAACCAAACTGCCAACCTTTTTTGCCATCAGGCGAACAGGTTGCGTCACAGAAACAAGCCCCTCCTTTTTGAAAGTATAGAACAAAATGGCTGCTACGATCTACTACGAAAACGATGCCGACCTTTCCCACTTGAAGGGTAAAACGGTAGCCATTCTTGGCTATGGTTCCCAAGGTCATGCTCAAGCACAAAACCTCCGCGACAGCGGTTGCAATGTCGTGATTGGCCAGCGGGCTGGATCAGCCAACTATGATTTGGCTGTCTCGCACGGTTTCGAACCAATGTCTCTGGCTGATGCAACCAAAGCTGCTGATGTCATCAACATCCTGCTTCCGGATGAAGTACAGGGCGATATCTTCCGAAGCGAGATCAGAGACAACCTTTCGCCCGGAAACGTGCTGATGTGCTCGCACGGCTTCAACGTTCATTTTGGTCAGATTGAAGCACCGGCTGGTATTGACACATTATTGGTCGCGCCAAAAGGACCAGGCCACCTCGTACGCAGCGAATACGAAAAGGGCGGTGGTGTCCCCTGCTTGATCGCAATGGGTGACGGTGCTGCTGAATCCACCAAACAAATTGGCCTCGCCTACGCCAAAGGCATCGGCGGAACTCGCGGTGGAGTCATCGAAACAAGCTTTGCAGAGGAAACCGAAACTGATTTGTTCGGTGAGCAAGTCGTCCTCTGCGGCGGCGTGAGCGAACTGGTCAAAGCTGGATTCGAAACGCTCGTCGAAGCTGGTTACCAGCCAGAAATGGCTTATTTTGAATGCATGCACGAATTGAAGCTAATCGTCGACCTGTTGTACGAAGGTGGGCTCAGCTACATGCGTTACAGCATCAGCAACACGGCTGAGTATGGCGACTACGTCAGTGGCCCACGAATCATCACCGATGAAACCAAAGCGGAGATGAAACGAATTCTCAACGAGATTCAGTGTGGTGAGTTTGCCCGTAAATGGATTTCCGAGAATCGAGCAGGGGCACCATTCTTCAAGGCTACACGACGCCGGGAACGCCAACATGGTGTCGAGCAAATCGGCCTCGGATTGCGTCGCATGATGAACTGGATTGACGAAAAAGAGGTCTGATCCACTGTGACCTCCCACTCATTCCCCTCGGCGCAAGAACTAACGCAGCTCCAAACGGAGTGCGTTGCGGCTTGGCATCAGCAACCCATTGAAAATCCATATCATGGAATCAACGAGCTGATTTGCGAGCAACATGAGTGCAATTACCGACTGTGGCATCAAGAGGACATCTGCCGGAGCCCTGATGCCACAGCTGAAGACATAGCCCGCGTCAAACGTGAAATCGACAAACTGAATCAGGGCCGAAACGATCTGATTGAAAAGATCGATGATGAGATTTCAAAACTCATCAACGAGACGGGCATTGAAAGGGCTGAAGACGCGCCCATCAATACAGAGACTGCCGGAAGTGTGATCGACAGATTGTCGATCATGGCCCTTCGCCTGTACCACTACCGAGAACAACAAGAACGCCCGGACTTGGATTCAAAACATCGCCAAAAAGTTCTCCAGCGAATCAATTTGTGCGAACAGCAGCAACGTGACCTTTCTTTGTCACTGCAGCAACTGCTCAACGACCTCTTCTCAGGTGCGAAGCAGCACAAGGTCTATCGACAACTCAAGATGTACAACGATCCGACACTGAACCCAGCGATCTATGCGGCTGGTAACGATGCGGCTGGTAACGATGCGGCTGGCAAAAAACCTTAGCCCGGCAAAAACTGCTGATCAGCTCATTCCAACTCTCTTGCGCCATAGACCCAAAGTAAGAAACGTTTCGATACCAGAGACTTACGTGGTGGCAACGGCGTATCGTTAGGCAAAACGCCCAAGGTAAAAAACCGACACGGCTCAAAATTGCACCATCCATGCTGTGACTGTTTAACGATTACGATAGCGTGCCTTCTGCCGCATAGAGTCTCCCTTGCCCCATTTCTCTCAACAGGCAGAAAAGGCACTCAATCTGGCCCAGCGTTCGGTGCATTGCTAAAAACCTCGATTTCATGGCACGCGAACGAGGCAGAGGCAGTGAAACGAAAGCCTCCAGCCATGAATCTCCATCCTGGTGATGCCCCGATACCCGAGGACGATTACGAACGACCCAAGAGGGTTCGCCCCGGGGCAGAACCTGCCGAGCCAAAAGTCCCTGTTTGGAACATGATACCTACGGCTGAAAGAGCAGGAATTCTACTGAAAAAAGCCCGCTATTGAATCGGGTGGTTTGTATCCCGCCGCAATGACCGCTAAACTTCAAGTTCGGTCGTACGCGGGCGGGATGTCGTTCCTGCCGGACCCCACCTAACTTCCTGCCCAAAGAAAAAACATGGCACTCCAGCCCAAACGGCGCCGCAACTTGATTCGCGTCAATTTCATTGCGTTGATCGGTCTTCTTCTACTCACACCTCAAGCAATGGCACAAGCTCCCGCAGCTGCCCAAGCCCCCGCGGAAGCGGAACAGGGAGCTGATCCATTTACGGTTCCTGAGGGTGCCACCGCAGAAGAGCTGATGAAATTCATCGCTAATGCCAAACAAAATCGGGGCCGAACCATAGAAACGGTCACCAAGGCAGCTACTGCTGCTGTCGCTGGTGCCGAAGCCATCCGAAAGCTCAAAGACGTACCAGCGTCAATGCAGATCGCTGCTGTCCGTGAGGAGATTGCTGCACTGACGTTCCTGAGCCGGATGAATCCTGCCATGAAAGTCAAAATGTCTAACTTGATGAAAGAGTTGGAAACAAGCTCCGATCCGACATTGGCTCGCCTTGGCAAGATGGAAGCGTTCAAAAGCAAAATTGCTAGCGCCGGAAGAGGCACGGAAGCTGAGCAGAAAGAGATTATCGGCGAGTTCAAAAAGATGGTCGGCGACAATGGCATTGATCGCGAAAGCTTCTCACTTGGAAGTACCTTAGCACGTTCATTGTCCTCCAATCCTGAGTTGGCCGCCTCTTTCTACGACCAGCTTGCTGACATGATGCTTGCGTCCAAAGACGAAGCGATCAAATCAAGAGCCGAAAACACCCGCGGAGCTGCACGTCGCATGCGTCTGATGGGCAACGAAATGGTAATCACAGGAACCACCACGACAGGCGAAGAGTTCGACTGGGCTTCCTACCGTGGCAAGACTGTGCTTGTTGACTTCTGGGCCAGCTGGTGCGGCCCTTGCCGAAGAGAAGTTCCAAACATGAAAGAGCAACTTGCACTTTACGGTGAACAAGGCTTCGCGATTGTTGGTATCAATCTCGACAACACTCTGGATGCTTGTGATAAATACGTTGCACAAGAAGATCTCGATTGGCCAAACCTGTTCAGCAAGAAAGAAGGCGAGCAGGGATGGAATAACCCACTCGTGCAGTACTACGGAGTCTCCGGTATTCCAACTGCGATTCTGGTCGACAAAGAAGGAAAAGTGGTTTCACTGAGTGCTCGCGGCCAAGAGCTGAATCGACTGCTCAAGGAACTGCTTGGCGAACCACAGGGCCAAGCCGAAACTGCTGCTGAGTAATTCGCTGTCATGCGCAAATGTCCTGCTGCCTTGGTAAGTCTGACCGCGATGCTACTGGTTTCGTTGATTTCAACGAGTCAATTCATCGCGGCAGCAGAGTATGGTCCTGACGGCCCCGAGCACACAGACTCTGGACCCAAAAACAGTGGGACCGAAAACTCTGAGTCCGCATCCAAGGCAGCGTCTGAGGGAGCCCATGCCGTTAAAGAAACGGTGGAGCGAGCTCTCCCCTATCTTGAACGTGCCGGAGAGGCTTGGATCGAGAAACGGCAATGTGTCTCTTGCCACCAAGTTCCATTCATGTTGTGGAGCTTGTCTGCAGCTGAAACGCGGGGCTATCCGATCAATCGATCCCGCCTGAAAAAGTGGGCAGCATGGTCGACAGAGGTCCAAAACTTCGTCAAGCCTGACCAAAAGCCTGACATGAAAGTCGCCCCAACGCTGGCGGCGAACATTGACACACTCAACGCATTATTGCTTGGCATACCTGACAGCCCTCGAGTTGTCGCAGGCAAAGCCTCTATCCAACTTGCTAACGACACAGCCTCCGCTCAAATTGCTTTTGTTGAAAAACACGGCTCCACAGCTTGGCGAAAAATGTTTGTCGAGGCTCTTGTCAAAAATCAACAAGAGCAGGGTGGATGGAAACCATGCGGACAACTTCCTGCTCAGAAACGCTCACTTGAGGAAACAACGCAGGTCACTACTGCGTGGACTCTGCTAGCTCTCGACAGCAATCAGGCAACAGCCGACCGGGAGCAACTGGCACTCGCAGCCATTCAAAACACAAACCCAGCGTCAACCGAATGGTGGGCAGTACACTTGCTGCTATCAGAGAAACGGCAGGAGTTGAATGCGAGTGCTCTTTGTGATGCCCTGATCGAAAAGCAGCAGCCTGACGGCGGCTGGGGCTGGCTGACAGCGGACCCTAGCGATGCGCTGGCGACCGGCATGGCGATTTATGCATTGAGTCGCCACGATGCCAATAAAAACAAGACAGCGATTTCCAAAGCGATTTCCTTCCTGACAACCAGCCAATCATCAGATGGATCCTGGAAGGTACCGGGCACCAAGAAAACAACCCGCAACAAGCCAACACCCACATCAAATTACTGGGGAACCGCATGGGCGGTCATCGGACTGCTGGAATCTGAATTCTGAGCACTACGAGTCATCGTGCATGAAGCGAACATCACGCGTACATGACATATTGACTGGGATGCGTTCTGCTTATCGCCAGCCGCAAGCAATGAGTCATCAAATGCAAGATTTCAAAAGAGCAGATCCTCGGAACCGCTGCCTTGTGGCTCTGAATCGGCACTGGGTACACCTGCTTTGAAATGGCGGCGACAAACCGACAGGTAGCGTTCGTTACCGCCGATTTGCACCTGCCGTCCATCTTTAATCGCACGCCCATCAGCATCGATTCTCAGCACCATCGTCGCCTTGCTTCCGCAGTGACAAATTGTTTTGACTTCAACCAAGCTGTCGGCCCATGCCAACAAATGTTGACTTCCCTCAAATAGCTCACCGCGAAAATCCGTACGCAGCCCATACGCGAGCACCGGAATATTGTGATCATCACACAGGTCACTGAGTTGTCGCACCTGCGACTCTGTAAGAAACTGAGCTTCATCGACTAAAATGCACGCGATCTTCTCTTGTTCATTGAAACGCAGCGCCATCGTCAGCAGATTGTCACTGATCGTGAAGGTTAACGCGTCGGCTTCGATACCGATACGAGATGTCACTTTTCCAACTTGAAACCGATCATCCAATTCAGGAGAAAGGATCAAAGTTTGCATTCCACGCTCGCGATAGTTGTAGCTGGACTGCAGCAGAATCGTGGATTTCCCTGCGTTCATCGATGAATAATAAAAATACAATTTTGCCATCAGCACTCAACTCGGATCACCGGTAGAACAAAATCGGTCAGCAGTGGCATTCTGCAAACCCACGCATTAATGTTAACGCACATCATGAGCGAGTTTGATCCACACTCCAAGGTCCTGCGATGAAAGTCCGAGTATTTACTGCCGTTTCTATTCTAACCAGCCTGGTTACAGTCTCTTCCGCAGAGGAGCATTGGAAGAAGCACGTCCTACAGGAGGGAAAACGTAGCTTAACAGCAATCGCAGGCGACTTTAGCGGAGACGGATTACCGGACGTCATTGCAGAAGTTGGCAGTAGTACGCTGTTATTTGTCGCGCCTGATTGGCAACAGATTGTCCTCGACGACCACAGTGAAGATCGGGGCTACATTCACAGCGAATGTTTCGATATTGATGGTGATGGTGATCTTGACTACATCGGTGCGAGATATAATCCGGGGTTGATCACATGGCTGGAACAACCTGAACAAGGAGCATCGCAACGTTGGAAAAAAAGGTTGATTGCCAATACAGTCCACGGGATCCATGGACTGATGAAAGGCGATATCGACAAGGATGGAAAGCCCGATCTGCTCGCGACCAGCGCTCAACCCACAGCGCCCTACCCCGAGTCACTCGTTTGGTTTTCGGCACCCCCTGAAGCAAAAAATGCCACCCAATGGCACCCCAACGTTCTCGCGAAACAGGATGCCCCTGGGCTGACTCACTACATCGGAGTTGGCGACGTCAACCAGGATGGACGGCTCGATGCTGCCACGGGAGCCAAAGGTGGTCCAACGGCTACATCGACGGGTGAATGGTTTGCCTGGTGGGAAGCACCAGAGCAGCCACAACAAGCTTGGAAAAAACATCTAATCAGTGACCGTGAACCGGGAGCAACCAACATTCATCCAGCCGATGTAAATGGTGACGGCAGGCTAGACTTCATCGCATCACGTGGCCATGGCAAGGGCGTGATCTGGTTCGAGGCTCCTCAATGGAAGTGCCACGAGATCGACGCCAACCTGAAGGAACCCCATTGCCTCGCAGCCGTCGACATGGACTCGGATGGCGATATTGATGCAGCCACGTGCGGCTACGGAGACCAAGTCGTCATGTGGTATGAAAATGACGGCAAAGGTAATTTTACGCCTCATCTCGTCGGCGAAAACCAGGAAGCCTACGACATCCGCACCGTCGATCTTGATGCCGATGGTGACCTTGATCTGCTAATCGCAGGGCGAGCCAGCAACAACGTTGTCTGGTACGAGAACCCGCGTCAGTAACGATCGTCAGAAAACCTCGCCAGGGAGCTGTTCCGCAGATCCGGCCCCACTGACAGCATTTGTAGCGGTCGCGTTGTCCAGCACCACCGTTGAAAGTCTATCGCAGCAGTTCAGAGTGCTCCCCCTAAAAAAATGCATGCCAGACAAATGTCTACTGTAGGGCCTGCATCTGTTTTTCGGTCAATGTGCCGATACCCTGTTTTGCCAATCTCAATAACTCAGCTAGCTGCTGGTCATCGAAAGTTGCCTCTTCGCCGGTGCCCTGAATTTCAACAAAGCGGCCGCCACCAGTCATGATGACATTCATGTCGACGTCAGCTGCCGAATCGAGTTGATAATCAAGATCCAGCACAACGTCATCACCGATCAAACCGCAACTGACTGCTGCGACTGAATCGGTCAGCGGTCCATCACCGATATTTGAGTCGGGCATCAACTGGGAAACTGCTTGTGCGAGTGCAATGAAGCCTCCGGTGATTGAAGCCGTTCGAGTCCCTCCGTCAGCTTGCAGAACATCACAGTCGACGGTGATCATTTGCTCACCCAGCTTTTGCAGATCAACGATGGCACGCAAACTGCGTCCGATCAAACGTTGAATTTCTGTGGTCCTTCCATCGATTTTCCCACCGCGATCACGTCGCTTACGAGGGCTGGTGCTGCCTGGCAGCATATTATACTCAGCTGTAACCCAGCCTTTACCTTTTCCTTCGAGCCATGGTGGCACCGAAGCTTCGATCGAAGCGGTGCAAAGAACGATTGTGCGTCCACAGCGATAAAGAACACTGGCAGGATTAGAATCAAGATAACCACGTTGTATTTCGACATCGCGAAGTTGGTCATGTGGGCGCATACGTACAGATCTCTCCGAGGAACAAAAAACTAAAAAGCAGCATCAGTAACGTTTTGCTCAATCCATGGACGATTGAGCAGCCAGACCAGCAACCCTTTCTGGGCATGCATTCGATTACCGGCTTGCACGATCACATCACTTTGGTCGCTATCAATCACATCATCTGTAATTTCTTCGCCGCGGACTGCGGGCAGACAATGCAATACACGAGCATGCTGTGGCGCCGCTGACATCAACTGGCTATTGACCTGAAAGTCAGAGAACGCTTTTCGGCGTTCTGCCATTTCAGCTTCCTGCCCCATGCTGGTCCAAACATCCGTGTAAATGGCATCAGCGTCCGCAACCGCAGTTTTGGCATCCGATACCGTGCTGATCTTGGCGGTTGGATATTGCTCAAAAACTTTTTCCATCCATGCGTTATCCATCTCGTACCCAGCAGGACACGAAAGTGTGAAACGCATATCCAACATCGCACAGACCAAGGCGAGGGATTGTGCCACGTTATTTCCATCACCGACAAAAACCAGATGTTTGTCAGCGACGGTTCCAAAGGCGTTATGAACGGTCATGACGTCAGCCAAAGCTTGACATGGGTGGCACAAGTCGGTCAAACCGTTAATGACTGGAAGCGAATTGTAACTTGCCAACTGCTCGACTTTGGTATGCGATTTCGCACGGCAAACCACGGCATCAACGAATTGACCGAGGACCTGCGTAAAATCTGAAGCCGACTCACGCTTGCCCCAGCCCACATCATCACCGAGAAACAGGCTTGAACCACCCAATTGTGCGATGCCAGTTTCGAAACTGACACGTGTCCGCAAACTGGGCTTTTCAAACAGGAGGGCGAGCACTCGACGCTCCAGCACTGGCGGTCGATCGCCAGCAGCCAACCTCGTTTTCAAAACATTTGCCGTGGCAAGCAGGGAACGCAAATCCCCTACTGAAAGATCAAATAAGCTCAATAAATGTTGCATCTCGTATTCCAATCCCAAATCCAGAATGGCCTTATTCTACAACGTCAGCTCGGCGGTTTCCCGCTCAATTGCTTCCATTGTTTCAACCAGTCGTTTCAACAAAAGCTGCCGGTCTTCCTCACTAATCAGCAACGGAGGTTGAATACGTATCGCCGTGGCTCCCGCAGTCTCAACTCGCAGCCCATTGGCGGCCGCAGCGGCCACGACATCAATCGCATTGACGTCACATTCAATGCCAATCGTCATCCCGGTCACTCTCATGTCCCGCACAAACTCAAAGCCACTCAACCGTTCTGCAATCAAAACAGCCAATTCCTGTGCCGAGTCGTGCACATTATCCGGCAAACCATGCAGTTTCATTTCATCCAAGGTGGCCATCAATGCCACGGCAACGAGAGGATACTGCTCTAGATCACGCACAACCCGCGTTGAAGCATGCTGAGACGCGAGAACCAATCCACCAGACAAACCGGCAAAGAGTCCACTTGAGGTTACCACGATATCAGCGTGAATATCAGCAATTGAAGAAAAGGAAAAGTGGTTGCCAGTTGCCCCAAATACAAGTTGTGTTTCATCAATGATCAAAAGGGCGCCACGCTCATTACAGGCAGCACGCACTCCGGCAAGATACTCGGCCTCGCAAGCGACTGCTCCACTACCCAAATCGATCGGCGACAGTAGTACCCCTGCTGTTTGCTCGTCCATGGAAGCTCGCAAAGCATCCAAGTCTCCCACAGGCAGATGACTGAACCCTGCCATCATGGGGCCAAGCCCCTCGTGCAACTGCGGCTGTCCACTGGCAGTTCGACACATACCAGTGCGACCATGGTCACTGCCTGTCAGAGCGATTGTACGAAACGCTTTTTCAGAACGAAATCGTCTCGTCAGCTGCAAAGCATACTCGATCGCCAAATCTGGTGAAGGCAATAGTGCCATCGACTCAACGGACACGGAACTTGCACCATCAAATACTTGCTGCAATTTTTTTGACAGTACTGACTCGCCAGCATCCTCGACATCCGCAAAGCGGCTACCTTCACCCAAATAATCTGAGAGACCAGACACAAGAGCTTCACGAATTGGCGTACAACCAAAGCCAAACACGGAGTTGCGTCCTGCCATTGCATCTAGAAGTTCGCACCCATTTCTATCAGCGCGACGCATTCCGAAAGGTTCACCGTGCATGACGGGCAGATCAACAGCCTGAAACTGCAGTTCTGCATGTTTAGCGGAACCGGCAGCCAGTGCACGTGCTTCGTCCTCACCGTTAACACCTGAGCTTGCAACTCGGTCACTCACCACACTTTGCTGAATTGGTTCAGCCCCACTTTCGTGCATGGCAGGATGCTGAGACTCATGTGCCAAAACATCGTCAGCGATTTCTCCATCACCACCAACATCAGTCGATGCGGCCAAATCTACGTCGCCGTCTCCTAGCCCCTCTACTTCTTCGTCATCGGAATCATCTTCCTCTGATTCGTCTTCGTACTCTGATTCATCGCCTTCTAATTCATCGTCTTCTGACTCGTCGTCGTGCTCGTCCCCCTCTGAATCATCTTCCTCTGATTCATCCTCGTACTCGTCGGCTTCTGAGTCTTCGTCTTCTGAATCGTCCTCGTACTCATCATCTTCTGACTCGTCCTCCTCTGAATCATCTTCCTCTGAATCGTCCTCGTACTCATCGTCTTCTGAGTCATCGTCTTCTGAATCGTCCTCGTACTCATCGTCTTCTGAGTCATCGTCTTCTGAATCGTCCTCGTACTCATCATCTTCTGACTCGTCCTCCTCTGAATCATCTTCCTCTGATTCATCTTCCTCTGAATCGTCCTCGTACTCATCGTCTTCTGAGTCGTTGTCTTCGTACTCGTCGTCGTACTCGTCGTCGTGACTTTCTTGAATGACTTTTTTGTCCATAACATTATCACTTTCGACCGGTGCTTCTTCAGTGAACTCACCAGATTTTTGCGAATCGTTTTGGTCCGATTCACCCTGACTTGCTGCAGTTTCCATCACTGAACTGTCAGCACCACTATCGGATACATCATCCGACGTGGAATCGATTGCATCTTCGGGTTCATCCATGTCACTCATGACAATCCGTTCAACATTGGAAACAGGAAACGCAAACCGGTGATCAGCGAAGATCATTGACCGGACGAGAAAGCGGGATGTCGCACGGATCAATTGTGGATTTCAGTACCCACACCACTGGTCGTGAATATTTCGAGCAGAAGCGAGTGCCTCAGGCGACCATCAACAATGTGAATTTTCCGAACACCACGCCCAAGGGTTTCAATACAAGCTTCAACCTTGGGAATCATGCCGGCATCAATCACTCCCTCGTCAATGAGTTGGCGAGCATCGTCTGCCGACAAAGAATGGATGATGGTGTCCGGATTTTCTTTGTCTCTTCGAACGCCATTTACATCCGACAGGAACACTAGCTTTTCGGCTCCAAGGCTCTGAGCAACAGCCATGGCAGCGGTATCTGCGTTGACATTGTAACGTTCACCGTTCGTTCCTTCGCACATCGAAGGGATGACAGGAACTTGATCAGTGTAGGACAGCCCCTCAATAACACTACGATCAACCCGAGTGACCTCGCCCACAAAGCCAAGATCCTCTTGAGGATCTGTTTTCAGCTTTTGCCCAAACAGAACATTGGTGGTTTCAAACGAGAGATTCATCCCTCTTCCGCCCAGCCTCTCAATCTCTTCGGTTAGGAAGACGTTGAGTTCTTTGGCGAGAACTCTCTGCACAACCTTCAGGGTCGCCTCATCGGTCACGCGGCGGCCACGCACGAAATGCGCTTCAATTCCCGCTTCGGCCAGTGCTCGATTGATAGCTTTCCCACCGCCGTGGACAATCACCGGCTTCATTCCAACCGATTCCATGAAAATCACATCAAGTAAGATGTGCATCAGGGCTGATTCGTCATCCAGCAGGCTTCCACCCAGCTTGATCACGGTGGTTTTACCGCGAAAGCGTCGAATCCAGCCCATTGCCTCGATTAGCGTATTTGCTTTTCCGATTGCTTCATCCACGCAGAAATCTCCAATATCACCGACCAGTCGCTTCGCGATTGTCGATTTCATAATCCACGCGAGGGGGCTAATGGGGTTTTCGGGAAGGGAAAAACCGATCAATTTAGAGTCGGCCCGAGAAAGGGTCAATTGAGAACCCCCGTTTGAAACGGCATAGAACAAGGAAAGCCCGTATGAGTGTGCAAAAACTGGCAGTAATTGGCGGCGGACAAATGGGCCGCGCATTGGTTGGGGGAATTGTGGCGAGCAAGGTAATATCGGCCTCTCAGGTCATCTTGGTGGAACCAGATGCCACATCACGCCAATGGTGGACAGATAACCACCCCTCGGTAAGCTTCGAAGAACTAGCCTCCGCCGTCGCACAGTGCGACGCTGCCCTGCTGGCGGTCAAACCCAATATCCTGCTCGAAGTGATCGATGAAGCCCGCTCTGCATGGCAGGACAAGCTTGTTATCTCGATCGCGGCAGGTATCGGCCTTGATGATCTCAGCCACGCGCTAGGGCATTCCAAGGTTGCCCGAGTAATGCCCAACACCCCAAGCCTGGTTCGCCAAGGCGCAAGTGGCTACTGCTGCGGTAGTGAAGTTTCCGCTGAAGATCGAACGTGGATTCAATCCGTGCTTGAGTCAGTTGGTCTGGCAGTTGAGGTCGCCGAGACGCAAATGGATGCAGTGACTGGACTCAGTGGCTCTGGCCCTGCCTATGTCTGTATCATCATAGAGGCACTTGCCGATGGTGGAGTGCTCGCTGGCTTGCCACGTCCACTAGCACTTAAGCTCGCCACCCAGACGGTGCTTGGCACGGCTACCATGATCGCAGAAACCAAACGGCACCCGGCAGAACTAAAGGATGCAGTAGCCAGCCCAGGAGGCACCACGATTGAGGCGATCTCTGTTCTCGAACAAAATGGAATCCGAGGCGCGTTGATTGAAGCAGTGGCAGCCTCGGCAGAACGAAGCCAAGAAATGGGAGAGGACGACTGAGCTTTTCACCTCAGACTTGGCAAGGTCGAAACCAGGCTAGCCTGAGAAGACCGAAGAAATAATCGCATCGCAGAACAACACAAAACTCAGTGATTCGAATCGCCCGCCTAATCGCACCTAATTTGTTTCAACCAAAAATTTTGATACCGCTCTTTTCTCAACCGCTTATTATCGAGATTTGAACCCATGACTTCACCACTCATCAAGATCGACGATAAACACATCCCGCTATATCGAGTTGTATGGGTCAGCGACGTCCCTCACTTCTGCGGTGAACCCGAGTGCATGCACGAGGGCGACTACGAAGTCAGATTAGATGTGGACGACTCCTTGTGGACCAACACGAGCGGCCGCAACGAGGTGCTGAAATCACTGGCTCGTTGGTGTGGGGACACAAAACCCGACGATGATGAGCAAGGGCCAGACCAAACGGATTGGTAGCAAATAGGATGATCGGCGGGACAGCGCCCTGCGACCTATTCCCCCAAACCCTCGCCAAAGAATCCCTCAGGCAGCTCAACCGCTTCATCGGAGACAAGCGACGGGATGCCTCCCCGAACAGGATAAACCCGATTCGCCTGTCGATTCAGCAGCCCTGCATCCAAAGGACAGCTGATTCGTTGATCGAGTCGATCTCGCAAATTGCCGGATTCAAGTGCCGAATTGATGCGTAAAACCTCATCATCGGTGAGCAAATGCAAACGAGAACCGTCAATCGGGCAACGCAACATGTCTATCAATTTTGATTCGAGCATCGATTTTCTCTCAGCTGAAATGTCTGTTGGGACCGAACAAGAAAGGGAGAGGGAAAAGGTAACCTTCAAAAGCATTTGGCACCTTTGCCAATCCTGACAAGGTTACACCAGCAGCAAAATCACAACCATCTGTCCGTATCACAGGCGAGGGATTGCCATGACTGGTCGGATCTTATCCAAGGTTGTCTACCAACTCATTGCGTTGGTAACAGCAGCAACCAGCATCACTTCATTGACCGCTGAGGCAACTGCCCAGACAGGCTTCTTCACCGATCCGCAAACGGGAATTGTCTATCGGAAGATAAGCCGAACAATTGAAAAGCCTGTGGTCGAAACGAAGTTCAGCCAAAAAAGCGAAGTCGTCTATCGCCCCCACACAGTCACGGAAACCAAGCCTGAGAACCGAACGGTGATGACACCGGTGATCGAGTACAAATGGAAGCCAAAGCTGACAGGCCGTTGGAATCCATTTCGACCACCCTCCATCCGCTATGAAAAAGTACCACTCACGACGTGGGAAGCCCGCACTGAAGTCGTCCACAGGACCAAGACGACCACTGAATGGATCGCGGAGAATCGGACACTGGAGATACCAACCAAGACAGTTCGCACCTCTCGGGAACATTCAATCGCCTACGAACCGGTAGGACGTTTGAGTCCCAGCAATCTGCCCGCCAATGTGGCCGCGCGGCTTCAGCCTCTCGACGGCAACACTCCGTTTCAGAATCTTGAACCGCCTCGCTTGGCGGTAACGA
>Ga0315315_10002410_pt1 | contig 17084 bp, 14 predicted proteins | sample M140m3416metaG_FD_203699 | JGI IMG/M metagenome (GOLD analysis project Ga0315315, IMG submission 203699) | Ammonia-oxidizing marine archaeal communities from Monterey Bay, California, United States - M1 40m 3416 | ecosystem: Environmental > Aquatic > Marine > Intertidal zone | place: USA... | reverse complement strand
AGATAGAATAGAAAAAATTTCAAATACAATTGACTCATTAAATCCTTTCGAGGAAAAAAGAGATTATTTTGCAACATCAATATTGTCAGAAAGTATTAACTTACAGTTTGATAGTGAAGGAAGAATATCACTTACAGAAAAATTATTAAAACATGCAAAAATAAAAAACAGCATGTTGTTTGTTGGCCAAGGAAAAACTTTTCAAATATGGGAACCAACAACATTTGAAAAATTTAGGGTAAATGCGAAGAAAAAAGCAAATTTAAATCGTGCTAGCCTTAAGTGGGAGCTTCAACTTAACAAATAACGGGGGATAATAAAATGACAATTAACTTTAAAACACCAGAGATTAAGGAGTTGCAACCGAGACTTTTAGTTATGGGAGTTGGTGGTGCAGGCGGAAATGCAATAAACGAAATGATTGAAAATGGAATGCAGGGAGTTGAATTTATTGCAGTTAATACTGATGCTCAAGATTTAAAACACAGTAAAGCAAAATCAAAACTTCAAATAGGTTTAAATTTAACTAAAGGTTTAGGAGCTGGAGCAAAGCTTGATATTGGTCAAGCCGCAGCTGATGAATCTTTAAATGAAATTATAAATATTTTACAAGGTGCAAATATGGTTTTTATCGCTGCAGGAATGGGAGGTGGAACCGGAACTGGTGCAGCACATGTTATTGCAAGAGCTGCAAAAGAATTAAATATTTTAACTGTTGGAGTGGTAACACTTCCTTTTTTATATGAAGGCGCATCCAGAATGAAAAGAGCTCATATTGGATTAGAAGAATTAAGAAAGCATGTTGATACAATCATAGTAATTCCAAATCAAAATTTGTTTAAGATTGCAAATGAACAAACTACCTTCGAAGAGTCATTTAATCTTTCAAATAATGTATTAATGCATGGAGTTCAAAGTGTAACAGATTTAATGGTAAGGCCTGGAATAATTAATCTAGACTTTGCAGATGTTGAAACTGTAATGGCCTCAATGGGTAAAGCAATGATGGGAACAGGTGAGGCCGAAGGAGATGGTAGAGCGATGCAAGCGACTGAAATGGCAATCAGTAATCCATTAATTGATGACTATACATTAAAGGGAGCTAAAGGATTACTAGTCAATATTACAGGTGGTAAAGATCTTAAGTTGTTCGAGGTTGATGAAGTAGTTAATAAAATAAGATCTGAAGTTGAGGCTGATGCAGAAATTATTATTGGGGCAATAACAGATCCATTACTTGAAGGCAAAATTAGAGTTTCAATTGTGGCTACCTCTTTAGATAATCAACAACCAGAGTCAAAATCAGTTGTAAACATGGTACATAGAATACAAAATAGAAATACAGGTTATTCTGATTTTGGAAATAACGCTGGTAGTGCATCATTTTCTTTTTCTAATAATACTTCCAATACAGCTATTCATGGAGCAAATGCTTTAAAACTTGAAAATGAAGTTGTTTCAGAGGATTTTAATGAGACAGTCAATGATGTTAATAACCAATATCATGAAGAATTATTAAAAAATCAAGATGCAGAAAATATTGTCGATAATATTTCTGAAGATAACGAGGTATCTTTTTCTCAAGAAGCAATTGAAACACAAGAAGTTGGGCAAGAAAATTCAGCAGACCTTAAAGAATTTGGTGTCGATACTGAAGAGCCTGATTTATTTAACTCAGATAATCAAGCCTCAACTTCAGAGAATTTATTAGGTTCTAATGAGGATAATAATGAGGAAGATGATCTTGAAATACCTGCATTTTTAAGAAGACAAAAAAATTAATGGTCTTCAAAAAAATAAATGGAAGCCACCATGGTATTGGATGCTACAAAACATTATCCAGTACTGCTAAATGAAATTATTAGCATTATTACCCCTCAACATGGTGGCACATTTATTGATTGCACATTTGGTCAAGGCGGATATACAAAAAAAATTCTTAGTTACAAAAATACACAGGTAATAGCCCTTGATAGAGACTTAAAGAGTAAAAAAAAGGCAAATTTAATTGAAAATGAATTTAAAAATAGATTCAATTTTAAGAATAAAAAATTTAGTCAATTAGATGATCTTAAACTCAAGACAGAAAATATTAAAGGCGTAATTTTTGATCTTGGGTATTCTTATTCACAAATAAAAGACCCAGAGAAAGGTTTATCATTTACTTCTATCGGGGAATTAAATATGAAAATGGGTCTTAATGATTTTTCAGCCAAAGAGGCAATTAACAAACTAAATTCATCAGAGTTAGAAAAAATTTTTAAGTATTTCGGGGAAGAAAAAGAAGCAAAACGAATTGCAAACAATATTATTATTGCAAGAAGAAATCAGCAAATTGACACTCAACGATTGGTTGAAATAATTGATAAAACTAAAAGAAAAAAAAATTTTAAAATACATAATGCTACAAAAGTTTTTCAAGCTTTAAGAATTTTTGTAAATAAAGAAATAAGTGAATTAATTTATGGACTTATAGCAGCTTCAAAAGTACTAAAAAAAAATGGAGTTCTTGCAGTCGTTACATTTCATTCATTAGAGGACAAAATAGTAAAATATTTTTTTAAAAGTTTATCAGAAAATAAAAGTATTTCTCGATATGTACCTGAAATTAATCAACCTGATACTCTATTTAAGATTATAAAGAAAAAACCAATTACACCATCTTTAAAAGAATTAAATGAAAACGCTCCATCAAGATCAGCAAAACTTAGATATGTAATTAAAAAAGATAATTTTTATAATTTTGAAACTGATATTTTGGAAAAATTTGAATATTTATTAAATATTGAAAATTTAGGAAATAGATTATGAAAAAAATTTCAATTATTTTTTTAATTTTATTTTTAATTTTATTTACCGCACTAATAAAAAATTCAACTAAAAGGATTAATGACGAAATTTTTTCAGCAGAGGAAAATATAAGAAGCTTAAAAAAAGATTTTGAAACTATTAAACTAGAGCATGATTATCTCAGTTCTGCAGATAAATTACTTGAATTTCAACGTTTATATTTTGATGATGAGTTAGTTCAAAAAAATATTCAGAATTTTAAGATTATTTTAGAAAATAATGACAACTTAAAAATAAAAAAATTTAGTTTTATAAATGAATAAAGATGATTTAAGAATAATTATAGAAAATCAAGAAAGTGATTTTTCATATCAAAAAAGTAAGTCCCATTTAAATATAACATTTAACAGAATATCTTTTATTTTTTTTGCATTTTTTATAGTCTTTTTAATATATTCTATTCATTTAATTCATCTTGGATCTAGAGAAGTAAAAATTTTTGATTCCAAAAATATAAACCAAATAACCAATAAACTTTATAGAGCTGATATTGTTGATAGAAATCAAAAATATTTAGTTAAAACGATTAATTCCATAGACATAGGAATAAGTCCTTCAAAGATTATTGAAGAAAAGAAATTATTATTTAACTTAAGATATATATTTCCTGATAAAGATTATAAAGAGGTCAAAAACAGAATTAAAAAAGGGAAATTTTTTTATTTTGAAAAAAAGGTTTCTGAGGAAAATTATGAAAAATTAATGAAACTAGGTGATAAGTCTATTGAACCTAGAGATAATTTAATAAGAATTTATCCTCAAAAAAATTTATTTAGTCATATCATAGGTCAGATTGACGATGACAATAATGGAATATCAGGATTAGAAAAATCTCTTGATGATGAATTAAAGAATTCACAAGTATCAATTGAGTTAACAGTTGATAAGGATATTCAGTATCTTATTAGAAGTGAATTAGTAAGATTTAATGACATATTTAACACAAAAGGTAGTGCTGCAATTTTGATGGATGTAAGAAATGGAGAAATACTATCTTTGATCTCATTGCCTGATTTTGATCCAAATAAAAGAGCACAAATAACAGACAAAAATTTCATAAATAGAGTTACGAAAGGAGTTTATGAATTTGGCTCAGTTTTTAAAACCTTTACATTAGCTGCAGCTTTTGATGAAAATATAATTGAACCTTTGACAGAATTAACTGATTTACCAAAATCTTTAACTTGTGCTGGATTCCCCATAAGGGAATACGACAATAAAATTCCTTCAAATTTAACTGCAGAACAAATTTTAATACGATCTGGAAACATTGGCTCTGTGAGAATTGGTCAAAAAGTAGGTGAGGAAAAATTTCAATTATTTTTGTCAAAAATAGGTGTTTTAGATAAGATAGATTTTGATATTGAGGAAGTTGGAAAACCAATTGAATTTAATTGGGGTAAATGCCCTCTTGCTACTGCTTCTTTTGGCCATGGAATTACAACGACCCTTCTTCAATTAGCCAAAGCTTACTCCATAATAGTAAATGGAGGTTATAACATACATCCAAAATTAATAAAAAATAACGATTTAAAAAAAAGGGAAAAAATTTTGAATGATGATGTGTCAAAAAAAATTTTACCTATTTTAAGAAAAATTGTTACAACAAAAGAAGGAACCGCTTCCTTAGCAAATGTAAAGGGATATGAAATTGGAGGAAAGACTGGCACTGCTCAAAAAAGTATAGCTGGAAATTATTCCAAAAAAAAAATAAATTCATTTGTATCAGTATTTCCCACATCAGAGCCAAAATTTGTATTAGCTCTAATGTTGGATGAGCCAAAAACAAATAAAGATTATATTTATCATTATAGAGATGGATCCAATATGAAATATAAAGGCACTCCATTTAATACCGCTGGTTGGACTGCTGTTGAGGTTGTTGGTCAAATTATTGAAAAAATTGGGCCTATTTTAGCCACAAAATACAGTGAAGTTTATTAATTTATGCAACTCAAACACTACATTCCTTACGTAAATAAAAAATATCGAGAGATTTTTTTTTCAGGAGTCAACTTTGATAGCTCTAAAGTAAAAAAGGATAATATTTTTTTTGCAATCAAGGGAAATAAATTTGATGGAAATAATTTTATTGATACAGCAATCAAAAATGGTGCAAAGGTTATTGTTTCAGAGAAAAAAATTAATACTAAAAATAAAAATATATTTTTTTTGTATTCAAAAAATATAAGAAAATTACTTTCAAACATTTCTTACAAAATTTTAGGAAAAAAACCAAAAAATATAGTTGCTGTTACTGGTACAAATGGAAAATCATCTATAGCAGAATTTTTTTATCAAATATTGAGTTTAAATTCAAAAAAAGTTGCATCCATTGGAACAATTGGCATTAAATACAACGGTAAAAAAAAAACTTTAACAAATACAACATTAGACCCAATACAATTAAGCTCAATATTAAATAGATTAAAAAAAGAAAAAATTGAACATGTCATATTGGAAGCTTCAAGTCATGGATTAAAACAAAATAGATTAGATGGATTATTATTTGATATAGGAATATTCACAAATTTATCTCATGATCACTTAGATTATCATAAAAATATTAAAGATTATTTAAACTCAAAACTATATTTATTTAATCAATTAATGAAAAAGAAAGGCAGTATAATTACTGACGCCAATATTCCTCAAGTTGATAAAATTAAAAAAATTTCAGTAAAAAATAATCTTGATTTAAGTCTTATTTTCAACAAGAAAAAAGGTATTGAATTAATCTCACATAAATTTTTTAAAGAAAAACAAATATTAAAAATTGGATTTAAAAATAAAAAATATGAAATTAGGTTAAATTTAATAGGCAAAATACAAATTAAGAATGTTTTAATGTCAATTCTAGCTGCATATAAAAGTGGTCTTGAATTTAAGAAAATTATAAAAGTTATTCATAAAATCAAATCTATTGAAGGGCGATTAGAAGAAATTGGGAAAATAAAGAATAATAGTAAAGTTATTTTAGATTACGCTCACACACCCGATGCACTAGAATTGGCTTTATCAAACATTAAAGAACAATTTCCAGGGAGAAAAATAAGTTTAATTTTTGGCTGTGGTGGTGAGAGAGATTTTAAAAAAAGAGCTATCATGGGAAAAATTGCTGACAAATATTCTGATAGAATTTATTTAACTGATGACAACCCAAGAAATGAAAATCCAGCAAAAATTAGAAAAGATATTAAAAAGGGTATAAAAAAAAATAAAATTAAAGAATTGTCTAACAGAAAAAAAGCAATTCATGAAGCTATTGCAAATCTCAAGACTGGCGAATTATTATTAGTTGCAGGTAAAGGTCATGAAAAAACTCAAGATTATGGAAAAAGAAAATTATTTTTTTCAGATCAAAAAGTAATTCTACAATCTATAAAATATAAAAATAAATTCTTATCAAATGATTTGAAGTTGAATATAATTAAAGAAGAGTCCAAATCTAAATTATCTAATAAATTAAAAATTAATAAGATTTCTATAAATTCTAAATTCATAAAAAAAAATGATGTTTTTTTTGCAATTAAAGGAGAAAGATTAGATGGGAATAAATTTGTTTCTGAGGCTTTTAATAAAAAATCAAGTTTAGCAATATTGAATCAAGTAAATAATAATTATCCTATATCTAAACAAGTTAAAGTAAATAATACTCTCATTTTTTTAACAAAATGTTCATCAATCTTTAGAGAAAATATTGGTGCAAAAATAATTTCGATCACTGGAAGTTGTGGAAAAACAACATTAAAAGAAATGATTGGATCTACTTTAAAAAAAATATCAAGAACAACCTTTTCTCCAAAATCATTTAATAATAAATACGGAGTTCCACTTAGCTTATTCAATCTCAAGCAGAATGATGAATATGGTATTTTTGAAGTTGGGATGGATAAAAAAGGTGAGATTGATAATTTAACAAAAATAATTAGACCAGATCAAGGAATTATTACCAATATAAGTTATGCACATTCACAAAATTTTAAGAATATAAACCAAATAGCAGAGGCTAAAGCTGAAATAATGAACAACATTAAAAGAGGCGGAACAGTTATCCTTAATATAGATGACAATTTTTATACAAAACATAAAAATTTTGCACTAAAAAAAAAATTAAAAGTTATTTCCTTTGGTATTAAGAATAGACTAGCAATGATAAAGTTTATGAGAGCAAAAAAAATTAAAAATAAATACGAGCTACTAATAAACTTGAATGGGTTATCTGTTTCTTTTTTTTCTCATAACGTCAATGAAAGCAACATATATAATATACTAGCAACATTAGCTTCAATTAACGTATACATAGATGTAAAAAAGTTGAAAAAAGATATTTTTTTATCGTTCAAGACACCCAATGGTAGAGGTGATATTTCAAAGGTAAAATTGAAAAATAAAAAAATATTTTTAGTAGATGAAACTTATAATTCAAATCCATTATCCCTAAAAACAGCTATACAAAATTATGATAAAATAGAATCAAAAAATTCTAAAAAATATTTAATATTAGGTGATATGCTTGAACTGGGAAAACATTCTATGAAACAACATAAGTTGATTAGCAAGATTATAAATAAAACTAAAATTAATAAGGTATATGTGGTTGGAAAATATATTAAAGAGACTTTTAAGGGCCTAAAACCAAATAAAAAAGCAAAAGTTTTGAATGATAAATTTAACATAATTAATTTGATTAATGATAATTTAAATAATAATGATTATTTAATGATTAAAGGATCAAATTCTACAGGTCTTCACAAGATAATTACCAACCTCAAACAAAGAAGCACGAATGTTATATGAATTTTTAATTAAGTACGTTGAAATTTTTACTTTTTTAAACGTTTTTAAATACATTACTTTTAGAACTGGATTAGCCTTTTTCACTTCATTACTTATTGCTCTTTTAATTGGTGGGCCGTTTATAAGATTATTTTCTGACAGAAAAATTTTCAATCCTATTAGAGAAGATGGTCCGAGTGATCATATTATTAAAAAAATAGGTACTCCTACGATGGGTGGTGTAATTATTTTGATGGGTCTAATCATTTCAGTTTTACTGTGGGCAGATTTAACTAACATCTATATTTTATTTTGTTTGTACATCGTTTCAACTTTTGGACTCCTTGGCGCTTATGACGACTTTAAAAAAATAAAAAATAATAGTTCTTCTGGGATTTCGTCTAAGTCAAAAATTCTTATTCAATGTATTCTAGCAATAGTTGGTTTAGTAATTTTAACTTACTTTGTGGAATATGTAGAATTTAAAAATCTATACTTTCCGTTTTTTAAAAATTTAATAATCAATCTTGGGTGGTTTTTTATACCTTTTTCTATTTTTGTAATTGTAGGTTCATCCAATGCGGTAAATTTAACAGATGGTTTAGATGGATTAGCAACTGTGCCAGTAATTTTAGTTGCAGGCTGTTTTGCTTTTATAAGCTATGTTACTGGAAATATTGTTTTTTCAGATTATCTTCAAATTTTATACATTGAAGGAGCAGGTGAAATATCAATCTTTTGTGGCGCAATTATTGGAGCATGTTTGGGATTTCTTTGGTTTAATGCACCACCAGCTAAAATATTTATGGGTGATACAGGATCTTTATCATTAGGGGGATCACTAGGGGCCATTGGAATAATCACCAAACATGAAATAGTTTTAGCTATCACTGGAGGTCTATTTGTTCTTGAAGCTCTATCAGTAATGGTTCAAGTGATTTCATTCAAATTAACTGGCAAAAGAATATTTAGAATGGCCCCAATACACCATCACTTTGAAAAGAAAGGTTGGCCAGAATCTACGGTTGTCATTAGATTTTGGATTATTTCAATAATTTTAGCAATGATTGGTTTAGCTACACTCAAACTAAGATAGAGGGGGCACTGGCTTGAACATCTTTTTAAATAAAAAAATATTAATTTATGGTTTAGGAAAAAGTGGTTTATCTACATTTAGATTTCTAAGAGGTAAGTGTGATATTCATTTATATGATGATTATCAAGCAAAAATCAAATCTTTAGATTTTAAAAAAAATTCGATTAGTTATCAAAATATTTTGAAATCCAGATTTGATATAATAATTTTGAGCCCTGGAATTGATATAAACAAATGTAAATTATCAAAATTTTTGAATAAAAATTATAACAAAATTTATTCCGATTTAGATGTATTTTATGAATTTTTTAATAATGATTGTATTACAATTACCGGCACAAATGGAAAATCTACAACATGCCAACTTATGTATGAAGTTTTATTAAATCAAAAATTTGACGTTAGATTAGTTGGCAACATTGGAAACCCAATTTTATCTGCAAAAGATATTAAAAAAAAAACAATTTTTGTTATAGAAGCGTCGTCCTATCAATTAGAATATAGTAAGATTTTTAAATCGAAATATGCAGCAATATTGAATTTATCCCCAGATCACATTGAAAGACATAAATCTTTAGGAAATTATATTAAAGCTAAATTTAAGTTGTTGCAAAATCAATCAAAAGGAAATTTTGCATTTGTAAAAAAAGATGATCTTTTAATAAGAAAAGGACTAAAATCAAAAAAATTTATTTGCAAAGTAAACAAAGTTAATACAAAGAAAATAAATAGCTATTTTAAAAATATAAAAAATGAATACTTTCACTCAGAAACAAACAAACAAAATTTATCATTTGTTTTTGAAATTTCAAAAAAATTTAAACTCAAAAATTCATTAATAAAAAAAACAATTGAAAAATTTAAGGGGCTAAAATATCGTCAACAGACTATTTTTAAAGGAAAATATTTAACAATTATTAATGACTCAAAATCAACAAGTTTTTCATCTTCAATTGCACTTTTAAAATCATATCATAATATTTATTGGTTGTTAGGTGGTATTCATAAAAAAGGAGATAAATTTAATTTATCAAAAAAATATTATTCCAATATTAAAGCCTTTATTTATGGAAAAAATAAAAAATTTTTTTATTCAAAGCTAAAAGGTAAAATAGTTTTCAAAAATTTTAAAAATATCAAAGATGCATTAAAGAAAATATTTTCGATTACAAAAAAAGAAAAATTTGTTTATAAAACAATATTATTTAGCCCTTGTGCTGCATCATTTGACAATTTTAAAAATTTTGAAGATAGAGGTAATTATTTTAATAAACTGATTAAAAATCACCTAAATGGAAAACAATAATTCAATATATAGTTTATATTATAAGTGGTGGAAAAATATTGATAAGTTTATATTTTCATTAATTATTTTATTATTCGTTACCGGATTGTTTTTTTCATTAGTTTCAACATCTTTATTAGTTTCCGACAAATTAAACACAAATGATTATACTTTCTTTTTTAAACATCTAACTTTTGTTTTTTTAGGTTTAATAATAATATTTTTCTTATCATCAATTAATGATGAAAAACTTTTTAAAATTTCTCCAATAATATTTTTACTTTCTTTAATAACTTTATTTTTAGTTCCTATAATTGGCGTTGAAGTAAATAGCGCTAAAAGATGGATAGACTTACAATTTTTACCTAGGTTTCAACCAATAGAACTAGTTAAGCCATTTTTAATAATATTAATTAGTTTAATTTTAAGCAGTGAAAAGTATACTAATTTATATTTTAAATACTTATTTTCATTTTTAATAACTCTTGTGATTGGTTTGTTGCTTGCTGCCCAACCAGATATTGGACAAACTCTATTAGTTTTTTTTAGTTGGTCCGTTTTGATTTTTATATCAGGAATAAATATAATTTTTTTAATAATTTCATGTTTAATTTTGTCTGTTGCCCTTTATTTCCTGATCAAGTTTGTTCCAAAATTTGAGTATATAAAAAATAGAATATTATCGTTTTTTAATAGTGAGACTGGCACACATAATGCTCAATCAGAAAAAGCAATCGATTCAATTACAAGTGGGGGGTACTTTGGGAAAGGAATAGGTGAGGGAACATTGAAAAATAGAGTACCAGAAGCTCATACAGATTATATTATATCTGTTATTTCAGAAGAATTTGGTGTCATTGCCATAATTTTAATCTTATTAATGTTTTTAATATTTATTTATTCAGTTTTTAAAAAAGTTTATTTAGAAAACAAAGAGAGGACAAAATTAATTTTAGTAGGCTGTACTAGTCTCATTTTAGTTCAAGCAATGATACATATTGGAGTTAATATTAGGCTGTTTCCAACAACAGGAATGACGCTTCCCTTTATAAGTTATGGAGGATCTTCAATAATAAGTATTTCTATTTTATCAGGTATAATCTTAAACTTAACAAAAAGAAAAATTGATTAATATGAAAAAAAATTTTCTTATTACCACTGGTGGTTCGGGCGGCCATGTTTTGCCAGCAATAATTCTTTATGAACATTTATCAAAAGAAGCAAATATAGTTTTATCAACCGACAAGAGAGGAGTAAGGTACATAAATAAGGAACTATATAAATTTGAAACAATCGATACACCAAAGTTGAATAATATTTTTTTTTTACCGTTAAATTTTTTTATAATACCGTTTTTAATCCTTAAATCTTTTTTATTGTTAAAAAGAAAAAATATTGAAAAAATTTTTTCTACAGGTGGATATATGTCTTTACCTTTAATTATAGCATCAAAAATTTTAAGATTAAAAATTTATTTGATTGAACCTAATTTAGTATTAGGTCGCGCTAACAAATTTTTTTTAAGATCATGTAAGAAAATTTTTTGTTATTCAAAGAAAATTAAAAATTTTCCTGATAATTTAAGAGATAAAATTATCGAGATTAATCCTTTAGTAAAAAAGCATATTTATGATTTAAAGTCATCAAATGAGATTAATGATAAATTTACTTTATTAATAGTTGGAGGAAGTCAAGGTGCTGATATTTTTGATAAAAATCTAAAGAATTTGATTGTTAATATTTCAAAAAAAAAATCGGTCAAAATAATACAACAAACTAATGAAAAAAATATTTCTTATCTAAGTAATTTTTATTCTAATAATAATATTGAAAATAAAATTTTTAGTTTTGATAAAAATTTTTGTGAAAGTATTCAGAAATCAGATATTTGTATTACAAGAGCGGGTGCATCAACTTTAGCAGAGTTGTCTATTCTAAATACTCCTTTTATTGCGGTTCCGTTACCAACATCTAAAGATAATCATCAGTTTGAAAATGCCAATTATTATAAAGAAAATGGATGTTGCTGGATAATCGAACAAAATCTATTTGAAAAGAAAATTGAAGACTTTCTTAAAGATATTTTTGAAAATAAAAGTGAATATTTAGAAAAAAAAGAAAATTTAAAAAAATTAAATCATCAAAATTCGTGGAAAAATGTTAATCAAAAAATATTGAAAGCTATTAATGAAAATTGAATTAGCACAAACGGAAGTTATCCATTTTGTTGGAATAGGAGGAATAGGAATGAGTGGCCTCTCTCTAATAATGAAAGGCAAAGGATTTAAAGTTCAGGGAAGTGATTTAAGTTTTAATAAGAATATTGAAAGATTAAAAAAAGAAAAAATAAAAATTTTTATTGGTCAAAAAAAACAAAATTTACAAAATGCAACTATAGTTGTTATCTCATCAGCAATTAAAAAAAATAATCCAGAGATTTTAGAGGCAAAAAGAAAAAATCTACCAATTATAACAAGAGGAAAAATGTTAGCACACATTGTTTCTTTGATGAAAAATATCGTTGTAGTTGGCTCGCATGGAAAAACTACTACCACCTCATTAATAACGTCAATTTTTCAAAAAACTAAACTAGATCCAACGGTCATAAATGGTGGAGTAATTAATTCTCTGAAAAATACTGCAAGACTTGGAAAAAGTGATTGGTCAATATTAGAAGCCGATGAGTCAGATGGAAGTTTTATTCATATTCCACCAACATATTCAATAATTACCAATGTTGATCGAGAACATATGGATTTTTATAAATCTATGGATGATTTAAAAAAATATTTTTTTCAATTTATAGAGAAGGTACCCTCTTTTGGAAAATCATTTATATGCATAGATGATAAAATCAATAATGAAATCGTAAAAAGTTTGAAAAATCAAAATTTTTACACTTATGGCATCAATTCTAATTCTAATTTCTTAATCAAAAACATCAAACAAACCATGAAATTCTCAGAATTTGATTTACAAATTAATGTTCCTAATAAAAAAAAATTAACTATAAAGAAAATTAAAATTCCTTTATTGGGTACTCACAATATAAGAAATTCTGTCGCTGCTTCTGCTGTAGCTTTAACAGTTGGAATATCAGTGTCAAATATTAAAAAAGGTTTGTTAAATTTTAAGGGTGTTCAAAGGCGCTTCAATAAAATTTTTTCTTATAATGAGATAGATTTTTATGATGATTATGCTCACCATCCGACAGAGATTAAAGTCGTGCTGGAAGGAGTTAGTAAAGTTTATAAAAATTATGAAAAAGTTTGTGTATTTCAACCTCATAGAATTTCAAGATTAAAAGACTTAAGAAAAGAATTCTCTTTTGCTTTTAAGGATGCTGATATAGTTATATTATGCCCAATTTATACGGCTGGAGAAAAAATTAGATTAGGTTTTAACTATTTAAATTTTGCTAAAGAAATTGTTAAAAATTCAAAAGTTAAATTATTTTTGGTAGATAATAATATTCAACTAGCAAAATTCATAAAAAAGAACATGAATGGAAAAAAAATTGTAATTGGAATGGGTGCAGGCTCCATATCGAATTGGATGAAAAAACTTCCGCAATTGATGTAATGGAAATAAATTATTTAAAAACAATATTAAAAGAATTTGGTAATAATGTCAGGTTTGAGCAAGATTTAAAAAAAAAAAATTGGTTTAATATTGGTGGAAAAGCAAAAGTTTTTTTTAAAGCTGAAAATCTTAAGGATCTAGTAAATTTTTTAAAAAAGTTAGATAATAAAGAAAAGATATTCATTATTGGTGCTGGATCGAACACTCTTATAAACGATAAGTTTTTTGATGGTGTGGTGATAAAATTGAGTAAAAATTTTAACAATATTTCTTTACTTGACGAAGATATAATAATTGCTGGTAGTGCAGTTTCAGATAAATTGTTATCAGATTTTGCAATGAACAATAATTTAAGTGGTTTTGAATTTCTATCATGTATTCCAGGTACAGTTGGTGGAGGAATAAAAATGAATGCTGGATGTTTTGGTACAGAATTTAAGGATATATTATTATCAATTCAAGCTATTGATAAATCTGGAAATGTAAAAACTATACCTTCAAAAGATATAAAATTTCAGTATAGAAATAATAACCTATCAGAAGATTTAATATTTTTAAGTGCTTCTTTCAAAGGTGTGAAAGGCAATTATACGCGAATTAAAAACGAAACAGAGAAACTGAAAACTGAAAAGGAGAAGAACCAGCCTACAAAAATAAAAACTAGTGGTAGCACTTTTAAAAATCCAATATCGCAAACTGATAAAAAAGTCTGGCAGTTAATTAGAGAGTCTGTTTCTTTAGATAAAAGCTTTGGGGATGCTTGTATTTCTGAGAAACATTGCAACTTCTTTGTAAACAAGGGTGATGCAAAATTTGAAGATATGAAAAAGTTAATAGATTTTGTTGCTAAAAATGTTTTGGAAAAAACTGGAATTAGTTTAGAAAAAGAAATTAAAATATTAGAATAATTTGAAAAAAAAAATATTAATAATTTCTGGAGGTATATCCAAAGAGCGAGTAATTAGTCTTGAAACAGGCAAACAAGTTGCTAAAGAACTTGCCAGAAATGGTTATAAAGTAAAAATTTCTGAACCAGATTTCAAGCTATTGAATATTATAAAGTTATTTAAACCAAATATTATTTTTAATGCTTTACACGGTCAATTTGGTGAAGATGGTTACATTCAAACAGTTTTAGAAACAACCGGTATTCCATATACACATTCAGGTGTAATTCCCTCAGCGATAGCAATGGATAAAGATTTGTCAAAAAAAGTATTTTTAAAAAACAATATATTAACACCCAAATATATTTCATACGAATTTGATAAATCTAAATCTGAATTAATTAAACTAATCGATAAAAAATTAAAATTTCCAGTTGTAGTAAAACCTATTAATGAAGGCTCAAGTGTTAACGTATTTATTTGTACAAAAAAAAATATTTTTCAAAATATCAACTCATTAAAGAATTATAAAAAGATAATTATAGAGCAGTTTATACCTGGACGTGAAATTCAAGCAGCAATTATAGGTGGCAAAAAACTTGGAGCTATAGAATTAAAACCAAAAAGAAAATTTTATGATTACCAAGCCAAATATAATTCAAAAGCAAAAACTAAACATATAATACCAGTAAATTTACAAAAAAATAATTATAATAAAATGATGAATATAGCATTTAGAGCTCACAAATTAATTGGATGTAGAGGTGTAACTCGTTCAGATTTCAAATATTTTAAAGGTAAGTTTTATCTTCTTGAAATTAACACACAACCTGGCATGACAAGCCTTTCTTTAGTACCTGAAATTGCTGCATACCATGGAATTAATTTTATTAAACTAATTGAACTTATTTTAAAGGATGCCTCAGAAAAAAAGTAAAAAAATTCTTATCTACCTTTTTTTATTTTTGATTGTAGGTACACTTAATAATAAAAATTTTTATAGTTCTAATCTTTTTAAAATAAATTTGATATCAATTAAAGGTCTTGATGAAAAAAATAATTATCAATTAGCTCGAAGTTTGAATTTTTTAAAAAATGATAATTTACTTTTTTTAAAAAAAAAAGAAATAAAAAAAATAATTGATAAAAATAATTTAGTTGAAAGCTATTCTGTATTAAAGATATATCCATCTTCTTTAAATATAATACTAGATAAAACAAAATTTCTTGCAAAATTAAAAAAAGATAATGGAATTTTTTTATTAGGATCTAATGGAAAGTTAACAATAGAAGATTTAAATAAAGATAATTCTCTTCCATTTATATTTGGAGATTTTAAAACTGAAGATTTCTTTAAATTAAAAAAGGCGATTGATGAAACAAATTTTAAGTACAAAGAAATCAAGAGCTTGTATTCTTATAAGTCGGGTAGATGGGATATTGAATTAAATAATGGTATTCTAATAAAGTTACCAAAAGAGAGACTTAGAAATACTTTTGAATTAATTAAAAGTTTTTTGAATAAAAATGATACTAAAAGAATTAAGAGAATTGATTTACGTCAACACAATCAGATTATAATAAATGGATAATAATTTAAATTATGAAACTTATATTTATTTAAGTTCAAAAAAATTAATTATTTCAGTCTATACAGACCTAGATAAAGAAATTTATCAAGAAAAATTAGAGTTTAAAAATAAATTTGAAGAAAGTAATTTTGAGAAATTAGATTATTTTTTAAATATAAATATTTTTAAAATTGAAAAAAAAATTAAAACCTTTGTTCAAAATGTTTCTATAATTTTAGATTTAGATATCCTTTTTCCTGTTGAAATATCAGTAAAAAAAAATAATTATGGAGATAAGATAAACTCGAAAATTTTACATCACCTTCTTCAAGAAGCAAAAGACTCCTGCAAAGTAACATTAAATGAAAAAAAAATAGTTCACATGTTAATTACAGATTATTTAGTTGATAATAAGTCTTATTTAATTTTACCTAGAGATATTAATTGTAGTAGTTTTTCTTTAAATCTTAAGTTTATCTGTATTTCAAACATATTTGTTAAAGATCTTGAAGTAATTTTAAAGAAATATCAAATATCTCTTAATAAACTGTTTAGCGCATCTTACTTAAGAGAATATTCCTCTAATCAAGAGGAAATATTTGCAATAGCCAAAAAAATTATCAAAGGTCACAATCCTAATGAAGTTACCTTCGTGGATAAAATGAGGAAAAATAAAGGTTTTTTTGAAAGATTTTTTAGTTTTTTTAGTTAAAGCTGTATTTTCTAGTAACATTTGTTGTTTTTGAGATCCTTATAATTGGTACTAAGACTCTCGTGTGTCAGATTTAAATCAAAAAACAGTTGATAAAAAAATCAATTTTAGCGGAGTTGGACTTCATAGTGGCCAATTAGTAAAAGTTACTATTAAGCCATCTGAACCTAACACAGGTATAATCTTTAAAAGAGTTGATCTCAAAAGTAATAATTTAGTAATACCAAATTTTTCAAATGTAAGTAATACGTCTTTGAATACAACAATTTCTAATGAGCATGGTGTGAAAGTTTCAACAATAGAACATTTAATGGGTGCACTA
>Ga0315315_10002409_pt1 | contig 17089 bp, 19 predicted proteins | sample M140m3416metaG_FD_203699 | JGI IMG/M metagenome (GOLD analysis project Ga0315315, IMG submission 203699) | Ammonia-oxidizing marine archaeal communities from Monterey Bay, California, United States - M1 40m 3416 | ecosystem: Environmental > Aquatic > Marine > Intertidal zone | place: USA... | reverse complement strand
AGGATATATTTATATTGCTAAATTATGGGGAGCTACAGTTCCACAAAATATACAAGACAAACTAGTCAATTCAGCTAAAGTAGTAAATTTAGCTATCACTGATCCTAAAAAGTTTTTAGAAAGAAAAGACCCTAATGGTTTAGCAAGAAATAGGATTACAGATCCAAAAAAGGCCACGCCTCATACTCATCAAATGGCTATAGCTATAGATACACTTATGGAGATAGTCACTGGTGTTAAATTGGAACACGATCCAATATATCTGCAAAAAAGAAAAATGCATACACCAGACGGAATAGATGATTTAATTGGGTTTAATCCTAATTGCATTTAATTAATGAAGAGTTTTTTTATTTTTTTCTACAAATAGATCTGTAAGTTGATTAATCATAACGTCACCTAAGTCTTGTACATCTGTAATTTTAACAGCTTGATTGTAGTATCTTGTAACATCATGACCAATACCAATAGCTAATAATTCAATATTTGTTTTATTCTCTATCCATTTGACTGTTTTTTTTAGGTTAGATTCTAGATAGTCACTCGTATTTGTTGATAAAGTAGAGTCGTCCACTGGAGCTCCGTCTGAGATAACCATAAGGATTTTTCTTTCTTCTTTTCTTCTATTCATTTTGTTGTAAGCCCATTTAAGTGCTTCGCCATCAATATTTTCTTTTAAAAGTCCTTCTTTTAACATAAGTCCCATATTGTTTTTAGCTTGTCTCCAAGGAGTATCAGCTGATTTGTAAATAATATGTCTGAGATCATTTAATCTTCCTGGTAAAGTTGGTTTATCATTTTTCATCCATTTTTCTCTGGATGACCCTCCTTTCCAGTGCTTTGTAGTAAAACCAAGAATTTCAACTTTTACCGCACATCTTTCCAGTGTTCTGGAAAGTATATCTGCACAAATTGCTGCAACCGAAATAGGTTTGCCTCTCATTGAACCAGAATTATCGATTAAAATAGTTACTAATGTATCTTTGAATTCAATATCTTTTTCTTTTTTAAAAGATAAAGAGTTGAATGGATCCATAATTATTCTTGGTAATTTTGATGTATCAAGCAATCCTTCCTCTAGGTCAAAATTCCAGGATCTGTTTTGTTTTGCTAAAAGTTTTCTTTGTAATTTGTTAGCAAGTTTAGAAATAAAATTTTTAAGCTGTAATAATTGTTGATCTAAATTTTTTCTTAACCTTGTTAACTCCTCTACATTCTCTAATTCTTCAGCTTTTATAATTTCGTCAAATTCTTCAGTATAGGTTTTGTAATTTAAATCTCCCAAAGAACTTTTTCCTTTTTTTCTTAAATCTGGTTGAGAACTATCTTCTATCTCTATATCATCCTCGGCTTGGTCTGACTCTTTTGCTTCATTTTCAAGATCTGGCATGCCAGAGTCTATTGACATCTCTTCCTGCTTATCTTCTTTTTCTTTTGCCTGTTTGTCTTGGTTATCCGGCTTATTTTGCTTATCATCTTTATTCTGATCGTCATCCTTTTTTTCTTCCTCGTCTAAATTTTCATCCAGATTCATATTTGTGATAAGCTCAGAAATTAAGGAGTTAAATTTTTCTTGATCAAGAGTAAAATCATTTAATTTATTGATTTTATCTTTAAATTTTTCATTTAAATCTTTCTTATAGGATTTAAGCTTTTTATCGATTTGACTATTATTTTCAAAATCAAGAAATTTTGTTCTAAAGTAATTCTCAAAAGACTCAATAATTTTATCTTCACTACTTTTAAGATCCAGGCCAGATATCCTTTCTTGATAAAAGGTTTCGATATTATTTTTTACTCCTTTAAAATAGCTTGTCCCAATTTTTTCACACCTAATTTTTTCTGAAATTCTATATAACTGCTTAGATATATTTCCTTCAGGCTCATATTGTTTAAATGTTTTAGGATCAGAAAATCTATGCCTTAAAGATTTTGAGTCCGCAATTGCTCTTATTTGATTATAATTTAATTTATTATTTACAGGGCTAAGTTCTGGCAATCTAATTGAATTTTTATCAGATTTGGAGCTATCATTTCCGAAAGAGACTTCAATTTTTTCAGAATTAGATAATGACCTAACAGTTGAGCTTATTGCAGTTTTAAAATCAGCTATTTTTTCTTTTTTACTTTCCACTTTATAAAGTGATATTGATAGATGACTCTGGCAAGTCCTCACCAAAGCATCTTTGATAGTATTCAGAAATTATTTTTTTTTCTAACTCATCACACTTATTTAAAAATGTAATTCTAAAAGCATATCCTTGATCTTTAAATATACTTGTATTTTCCGCCCAATGCAAAACTGTACGAGGGCTCATAACAGTAGAGATGTCACCATTTATGAAACCTTTTCTTGTTAGATCGGCGACTTTAATCATATTTGACAAAAGTTCTTTGCCATCTTTATTATTCAAATTTTTATTCTTCGCCAAAACTATTTCCAACTCTTTTTCAAAAGGAAGATAATTTAAAGTTGAAACAATATTCCACCTGTCCATCTGACCTTGGTTAATTTGCTGTGTGCCATGATAAAGGCCTGAAGTATCGCCTAAACCTACTGTATTTGTTGTTGCAAAAATTCTAAAGAAATCGTGTTGTTCTAAAACTTTATTTTTATCTAATAATGTAAAATTCCCTTCGCTTTCCAAAACTCTTTGGATAACAAACATTACGTCAGGTCTTCCTGCATCATATTCATCAAAAACTAAAGCCAATGGATTCTGAATTGACCAAGGTAAAATCCCCTCTTTAAATTCTGTAATTTGCTTTCCGTCTTTTAAAACAATTGCATCTTTTCCAATTAAATCTATTCTACTTATGTGACTATCTAAGTTAACTCTTACACACGGCCAATTAAGTCTGGCAGCTACTTGCTCAATGTGAGTTGATTTACCGGTTCCATGATAACCTTGGATCAATACTCTTTTGTTGAATGAAAAACCCGCTAAAATTGCTAAAGTTGTATCTTTATCAAACTTGTAATCTGGATCAATCTTAGGAACATATTCATTTTTTTTTGAAAAGCCTCCAGCTTGCATATCGCTTTCAAAACCAAATGTTTGCTTAACCGATATTTTGATATCTGGTTTTTGTAAAAATTGCTCTGGGTTCATTTTTTTCCTAAAGTTTTTTTAAGTTGACTATAAGCTAAAGTAATTTTTTTTAACTTGTCTTCAAATTTTTTACTACCTTTGTTTTTATCAGGATGATATTTTTTTACAAGCTCTCTAAATTTAGCGTGAATTTGCTCCCATTTTGCTTCCTGATCTAAATCCAGTGCTTGCAGAGCATATTTATCTTGTTGTGACACTTTTGTTTTTTTAAAATCTCTGAAATTTGAACTTTTAAAAATATTTAACTTGTCATCTAAAGCGTTGTTCCACAGTATACTAAAAAAATTATCTGAAGACCCAAAAGTTTTTGTTGATTTGTGCCAAGTGAGGTCAGATTTTATAAAAAACTCTATTTCCTGATCGTTCATATTTTCAAAATAATTCCAATTTTTATTAAAGATTTTGATGTGATTTAAACAAAGTAATCTGTATTTTTTACTATTATCTTTTTCAACAGGGGCTCTATAAGCGCCAGTTTCATTACAATTATCCCAATCACAAATTATTTTCATTGAATAACTCTATATAGTAAAATTAAATTAATGAATAATTATTTTGAAGAAATTTGTAAAAAATTAAATAATGAACTAGAAATTGAGAATATAGAGATTGTTGATAATTCACATAAACACAAAGGACACAAATCTTTCTCTGCAGAAAAGTTTCATCTGCATTTAAAAATTAAGTCTCAATATTTAAATTCAATATCTAGAATCAGTGCTCAAAAAATAATAATGAAAGTTTTACGTAATGATCTTGAAACAAAAATTCACGCTTTAGAAATCAGTATTGAGAAATAGCTTTACTTAATTTTTTTAAATTACTCATTGCAATTTTACTTTTATCAGGCAAAGTAGTTTTGCCAATATTTTTTAAAAGAATAAAATTTATTTTATCATCATTATTTTTTTTATCATTTTTTAAAAAAGGAATTAATTTACTTATGGAGTTTTGATTTGAGTATTTTTTAAAAGCATGAGTTAAATTATTTTCTATATAAATATTTTTAATACGTTCTAACGTTTTTTGTGAACATATTTTTTTTAGAACTGAAAGTCTTGTTGCCAAAATCATACCTGACAATACTGCTTCACCATGAGTAATTCTTTTAGAGTAATTGTTTTTTACTTCTATTGCATGAGCGAATGTGTGACCAAAATTTAAAATCATCCTTAAATTTTTTTCATTTACATCTTTATTTACAAAATGCATTTTAATTTCACAACTTTTTTTAATTGCAAAAGTAAGTTCACGAGATTTTTTACTAAAAATAAATTTAGAATTTTTTTCCAACCAATTGTAAAATTTTTTATCTTTAATTATTGAATGTTTTAATATTTCAGCATATCCACAAATCATTTCTTTTTTTGGCAGATAATTAATAAAAGATGTATCACTGATCACTAATTTCGGTTGGTAGAATGAACCTATAAGATTTTTTCCATAACTTGAGTTGACACCTGTTTTTCCTCCAACTGCTGAGTCTACTTGGGCGAGAAGTGTAGTTGGGATATTAATAAAATTAATCCCTCTTTTGAAAATACTAGCAACAAAACCAGACACATCACCAGTGATACCACCTCCTATACCAATTATTAAATCCGACCTATTAAAGTTTTTTGATAATAATATTTTCAAATAATGATTTACAGTATTTAAAGACTTATTTTTTTCATTTGCATTGAATGAAAGAAATACCAAATTATAATTTCTTAATTTTATTTTCAAAAAAGTTTTAAATTTTTGAGGAATGTTTTTATCAATTATTAAAGCAATATTTTTGGTTTTGGGACATAATAAACTAATTTTTTCAGGTAATACTTTAAGAGTATTTTTGCCAATTATAATTGAATAATTGTAATTTTTCCCTTTAAATTTTATTTCTTGATTTTTCATATAAGCTTAAAATTTTATCTACTATTTCCCCACGACTGAGAGAATAACATTTAATTCTAAAATCTGCTTCATTATAAATTTTTTTTCTATCAAAATAAATTTTTTTAACAGTTTCATTAATATTTTTTTTATGTAAAAGAGGCCTTTGTTTGTTTTTTTTCAATCTTTTAATTAATTTCTCGATTGGAACATCTAGCCAAAAACTAGTCGATAATTTCTTTGCACTTTTTCGTATAGAATTGTTCAAAAAAGCGCCCCCTCCCAAAGATATTACAGAGTCTTCTTTTTTTAATTCAGATAAAGTGATGTCATGTTCAATTTTTCTAAAATATCCTTCACTTTTGTTTTTAAATATCAAATTTATAGATAAGCCCTCTCCAGCCTCAATAAGTTTATCAATATCGACAAAATTATATTTAAGCTTTTTAGCCAAATTTTTACCAATTGTAGATTTTCCCACACCCATCATTCCGGTCAAAATAAGGTTTTTTCCCACTTTAGCTTTTTTTTTGATTTTGATTTTTCATAAATATGTCTTATTTATTGAGTTTAAATTAATTCATAAAGTATGCAACTTAAATACAATAGACAACCAAGCGTAGGTAATTCAATTCTAAAAATTTTAATAAAGTTGATGTTAGCAATCTTTGTTTTTATTATTGCAATTTTTCTAATAGAAAAAATATCTTTTCCGAGTCCTAAAAAGCAATATCAAATTGATGTTACTGATGAAATTAAAAAGCTATAAATTTTTTATTGGCTTGTTAATTACTCTTTTTTGTTCACCGCTATTAGGTGAAGAAAAAATAGACATATGGAACAATAAAACCAAAAACAATACAGACGTTCAAAAAAAAAAAGATGACTCTGCCAAAGAGCAAACAAATACTAATTCATCTCAAACAATCCAAGCTGTGGAAAAAATTCAAATAGAAGAGGGCTCTTCTTTGCAAACAGAGGAACAAAAAGTCTACGGAATTTATGATCCTGCAAATTATGACTTTAATTTAAACATGTGGTCAACAACTAAAGCTGAGGATTTAAGATTAAGTTTAAAAAGATTGGAAAAAATTAAACTTTCAAAATCATCAAGCGAAATATTAGAAATGATTTTATTTTCATTCTCTTATCCACCACAGGACATGACTGAAAAAGAATTTGTAAATTTAAAAATTAATTGGTTAATAAAAAATGATAAAATTAATCTAATAGAAAATTTTTTAAAACAAAATGAAGAATTTGATGGCAAAAGTAAAGCAGTTCAGTATTTAGTTGATAAAAGTATTTCGAGTGCAAATATTAAAAAAGGTTGCGAAAAAATTAAATTTATAGACGCGAATATCAAAGACGCATATTTAGAAAAATTCAAAATATACTGTTTAATATTTAACGAAAAAAAACCTGAAGCCCAACTTCTTCTAGATTTATTACGAGAACAAAAACAGTCTAGTAATTTCTACGACGATAAAATAAATTTTCTACTCGGTGTCACTGACAAAACAAATGATAAAATAAATGAAAAGAACCTCCTAAATTTTTATCTTTCAAGTATCACAATTAATAATTTTAAATACGAGCCAACAAAAAACACTAAACCAGAAATATGGAAATATCTTAATGCCGCCAATTTAATAAAGTTAGATGACTCTGCCAATAAAGAAAAATTGAAAGAACTAGAAAATGCGGCAAACAGTGGTCAATTAGATAAAAGAAAAATATTTGAAATATATAAACAAATACCTTTTAATTTAAACACATTAATAAATGCTAAAAATAGTTATCAAACTTTTGATGAGAGTGATGCTCGTGCTTTAATATATCAAAAATATTTACTAACAGAAGCTAAAGAGACCAAAATAGAATATTTATTCCTACTAGAAGATTTATTTAAAGAAGCAAAATTAATAAATATTTATTCTAAATTTTTAAGTGATCGTATTGAAGAAATTGGAGTAAAAAATTTACCTGAGAAATATCAAGAAGCTGCATTATCAAGAATAGTTTCTAATGAAGATTTGACTCGAGGAAAAGTAAAATATGATGACAAAATTTTACACCAATCAAAAATATTAAAATATTTTATAGAAGGTGATAATAAGAAAAAAACACAAAAAGATATCGATAAAATATTTAAAAAAATTATTAAAAATAAAAAATACTTTGTATCAGCTAAAGATCTAGCTCTGGCAGACGCGCTTATTAAAGATGGCTTTACATTGCCTCCTAATTTTAAATACTCAGAACTTTCAAAAAAATTTAATGTACCAAAAAATTTATTACAACTTATAGATAATGATCAAAAAGCGTTTTTGGCATTAAAAATTGTAGAAATAATTGGCGAAGATGAACCTTATCAGTTGGATCCAGAGACCATTTATTTTGTCACAAGCCTTTTAAATAAAATGGATTTATTGATCATTAGAAATAAAGTAATTAATTCTGCTCTACCATTAAGATCTTAATTAGAATATAAATTCGTTAATGACGATAAAAAAAATTTTAACTGAACCAGATCCGTTTTTGAGGCAAAAGTCTGAAAAGGTTGAAGTAGTTAACGATGAGATAAGATCATTAATGGATGATATGCTTGAAACCATGTATGAAGCTCCAGGAATAGGTTTGGCAGCGATACAAATTGGCGTTGCTAAAAGAGTAATTGTAATTGATTTAAGCAAAGATAACGAAAAAAAAACTCCTATGTATTTCGTAAACCCTGAAATCATAACAAAATCAAACATTGATGCATCTTATGAGGAAGGATGTTTATCAGTTCCTAATCAATTTGCTGAAATTAGCAGACCTGATACCTGCAATGTTAAATTTTTAGATTATGACGGCGAGGAAAAAATTATTGAAGCGAAAGGTTTGCTCGCGACATGCATACAGCACGAAATGGACCATTTAGAGGGAGTCTTGTTTATAGACTACTTATCAAAATTAAAAAAAGGTATGATAATAAAAAAACTCTCCAAACAAAAAAAAAATCTAGAGAGAATCGTTGTATAAAAATAAATGTCATTTAAAATTTTATTTATGGGGACACCAGATTTTGCTGTTCCGATACTAAAGTCAATCTTTGACTCTAATAATAAAATTTTAGAAGTATACACTCAGCCTCCCAAAAAAAAAAACAGGGGGCAGAAAATTAAAAATTCTCCTATCCATGATTTTGCAAATAAATTAAAGCTTACCGTTAGACACCCTGATACATTTGAGACAAATATTGAAATTGATCATATTAAGAAATTAAAACCAGATTTAGTTGTAGTCGTTGCTTATGGAAAAATTTTACCACGCGAATTATTAAATTTTAATGAAACTCTTTTTATAAATGTTCATGCATCTTTATTACCAAAATGGAGAGGGGCAGCTCCAATTCAAAGATCAATTATGAATATGGATAATGAAACTGGAGTTTCTATAATGAAAATGGTTCCAAAGTTAGACGCTGGACCTGTTTTATTGAAATCAAAAATAAGTATTAACCAAGATACAAATTATTTAGAATTAAGTGAAAAAATGTCAAAAGTAGGGGCCAAACTCCTTCTCGAGGCGATTGATTTAATAAAAAATGATAAAGCAAGTTTTTCTGAACAAAATATTTCAGAGGTAACTTATGCAAAGAAAATTCAAAAAACAGAGTCAAAAATTAATTGGAATGAAAGCGCAGAGAAGATACTGGCAAAAATTAATGCCTTGAGTCCAAATCCAGGATGTTGGTTCAGTTTTTTAGGAAGTAGAATAAAAATCATTAAAGCCAAAAGGGTAATAGGCAGCGGAAAACCAGGAGAAATTATTGGCGACAAATTTATTATAGCTTGTTCAAAAAATGCTATTCAATTAATGGAGTTAAAAAAAGAAGGAAAGAACAACGTAAGTACAGATGAATTTCTTAGAAGCAATAAAATAGAAATAGGTCAACTACTAAATTAAATGTTTAATTACTTGATTCAAATAGAGTATGTGGGCACTAATTATGTCGGCTGGCAAAGTCAAAAAAATGGAAAATCAATCCAAGATGCTATTGAGATAGCGCTAAAAAAGATACTTAAAACTAAAGTAAAAATTATAGGTTCAGGTCGAACAGATAAAGGTGTTCATGCTTTTTCTCAGTTTGCTAATTTCAAATTAAAAAAAAAAATTAAAGATAAAAAAATTTTTTTAAATTCAATTAATTTTTTCTTGTCAAAAAAACTAATCTCAATTTTGAATTTAAAAAAAAAACATATTGATTTTCATGCGAGGCACGATGCAAAATTACGAGTTTATGAATATATAATAATAAATAGGCAGGGGTCATTATCAATACACCATGAGAAAGCGTGGCACTTGAAAAAAAAGATCGATTTAAATTTGATGAAAAAAGGAGCAAAAATGTTTGAAGGCACTCACGATTTTTCTACATTTAGAGCATCTTCATGTTCTGCAAAATCTCCTGTTAAAAAAATGAGTTCAGTAAAAATAGTCTCAAGAAATAATATAATAAAAATTACATTTTGCTCAAAATCTTTTTTACAAAACCAAGTAAGGTCAATGGTTGGATGTCTTGTGTACTTATCAGCTAATAAATGGAGCGTTAATTATTTTAAGAAAATTTTTAAGTCTAGATTGAGAGCTAAATGTGCCCCTCCAGCACCCGCACATGGATTGTATCTAAAAAAAGTGATTTACTAGAAATAGACTCAAATATAATGTATGAACACCAACATTAAATGAAAAAAGCGCTTATTACAGGAATATCAGGTCAGGACGGTTCTTATCTATCTGAATTTTTATTAAATAAAAACTATGAAGTTCACGGACTGATTAGAAGAGTTGCTTTAGAAGACGAAACGCACAGATTGTGGCGCTTAAGAAATATTAGAGATAAAATACATTTGCACAGTGGTTCCTTAGAAAGTTTTCCAAGTTTAGCAAAAATCATAAACAAGATTCAACCTGATGAGATCTACCATCTAGCTGCTCAAAGTTATGTAGCAAACTCGTTTGAAGATGAATTCTCCACTCTAAATACTAATATAAATGGAACTCATTATATGCTTGCATCAATGAAAGAATTTTCTCCTAACTCAAAATTTTATTTTGCAGGATCATCAGAAATGTTTGGACAGACAGAAGAAACACCTCAAAACGAAAAGACGAAGTTTCACCCTAGATCAGCCTATGGAATTTCAAAAGTAACCGGTTTTGAATTAACTCGAAACTATAGAGAAGCTTACAATTTTTTTGCTAGCACAGGTATATTATTTAATCATGAGTCTCCAAGAAGAGGATTTGAGTTTGTTACAAGAAAAATCTCTTTAGCGGTTGCAAAAATAAAAAATAATTTACAAAAAGATTTGAAACTAGGAAATATAAAAGCACAGAGGGACTGGGGCCATGCGAAAGATTATGTAGAAGCAATGTGGATGATGCTACAAAAAGATAATCCCGAGGATTATGTCATAGGGACAGGAGAAAAACACTCTGTTGAGGAATTTCTAACAATTGCTTTTAATCATGTAGGTTTAAATTTTAAAGATTATCTTAAAATAGATAAAAGGTTTTTTAGACCAGCGGAGGTTGATACTCTCTTGGCAGATATTTCAAATTCAAAAAAAAAATTAGGATGGATGCCAAAAATAAGTTTCGAGGAACTCGTCAAAGAAATGGTAGAGTCTGACTTGAAAAATATTAAGGATAAAATTTACTAAAAACTCTTAAAACCATATTTTCGAATTGAATTAATACTTATAAAAATTAAAGATATTAAATTTTGCAAAAGACTCATGTTATTATATTTTTTATTAATTTTCCAAATCCAGTAAATATTTTTTAAAGAACTTCCTTGCAAAGAATCGTTTCTTATTCGATACTTAGTTAAAAATTGATCTAAACAATATGCATATTTAACTTTTTTCAATATTTTGCACTTGTAATAATAATCTTCGCAAATCTTAGTATTAGTAAAACTTATTTGTTTTGCAGCTTTTGTTTTAACTATCATCGTGCTAGTCCCAATTGATGTATTTTTAACAAAATCTATAAAATTTAATTTTTTCGGCGGTGTTACAAATTTTTTTCTATTTCCAAATGTTTCGTAATAAGTGTAAGTAAAATCAAAATTATTTTTTTCCATATAATTAATTTGATTTTTTAATTTATGTTTTTTCCATATATCATCAGAGTCTATAAAAGCTAAATATTTTAAATTCGTTTTTTTTATTGCAAAGTTCCTACAATATCCAGCGCCTCTATTTTTCTGTAACCAATAGATTTTTATTTTTTTTTTTTTATCAAACTTTTTTAAAAGGTCTTTAGTTTTTTTGTTTGAGCAATCATCAACAATAATTAGCCTCCACTTAGTATAGCTCTGGTTAATTATTGATTTAATGGTTTCATTTAAATATAAATGACTATTATAGTTAGGTAATATAATTGCTACGTTAGCATTATTTTTCATACAAAAAAATTATTTAGTAAGTTTTTTCCAGTCATAATATAACTTTTCAACATCAATATTATTATAGTGAAAAACATTTTGAAAACTCATTTGATAAAAATCATCGACAATAAATTGATTATAATTTGACATAATTTTCTTAAATTCAATATCACTTCTGATATATTTTCCCCTATCAAAAAAAATCATAATCTTATTTAATAAATTATTGTTGTACCTAACTGGGTCTACAGATAGAAAAATATTTTTTTCAAATGTATTTAAAAAATCATTAATAGAAGCCATAATATCGTTATTCAGATGATGTACTGCACCATTCATAAAAATTAAATTAGGATTAAAATTTTTAATTTCAGTAATTTCATTTAGTTTTGTTATATCTGCATTTATAAACTTAAAATTTGGCCAGGTGGATTTTAGACTTTTTAAATACTTTTCATTGTTATCGATGCCAATGTAATCTGAGACATAGCCACCCACATATTTTAGAATGAAACTATCGCCGCTACATAAATCCAGCATTCTTATTTGATGTTTTTTATGAATTTGTGAAAATATAAATTTAAATAAATCGTATTCGTGATTTTTTTTTCTAACTATTTTTTGGTATAGTCTGTAGAGTATTGGGTACTGAAGCAACAAGTTAATCATAACAACAATATGAAATACTTATATACTAAAATTAAAATTTAAATAGTTTAAATTCATATGATAAAGTCAATTTCTATAATTCTTCCTTTATATAACGAAGCCCAAAGATTAAAAAAAACCTTTAAAGAAATTAAAAAATTTTTAAAAAGAAAAACCGTAACATACGTAGAGGTAATTTTCGTGAATGACGGAAGTAAAGACAATTCTGATAAAATGATAAAAAAATTTATAAAAGAAAATAAAAAAATGAAATTTAAGTTTAAGTATTTTAGCCTGAATAAAAATTCTGGAAAAGGTGCGGCTTTAAAAATGGGAGTAAAAAAAGCGACAAAGGATTGGATTTTAACATCTGATATAGATTTTTCAGTTTCATTATTTGAGTTACACAGATGGATAAGAAATGATTTTATAAACCATAATCATTCGATATATTTTGGTTCTAGGTCTCACCGTCAATCTAAAGTCGACTCAAAATTTTATAGGAAAATAGCTGGAAATTTTTTGAGTTTTTTAATTAACTTTATTTTAAATATTAATATTAAAGATACACAATGCGGATTTAAATTATATAGATCCTTTATCGCTAAAAAAATTTTTTCAAAGATAAAATTTGTCGGATATGAGCATGATATAGAAATAGTTCTATTATCAAAAAAATTAAAAGAGAGAATTGTGGAGTTACCAGTTACCTGGAAGCACGTAAAATTAAGTAAGGTAAATATATTTGCTGACTCAATCAAAATGTTTTTTAAAGTCTTCTTAATAAAAATTAGACATCAATTATAATAAATGTTGGTCCCAATTAAAAAAAATAAAAAATAAGCATATAAAAAATATATTTTTTTGTATGTAAATTTAAAATCCAACTTATAAATAAATAATATTAGTAGAAAAATAATAGGGTCAAAATACTCTTGATAAAATGGTGAAACAATTACCGATATAATTAAAAAATAAGTTGTTAAAATAGTGTTTAATTTTTTTTCTTCATTAAAGAAAAATATTAAGAACCAGGAGATAAGGATTGAAGAAAAAATAAAAATTTTATTAAATATTAGATTAGTAAAAAAAACTAAAGAAATTTTTTTTATAACCCCACCTCCATCAGATTTATTTTCAAAAAAAAAATCATTATAAAAAAAAAATAAAACTATCAGATAAATTAAAATTACTATTAATAATAGTAAAAGAAATTGTTTTTTTGACAAAAATTCAGAAATTTGATCACCTATTTTATTAGTTTTTAAGAAAATAAATGGGAAAAAAATAAATGCAATAATAGTGATAGCATATCCAATATGATGAAAGAAAAATTGACTTCCAATATTGTATATATTGGTTGGAAAAATTCCGCCCCATAAATAAATCAAGTAAATATATGGGATAGCAAATATCGTATAAAAAATTAAACAGAATATTTTATAAATATTTTTTTGATTACTTAAAATAATATTAAAAAAACAGATTAAAGGAATAATTAAAAATTTTTGATCAAAATAGATGCTTAGAGAGCTAAAAAACGTAATAAGAAAAATATTTATACTTATATTCCAAAAATTGTCTCTACTGTGGTTTGCAAATCTTAGTAAAAAAATAAAAGCAGCTAAAGTTGATATAATCGCATAATTTTCTTCTAAACCCCAGTACGAGCTTGTTCTAAAAAAAGGATTAAAAAATAATATTGATGCAAAGAGTGCTAATAAATTATTTTCTGAATTTTTAAATCTTTCCTTCAAACAAAGAAAAAACAAAATAGGTATAAATAATGATAATGTAAAAACCGAACGTCTGAAATTTAATTCATCTACAAAAAAAGGGTTGAATAACTTATGCAAAATATAAATAAGTGGGGGCCTATTACTCGTTTCACTGAAGAGTAGTATCGAATCTTTGATGGAGTTATTGTAGAACAAATCTATACTTTTAGTTACAAAAACAAAGTCTCCATTGTATCCACCGGCTCCCATAGATATTTCATCAATATAAAAACCATAGAAAAATGAAATTGCAGCAAAAGAGGTAAATATTATTGACAATAACTTAATGTTAAAATTTAGCTTCATAAACAGATTGATAGATCTATTTTTTTTATATACTTAATTTTTATAATTTGTGAAAATAATATGCTTTATTGGTTTGCTAATCTAGTATTTCAAAGTGATTTTTTGAATGAAATAAAAGAGATTTTAAAGAATAAAAAGAGAATTATAGTAGTAGATGTTGGATGTTATAAAGGTGTATTCACAGAAAAAATCTTAAACATTTTTAATGGCAAGATTAAACATGCATATCTCTTTGATATTAATATAAAGGTAAAATATTATATTAAAGACTTAATTAAAAAAAAAAATATTAGTTACAATGAATTAGCTTTAACCAGAACTTCAGGTATTTCTTTTTATAATTATAATCAATTTTTTGAGTCTGCAGGTTCATCTCTGTCAAATTTAGTTAAAAAAGACAAGAAATGGAATTTATCTAGAAGGTTATTAATTGGTAATTATAAAAAAAAGGATAGCGGTTACTCAAAATACAAAGTAAAAACATCTACATTAGATAATTTTGTTAAAAAAAATAAAATTAAATATATTGATATTTGTAAAGTTGACATTGAAGGTACTGAACTTGATTTTCTTAAAGGATCAATAAATACTTTAAAAAAAAACAAAATAAAAATTTTGTCAATTGAGATTATGGAAAACAAAAAAAAATTTTATTTAAAAGAAAAAAAAATTCAAAATTTTCTTGAAAAAAATAATTTTAAATTAATTAAAAAAAATAAAATTAGATCAATTTCTTTCCTAAGTGATTTAAAAGGCGGGGATTACCTTTTTTATAACGAAAGAAAACGTCTTAATTAGATGAAACTGATAAACATAATAAAAAATAATCTATTTATACAAAATTTTTTTGGATCTTTGATCTCATTTATACCACCTTACCTAGAATTCAGTATTGGAAAATACTTAGGACTTAAAAAAGCTTTTTATATAACTGCTCATGATAAAACTTACGGAAGCTACTTAGAATTTGGAGTTTTTACAGGAAGCTCTTTTAACTTTGCAATGAAAGTAAATAAAACAATTGATAATTTGTTTGGAAACTCTAATTGTGATTTTTACGGCTTTGACTCCTTTCAAGGATTTGGAAAAATTGAAATTGGCGACGAACACCCAAGATTTAATGATGGAACTTTCTCAGTCAATGAAGAAAAAATACTTAAGAATATTAAGAAAAATTCAAAAGGACAAAAATATGAAATAGTAAAAGGTTTCTTTAATGAAACATTAAAAAAAAATCCAGAAAATTATAATATTAAAAAGGCAAGAGTGATTATGATTGACTGTGATCTAAAGTCAGCTACATCGTCGGCTCTTAACTTCTGTAAAAATATTTTACAAAAAGGCACAATTATACTTTTTGACGACTATATTTTTTATAAAGGTAACGAGCAAAAAGGTGAGTTTGCAGCTTTTAAAGAATTTAAAGATCAAAATCCTAATATAAAATTTAGACATGCATTTGAATATGGTTATGGCAGTAGAGCTTTTATAGTTACTGAGATTTAAATTATTTTCTTTTCTTTTTTTTTATTCTCCATCTTGATCCTTCTCTCACAATGTAACCGCAACAATTTTTTGAACTGCACCTGCATGGGTAATTTCTATAATCTTCATCGAAGCTAAATCCATAATCATAAGAAAATTCTTCTCCTTTGCTGATATCTTTAATGGCATGAACCCAAACTTTAAGACCTGTTCCTGTTACTTCACAGTTGGGATTACATGAATGATTAATTAATCTAGCAGTATTGAATTTAAAATCTCCATCAAGATCGTATCTTTTATTTAAATTAAAAAGATAAATAGCTTTGTCATTATCGTATTTTGGGTTCTCTTCGGCTTCTTTCCTTGTAATTACTTTACCTTTATATTCTATTACTTTTGAACCTTTTTTAATATCTTTAGCTGCGTATAAACCTAAATTATCTATTTTAGATCTTCGGACTTTGTAAAGTTTCACTTAAAATAATCCTCAAGGATATTTTGATATATTTTTGTTAAATTCTTTAAATCTTTTAATGAAACACATTCATCAATTTTATGCATTGTTTTATTTACCAGGCCAAATTCTAGGCAGGGAGAAATTTTTCTAATAAATCTAGCATCTGAGGTCCCACCAGTTGTAGAAAACACTGGCGTTATTCTGGTAATTTTCTTAATAATATTTTTAGCCATATAAATAGTTTTATTTGGTTTTGTTAAAAAAGACTCACCACTTACATGAAAATCAATTTTAAATTTACACTTATTTTTTTTACAAAAGTTTCTAACTATAGAATAAATTTTCTTCTTTAGGCTGCTAGAAGTATGAAGATTATTAAATCTTATATTGAACTGAGCTTTAGCCGTCGCAGGAATAACGTTAGTAGCATTATTATCTACATTTATAGATGTGAATTCCAAATTTGAAGGTTGAAAATTTTTGTTACCTTTATCTAATTTATATTCATTAAGTTTTTTACATATTTTTACCAGTGTATTGATAGGGTTATTAGAAAGATGAGGATAAGCAACATGGCCTTGTGATCCAGAAATCATTATTGTTCCTGATACACTTCCACGTCTTCCTATTTTAATCATTTCCCCAAGTTTATTAGGATTAGTAGGTTCACCAACGATACAAAAATCTATTTTTTCTTTTCTTTTTTTCAAATATTCGACAACTTTTTTTGTTCCATTTATAGCCAATCCCTCTTCATCCCCTGTGATTAAAAAACTGATAGAACCATTAAATTTTCTTCTTTTTTTTAAAAACTTTTCAACAGCTGACACAAAACAAGCAATGGAGCTTTTCATGTCATTAGCACCTCTTCCAATTAAATGATTTTTTTTAATAGTTGGTTTAAATGGATTTACTGTCCAGTCTTCAATATTACCTGGAGGCACAACATCCGTATGTCCAGCGTAACATAAATTAGGACTTT
>Ga0315315_10002408_pt1 | contig 17089 bp, 33 predicted proteins | sample M140m3416metaG_FD_203699 | JGI IMG/M metagenome (GOLD analysis project Ga0315315, IMG submission 203699) | Ammonia-oxidizing marine archaeal communities from Monterey Bay, California, United States - M1 40m 3416 | ecosystem: Environmental > Aquatic > Marine > Intertidal zone | place: USA... | reverse complement strand
GAGTTATTAGGAATGGGTATTATAATTATACTAATTTAGGGTGTGTATACACCATTATGGGAGTATTATGTATATACCCATATAGTGTCATTTAAGTGGTCCCTTATAAGTGAGATTATTATGGGGATATTATATGAGAATCTGAATGTTTAAGTGAGGGGAACGTTAGTGGACCGAACGATTAACCCTGAACGTGAGTGAGGGGGAATAAACATGAGGATTTACAGATGATATCCCTTAGTATAAAGATAAACTATTAATGATATTGAACCTAGATGGTTTTGGGGTAAATATATAAGGTGTTGGCTCTTCTTCTATAATAGGTGTGTTTAACAATTCTGTATAAAGTTTCTTATATACTTTCTCTTCTTTCATCTTATTAAGTATATCTTTTTTTATCTTAGAATATTTCTCTTTTATACTTTTATTACCCCACGTGATGTGTGCCTCGGTTAAATCTAAACAACTCTTTAGGTATCTTAGGTTCTTGTCGATGATTTGGATAAGGTCTTTGTACATAATCTTAGGGTTTTATAGGTTAATATCTCTCTTTCTTTGTACTATAAAGATACGAAATTTTACTGACCTGGCCTAATTATGTTTGTATTATCTTATCGTTCTTCCTAAAAAAATCCTTATATATGTTATTGATTGTATTATAATCTACTGAGTATTCATGAAACTCTATATCATTGTTAACCATAAGTTCTTTTAGTTCTTTATCTACCCTCTTTGATTCTTCTAAGTCTTGGAATCTCCCGTCTTTTTGGAAACCGGCATCGTTCCGATGTAGTAGTATGTTGATATTGTCATACTTCTTGAATAGGTCTATGATGAAGGTATCGAAACTATCCCCGTATAAGTTCTCTGGGTAACCATCACCGTACCTTCCCTTATATACCAGACCGAAAAGAATAGGACTATCTATAATGATGTATTCTACCTGACCGTATAGTCTTGAGATATTTCTATGTTGATTGGCAGTGATGTATAACTGGTCTCTTATTGCACTATGATTCTTTTCCCATGCGATGACCTTAGGAAACTCTGATGTTAGTTCTACTGACATATTATTACGTTTCATCATGGCATATAGACCGGCGGCTTGGGTTGATTTTCCTATACCTGGTCCTCCGAAAAGGTTTATAATCTTTGTTTTCATTTTTTATATTATAATTTTAACATCTACACTATAATCTTTACCATATACTTCTATTAAAGCTTTTACTCTATGTTCTCCTTCTACAATGTCGTATAAATGATTGTCTTTTTTTTCTACTATTATATATCCATATTTTTTTGGTTTGTATCCCTCTTTTTTAATATCCTGAATTAAAGAATCCATTTTATATTTTTCTCCTTTTAAACCAAAAATAAATAATTCTAGTAAAAACTCCATCAATCTTTTAATTACCCTAACTATTTTATTTTTCGGTTCACATAAAATATTAGCTAATTTAACCTTACTCAGAATAGTTTTACTTTTTTTAATTTTATCATCCCACTCATTACTTATTTTTAATCCCCTAAGTGGTCTATTCCTGTAGTTTTTTGTATTCATTATATGTTTCATCTAATAGTATCAATTTTATATGGGTATATCAAATTTGGGTGGTGTGGGTAACATTTTATTATATAATCTAAATCGTAATAAATCCTTGTGAATTCTATTTCACCTAATACAAAAGATGAACTATACCAACTTATATAGTTTAAACCAAACTTAAATATATTTAATGGATTTTTAATATTTGAACCATTTTGTCTATTATGGGGTATATCGGGGTAAGGTAATGTGGTGTTTAATCTTACCACCTCTTCTAAATATTTTCTATTAGTTAACCCTGTCATATTAGGGATAAATGGTATTTGGTTTTTATTAAGTATTTTAATTGTTTTATTTAGAATACTAACAAATTTTTTGGTGTGTTCTATACCGTAAATAAAAATTTTAGGGAGAGTCGTAAGATATTTTATTAAATTTAATTTTAGTTTAATTTTGTTTTTATCTTCTTTTAAATCTAACCAGGTATTATATTCATACCCCACAAAAGCAACATTATCTTTTAACATGTTTATTCCGTTCAGATAATAATTTTCTTGTTTTATTTTATAATCATCTTCTTGAAAAAACCAGTAGTGATATTCTTTCTTAAATAAATTAAATGCATAATCCATGGATTTTAGACTTACTCCTTTACCGTTATCCCATTCACGATGAATAACTTTAACGACACCACAATAGGTTTTTAACCCATTTATGGTATCTAGATAATCATTTCCTTTCTTTATACCACAGTCATGATTAATAATAATCACATCTAGATTATCAACACCTGGATTTAAATTAATTTCGTTTTGTATTGAGTCTTTGAGGATTGAGATGGTATCATCTACATTATAGGGGAAAGAGAATCTTTTACCGAAATAAGTTGTTATAATTTTACAATTTTTACTTTGTACTATTTTCATCTAACAACATGATGGTCCACATTTTTTTGTGGTGGTTTGAGTTTTGGGTGGAATCCCACACTTATCCGGAGCTAGACAATTAGTTTTCTTGGGTGTGAGATTAAATGATAACTCCTCAGTGTGTTCTACACCATATAAACCTATTGTTTGATTTTGGTATTCCATTTCTATTGACCCATTAAGGTGTTGGAAATAAGGTAATTGAAGTGCTGTATCTATAATATTTAATAGTTTTGTGGGTGTGAGTCTATGATTAAAATCATCTGCTGTCCATATTTGGAATGTTATATTCTGTTCACTTCTAAGTGTTCCACCACAATCTACAAAATGTTTTGTTTTTAAACCCATTTCAGTTATGTGAAAATAAGGGGGTATAATAATATCATTATCTAACCTAAATAATATTGGGTTTGGGGAATTTTGGTGTTCTTTTAATATTTCTTTAAATTCTAGTATTGTCATTTCCTTAATTATTATGGGACCCATCACAATTACCCTCTGGGTCTTGAGTTTTTCCACACCCGCAAGGATTCTTTTTTGTGTTATTTTGTTGTTCTTGTATTGTTTTTAGTGTTTCTAGTTCTTTCTTATGCCCTTCTAGTGTGTACCCATCTAATCTATCCCCAGCTGCTATTTGTTGTTGTAAATATTCTATACGTTTTTGTCTTATTTTATCCATTATAATTTTGTTTTAAAGTTTTTAAATTTTATTCCTTGTTCATCTTTTTCAGATACCCTTACTTCAAGAGCTGTACACCAATCTACCTTTAAATCTTCATCATCCCACATTAAAGTAACTTCTGATTCTTTATTATATATATTTGTACATTTATAAGAAAATATTGTATTGTCTTCTAACGTAACAAATCCATGTGCAAAACCTGGTGGTATCCAGAACATTTTTTTATTATCACCACTTAAGTAGACAGTCATATGTTCCCCATAGGTTGGTGAGTTTTTTCTTATGTCTACTGCGACATCCATAACTGAACCTTTTATAACCCTAACTAGTTTACCTTGTTCATAAGGGGGATTTTGTAAATGCAACCCCCTTAATACACCACTATGTGATAAAGACTGGTTATCTTGGAGGAATTTATATTTTATTCCGTTGGCTTCAAAAACTTCTTTATTCCAACTTTCAAAAAAATAACCCCTGTCGTCTTCAAAAACTTTTGGTTTTATTATTAATAAACCTTCTATGTCTGTCTTACTTATCTCCATTATTCCCATATTGTATCTCCATCACCACCTATCCACATCACATGTTCATCAGAGTACTGTGTTTCACCTATCGTATCTTCCACTTGTTCTATTATTGTTGGTGTTTGTAGGTGTGTATCTTCTGGTTTTATATTGCACCCTTTAAAATAATTCATAATTATTAGGCCTAAACAAATCACAACCATACCCACTAAGCCAAAACAACTTCCTAAGGCAGCACTTTCGTATTTTTTATCTTCTTTCATTTTCTATTTTTACATCTTCTAATCCTAAGACATATATAAATCTTCTAGGACATCTTACCTTAACACGATTATCTTTAGTATAGATTTCTAACACATCTACTCTAGTCCCTTCAAAAATTGTACTATCTTCAAACCCGCATATAGTATTAACTATAGTCGCTTTCATGTTAAAATAATCTTTTAACTTCGTTATCTATTTGGTTTAGTTGTGTTTTTAGTTGATTGATTGCCTGTTGATTTTGGGGCGAATATTCAGCACTATCTAAACTTTGTAATGTTTGGTCTAGTGGTAATTTAGGAATTCTATTAATTTGGTTTTCTACTTGTTTGTATTGTTCAAGTAACCAATCATATCTTTTAGCTTTTTCTTCTTGATTCATTTTTTTTATTTTATACTCCTTCTGTATTATCGGCTCTTGCACATTCAAAAGAACAATATATACTATCCTCTTCTAAATTATCCCCACAAAAACCACATTTACAAATATCTATTTCCATGAGTGCCTCTAGTTTATCTTCAAACTCTTCTCTTAATTTATCTTCATCTATGTAGACCCCCTCACTATCATAATCATATTCAACAGTTATGACAATACCTTGGTCTAGTATTTTTTCATCTTCCCTACTTATTACCATTTTAACTTACTAATCATTTTCATACCAAACACCGTAAACTGGTATTGTTGTTCCTTCTACTAACTCACCGTTAACATTTCTAACCGGTGCGTTACACATTAACTTTCTTTCTTTAACTCTTGGTGTGTTAGTTGTAGTTTCTAGTGAGTACTTTGGGTTTTTTGAGTTCAATTTTCTTTTTTTTGCCATTTTATTTATTCTTTAAATCGTTTTAAACTATTTTAATTTCTTATTACTTTTAAATATAGTTTATTTTTAATTACTAATCAACTTTATTTATATTGGTAAACAAATCTTCTTTCAGGTTGAGTTGTTCATCTTTTGTTGTTTTATAACTACCCCATTTATATGAATAAACTACTTTATTATCTTCTGGGTAATGTGTAACTTCATAACCTATATCATAAAATACTCGGGTAAATTCTACCTCTGCTAATATTAACATTAACCAGTACCACGTCATATACCTATTATATATAAAAAATGTTTTTACCATACTCCATAAACTTTTCTTTTTAAATTCTATGAACTTTTTATTATGTCTCGGGTTTGGTATCTCTGGATATGGTAGTTTACCTCGTAACTCTATAATTTTATCTAGGTATTTTTTATGGGTAACCCCCATCATCCCACCAGCGTAAGGATATTTGTTTTTTCTTTTTAGTTCAGCAATTTTATCTATCGCGTGATGACAACGATTTATATAATCTTTGTACCCCCATATTAATAATGGTATGTAAAAAACCCATTTCATTAATTTTTCACCCAGTCCATTACTTGCGGATTCTCTAACTCGTATCATATCATAACCCACAAAAGCTATTTTAGGGTCACTATCTAATACCTTTAGTCCCTTTTTGTAATAATCTTTTTTAACTATTTTATAATCGTCCTCTTGAAAGAAGAAATAATCATAATCGTCTCTAACTTTTTTAAAACCGTAGTCCATACTCCCTACTGACATACCAGCTCCATTTTGCCAAGGTGCATGAAAGGTTCTGATTTTTCCAGCAAATGTTTTTTTCCCATCTAAAGAGTCCAAAAAATCATTAGCTTCTTTTATATCACAATTATGATTTACTATTATAATATCTAGATTGTCTATGCCTGGGTCTAGGTCTATCTCGTTTTGGATTGAGTCTTTAAGTATTGTTATGGTGTCTTTGTAGGTATATGGATAGGTTCTTCTCACCCCAAAATATGTTGCAATTATTTTACAATACCTGGGCATTTTACTTATTTTTATTATTAATTATCCATTCTTTTAAATTACCTAAGGGTTGCCAATCTAGGTCTAGATTTATTTTTGCGTTTTCTGCTATAGAATCTTTAGGTTCTATTCTTTTTTCACCATATTTTTTATCCCCACCAAACATATCTGCTATTTCGTTGACTGTATATGCTTTACCTGTCCCCACATTAAATATATCCGCATTAAAATTGTTTTTATTACCACCACATCTAATATTTGCGTTAACTATATCATTAACATGGACAAAATCTCTTCTTTGTTCTCCATCATTAACAATATTTAAAGGTTCTTTATTTTTATATTGTTCCATGAAAACAGAGATAACACTTCTATAAGCACCTTCATTAGGCATCCTATTACCATAAGCGTTAAAATACCTTAAACAAACTGTATCTAACCCATAAACTAAAGAATATAACTTACAATACTGTTCACCAACTAATTTATGTAAAGCATAAGGACTTAAAGTTTGAATTGGGTGATTTTCATCTATAGGGGTATACTTAGGATTACCGTAGACAGCTGAACTACTACTAAGAATTACTCTTTTAACACCAGATTTATGAGAAGCTTCTAATATGTTGATTGTGGATGTTAGATTATTATTATCTGTAGGGTTTTCTATTGAGTACTGTACTTGTGGTGTGGCTGCAAGATGAAATACGGTATCAACATCTTTTAATATATGTAATAAAGTAGTGTCTTCTAAACTTTTGGTTTTGGTGTTGTAGTGTTTATACCCATCAAAGGTTTTATGGTTTAGGTCACCTTTAAAAAATTGTGCTTTTGGATTTAGATTTTTTTCTTTTCCACTTGATAGGTTATCGACTATCACTACATCGATATTTTTATCTATTAATTTATCTACTAATGTGGAACCTATAAATCCAGCTCCTCCAGTTACTAATACTTTTTTCATATTTAATTTATTTTAATTTTTAACCCTCCCATTCTAAATTAAAGAATTTATAATTTTTTATAACTGATTCATCATTACCTTCATCATCTATACATTCTTCTTCTGACTCATATATAGCGTCTACTGGACATTCAGACACACAAGCCCCACAGTCGATACACTCATCTGGATTGATGTAGAGTTGTAGTCCTTCTACACTATCTAGTGTTTCTACTTCAATCCCACCACCATCAATATTAATTGGTCCATGTATACAATCTACTGGACACACCTCAACACATCCAGTATCACAAGTACTTATACATTTTTTTCCTATAATAAAACTCATTTTATTTTTATAAAAATCCTAATTCAAGTTGTGCTTCTTCAGTCATAAAACTTCTATCCCAAGGTGGGTCAAATGTTACTTCTACATCACATTTTAATACACTTTCTAACCTTTCTATCCCTTCTGTAATATCTTCTGGTAAACTTTCTATAGCTGGGCAATTTGGACTTGTGACAGTCATTACAACGTTTACAAAAAATTCTTGGTCATTACTTAGGGATTCTTTAACAGTAACAAAATATATTAAACCTAAATCATATATATTGACTGGTAATTCTGGGTCATATATGGTTTTTAACACCATAATTGCTTGTTCCTCTACTCGTTTAGTCGTTAGCATCTACATAATTTTTACATGGGTCATACATACTATAAGTCAGGGTTAATTCACCCCCTGGTTTTATATCCTCATCTATTTTCATTTTTAAATACGCTCCACACTCATATAAGATACAATTAGGGGTTTCAGAATGATTCATAAAACCACCTAAGGGTGTTCTAATATAGTTTGAATGGAAGTCATCTGAATTATATCTTATATGTGTAATCCCCATTTCCTCTCCAGCTTTTAGTTCTTTTTTGGTAAATAATCCGTTACCTTCAATTTCTGATATCCCGATATATAACCCATCAGGTAAGGGTCTATAATTATTTTCTTTCATTTTCTTCATCAAATTTTGAGTTCCAAGCTGCTTTTTCCACAGGACTTAAATTTGCATACCATCCTTGGAAATCACAATTTTTAACTTCTTTATATTTTTCCCAAACCGCAGTTTTTAATTGTTCTACGATTACATTATTGTTTATAAACATTAAAGGTTTATTCATTTTATTTTATTTTTTAATTAATCTAATAAGGTCATATATGCCTCTTTATTATTTTCTCTAAACCAACTTATTCCTTTTCTTAGTTCCTCTACTAGTTTTGGTTGGTTCATACCCATTTCCATAACCATTTGTGCTCCCATTATAAAGTCGTACATAGATAATTCTTCTGCGTTGAGTATGAATTCTTCTCCTGAAAAAGGATTTCTCACTTTATCGCCTTCTTCGTATATTTCACCGTCAAACCATTTTGGTAATTTAGTTTCTTTCATCTCTTGTTTTTTTTACGTTTATCAAAGTTTTCCATGTCTTCCATAAATTGTTTTTGTCTTTCTATTCTTTGCCCTTCAGCTATTGCATATCTACCTAAGTAATATGTCACCACTATAACTGATATTAATATTAATATTCCCATATTTTTAATCTTTTAAAATCCGTATTTTTCTTTAACTCTATCACTAATAGGGATTGGTTCACCTTGTTCGTCTATTCTTACAAATGTAATGTTAGTGCACAACACCACACTTTGTCTCCCATTATAAACATTATGTGTTCTTGCCTCTAATTTAATGGTAATACTGGTTTCTCCGATAGCTTCTATCTTACCATATATCTTTACTAGTTGTCCTTCTTTAGCTGGTCTATGAAATACACATTTATCCATAGCTACTGTAACCATTCTCGGTGTATCACAAGATTGGGCCGCAAATCCTGCAGCAGAAGCATCTAACCAAGCTAATAATTTACCCCCAAATAAATTTCCGTGAAAACCTAAATCACTTTTTTTTACCGGATGTGTATTTAATATTTCCATTAGGTTAAATGTCTTTTTATAACTGATTGCATTTTTCTTTCGTTGGTACCACCCCATTCCTCAATAACATCATTACCAGACCTTAAATAAAAATAAGGGTAAAATGGTGGTCTAATATTTTCTGGCATATCCTCTGTTTGTATAGTCCTGAATTCTATACCGTTTTCTAAAGCATACTTTTCAATAGTTGGTTTAAATATAGTACAAGGCATACATCCTTGTTTTTTAATCATTACTATCTCCATTTTATTTTAATTTTTTTATATACCAGTCTATTGTTTTTCTAATACCATCACCAAAGTTAGTGTCAATTTCCCAACCTAAATCATTTTTTATTTTTTCACAATCTATAGAATATCTAAAATCATGACCTTTTCTATCTTCTACAAAAGTAATTAATTCTGTTGAGGAATCTTCATTTTCTAATAAAAAATCTATCTCGTTACATAAAATTCTTACTAAGTCTAGGTTAGTTCTTTCACAATCTCCACCTATATTATAAGTTTCACCATTAATTCCATTATGAAATATTAAATCTATAGCTTTTGCATGGTCTTCTACATACAACCAATCTCTAATATTATCTCCTTTACCATATACAGGAATAGGTTCTTTATTTAAAATTGAGCTAATAACTTTAGGTATTAGTTTTTCTGTATGTTGGTTTGGGCCGTAATTATTAGAACAATTAGATATTACATAATTTAATTTAAATGTATTACCATAAGCTCTCACAAAGTGGTCTGATGACGCTTTAGACGCTGAATAAGGACTTTTAGGGTCATATGGAGTAGTTTCTAAGAAAGGGTCATCTTCCATACCTAAAGCACCGTATACCTCATCTGTTGACACGTGGTAGAATCTTTCAATTCCATGTCTGTTAGCCATATTTAATAAATTACATGTACCCATAACATTAGTTTGTATGAATACATTAGGGTTATCTATAGAGTTATCTACGTGTGATTCGGCCGCAAGATGTATAATAGAATTAGGCATGTACTCCTCAAATATATTTTTCAATAATTTATTATCGCATATGTCCCCTTTGATAAATGTATAATTTTCATAATTTGCTATTTCTTTTACGTTATCTAAATCACCACAATAAGTTAACTTATCTAAGTTGATGATGTGGTAGTTAGGGTATTCTTTAACAAATCTCTTCACTACGTGAGAACCTATGAATCCTGCACCTCCTGTTATTAATATTGTTTTATCTAAAGTCATATACATATTATTTTATCTTTCACTCATTTTTATATCACCTCCAAATTCACCACTTGCACCCGCATAGGTCATTGGTTTTTTTGGTTCTACTGGGTCATCACAAACACATAATTTTTTATTAGCTACTAAACTTGATGCTTTAAGTAGACTTTCAAATGTCCCTGCATCTGACCACCAAGATTTTAATCTTTGACAGGTCATAAGACCATCTCTAACATAAAAATTATTCACATCGGTAATTTCTAATTCACCTCTATCAGATGGTGTTAAGTTTTTTATATAATTAAAAACTTTATTATCATAAACATATAACCCAGTTACACATAAATTAGATTTTGGTTTTTTTGGTTTCTCTTCTATAGAGACCACCTTACAGTCACTATCTTTTTCAAGTTCTGCTACCCCAAATCTTTCTGGGTCGTGAACTTCTTTTAGAAATATTCTAGACCCACTTTCAAAATCTTCTAGGTTAATCTCGTCATCGAATATATTATCACCTAAACATACAGCTACATTTGAGGTCCCCACGAATCTTTCAGCTAGACTTAATGCGTGAGCAATTCCTCCAGCATCATCCTGAATTTCATAGGATAGTTTGAGTCCCATGTCTCTACCACTTCCCAGTAAATTTAGTATATCACCACAATGTTCTCTACCCGAAACAATTAAAATGTCTTTACATCCCATATTTTTAAGTGTTTGGAGTGGATAAAAAATCATAGGTTTATCATACACTGGAAGTAGGTGCTTATTTGTTACTTTGGTTAGAGGATATAACCTACTACCGGTGCCTCCAGCTAGTATTACCCCTTTTAATCTTTTTGCCATGTTATTTTAATTTAATAATTTTAGTTTTATTTATATAATATAGTAAAAACATACAACTACATCAATAATTTATTAAGGTTTTTAACCGTTTTTTCTTGGTTTTTTTTCAAGTATAGCCTCAGTTATATCCATAGCGACATCATTTTCTCTACCTTCTTGGTATGCTGTTACAACTTTATCACTAAAATCATCAGTGGTTATAATCGCTTCTATTTTACCAAGACCCTCTAAACCCATTAGTTCTCTAATACCTAATATACCTCTATGTGAGAATGCGTACACAATCTTTTCTTTATCTATATATCTTTTATTGAATCCCATTTATTTTTCTCCCTTTATTTTTCTCCATATACTCATCACAGTAACACACGGAATTACTATAAGTAATGCTATTATTAAAAAACTTGCCTGAGTTATGACATTTAATTTAGACATAACTTTAACTTCTATTTGGTGGTCACCACCGTACATTTTTGTTAGTGTTCTTACCCTATGACTTCCATCATATACAAGATATTTGTCAGTAAACCATATTTCAACAACAGTTATAAACCCTCTAGGGTGTTTTTTAGGGTTGTACCCTTTTCTTAAACTTTTTTCTAACTCGCTCCAATTTCCGTACTGTTGTTTGTAACCTTTTAAAAAAGGACCAAATATATTGTACTTTATATAATCACCATTATCTAAATCTAACTCCATATCTCCTTCACTTAAAGTGTCCTGTAACTGTGAAAGTTTTACTATTTTATTTTTCATCTTCTTCTTCTGAAAATCCCGCACCTGGTGTTATACCTTTTCTCTCTAACTTACTTTCTTCACCACAGTGTGGACAAGTCATAGTTTTATAAGATGCCCAAAATGGGTCACCAATACTCCACCATTTTTTACATTTTTCACAACTAAAATGGTATAATGTTTCTATTGTGTATGTTATCATTTATTCTGTAATACCTGAAAAATTAAATGTTAGTTGGTTTGGGTTAGTTGTATTATAAGATTTAATGGTTCCTTTCATATGTTTAGGTCCACTTACTTTTATTTTTCTAATATGTGGGCTCACAAATACACCATTCTTCCTATAATGTCCTTTAATAAAAACTTCTTTATACACTTTTATTTATTATTTCCCTAACCAAGCTTTAATTTTTTTAATAATTCTACTTAACCACGATAATTTTTTTATCGTTTTTTTATTTGGTTTACCGTTTTGGTCTTCCACATCCAAAGCACGTGCCATGGTTCTTGTTTTAATACTAATCGCTCTTAAATCTTTTTTTATGACTTTAATATCTTTTCTTAATTCTTGTACAAAATCGTTCTGTCTCATTTTATTCTTTTTTTTAAAGATAATTTAAATTATTGAATATGTAAATTACTTTACCCTTTAAATCCTTTTCTTTTATAACTGTATATTAGTTTTTTATAGTCTGGAAAAGCTTCAATTCTTAACCCAAAATCGTAATAAACTCTACTAAATTCTAATTCTCCTAAAATAGCATATAAAAAATACCCAGTTATGTATCTATTATAATAAAAAAAAGTTTTAAAATAATACATTATAGTATTTTTAGGAAATTGTTTAAACTTTTGTTTGTGTTGGGGATTTGGTACTCGAGGGTGTGGTAATCTCCCATGTTTTTCTAATACTTTTTTTAAATTTTTTTGTGTGGTAAGTCCCATCATACCACCTGCATAGTATAATTTATTTTGTTTCATTAGTGTAATAGCTTCCTTAATTGCTCTATTAAACCTTTTTAAATACCTACTATAACCCCATATTATAATTGGTAGATAAAATACAAATTGTGCAATTCTTAAATCAAAATACTCTTTATTCTTAAGAGCGTAAAGTGTAGCTCCCATATCATAACCCACAAAACCAACTACTGGATTTTTGAATATCTCTACCCCTTTACCATAATAATTTTTTTTAACTAATTTATAGTCGTCTTCTTGAAAAAACCAATAGTCGTACTCATCTTGAAGTTGTTTGAATGCGTAGTCAAATGACCCTAATGATATTCCTTTTCCGTCTTCCCAATCCCTATGTAATACTCTTATTCTACCACAAAAAGTTTTTGTGTTATTTATAGAGTTTAAGAATTTTTTACCATCTTTATTACCACAATCATGATTAACTATTATAACGTCTAAATTAGTAACACCTGGGTCGAGTTCTTTTTCATTGGTTATGGAATCTTTTAATACATCAATAGTTTCTTTATGGTTATATGGGTAGTGTCGTCTTGTACCAAAATAAGTTGCAATTACTTTACAATTTTTTACTTTACTCTCCACCGTCATCATATCGCCATTCTGAAGGTTCACCTGTATCTGGGTCAGCTACAATTAACTCTCTTCTATTGTTTTTCCACTCATCAGAATTTACTTCTTCCCAAGCTTTATCCCTTATAGCTTCTAACTCTTCAGGTGGTACTGGTGTATTTATCATGTTTGCGTTCCTCCAATTCATTTTATCTATATTAAAATCTTTATCTAATAATCCATGTTCCATACAGTAGTCAAACATAGAAGTACCTGGTAAAGGCATACAAATAAAAAAACCTGAAGTATCAACACCCCACTCTGCATTCTGTTTCGCAAATCTTATAGTGTTCATTACTTCTTCTCTAGTTTCATCAGGAAAACCAATAATATAGTTAGCGTCCATTCTAATATTATTCTTTTTTAATGCCTCTATTAAACCTTTTATATCAGTATTATTGATGTCCCATTTATTGGATGACCATTTCTTTAAGATTCTTTCATTACCAGATTCAAACGGAAAAGAAAAATCTGTAAATCCAGCTTCTGCCATTAATTCTATAACTTCTAAATCAGGTTTACCTTTTTTCAATAAATGAATAATGTTAATACCATTTATATCCATTAACCTTAAATCTAATTTTATAATTTTTCTTAATAATCTAATAGCTCTTTTTTTTCTACCAAACAAAGAATCATCTTCTATGAATACTTGTTTAACCCCTAATTCATTTTTTAAGTATAAAAGTTCTTCCATAACTCTTTCATCAGATTTTATTCTAAATCTACCAATCTCTTGGGTTAAAGAACCTTCTATTTCTTTACCTATATGACAGTAAGTACACTTGAATGGACAGCCAAGTGAAGTCATCATAGAAGCGTATTTTACCTCTTCTTCTTTACCAAATGCAACACCGTGTCCTCTCCTAATTTTCCAATATCTTTCATTGGGTAATAAGTCCCAAGCTGGGAATGGTAATTTATCTAAATTCATAATCACCTTACCTGTTTGGGAGTTATTTATTATTTCTCCATCTTTAATGTATTTTATTTGTGGTACTGTGGACCAGTCTCTACTACCCTTTCTATAGATTTGTACAATTTCTTGGATGGTGTGTTCTGCTTCTGATGTTGCGACAATATCAAATCCACTTTTTAGAAATTTATCAGCCCTCCATCTTGCATTTACCCCACCACTCAATAATAGTTTATCCGGGTAATGTTTTTTAATTAATTCACAACAATATAATACCATAGTTTCTTGACTGGAGAATATTGATGTGAGTCCTATTATATCGAATCCTTTTGCTACCTCTAGAATTCTTTTGTCACTCATACCAGTCCTAACTAATCCAGTAGGTAGTTCCATGGATTTATAAAATTCTTGTATGTCATCATCATCATTCCCAACACATGCGTCATAAACTTCTACATGACAATTTATATCTCTTAATGCTCCACCTAATGCTGGATACGCTAATGACCCATTAGGTTTAACCATCATTCCTGGCCATCTTTGTTCTGGAGGGTAAAGTAATAGTACTTTTGGTTCGTGTTTTCTATCCATTTATATCTTCTTGTTTTATTGTGAACCGGGAAGGATTCGAACCTTCGACCGTCAGCTTAGAAGGCTGATGCTCTATCCAACTGAGCTACCGGTCCAGTTTACTTTGCAAATATATAAAAAAATTCCCCATGAGACAATATTCATGAGGAATCTTAAATTTTATTTTTTCAATAAATTATCTTGGTTTTCTAACGTTACTTTTATTTGTACGTTTAGAATTATTTCTATTAATATTTACTTTGTTGTTCCTATTAATATTAGTTCTATTCTTATTAATGTTAGTTCGATTTTTATTTGTGTTTGTCCTAATGTTAGTCTTATTATTAGTTTTATTTATATTAGTTTTAATATTATTTCTATTTGTATTGGTTCTAATATTATTCCTATTAGTTTTAACCACCGTATTAGTGGGTCTGAAGGTGCCTCCCTTATTATTATTATACCTTAACCCTCTTGGTTTACCAATATAATATCCAGTATTACATGTAACATAAACGTGTGTATTGACGCTATATGTATAATGAGGTCTAATAGTGTAGTAATACCACCATGGATAGATATGTGCTACGCCATAATAGTAATAATAATCATTATAAAAACCCCAATAAGGTAAATTATTATAGTAGTAAATTTGTGTGGGGTGTTCTTGTTTATTACAACATCTATGGTCTGATAAACATACGTCTCCTCTTGCCATTAACTCACAATTATGTTGTTGGGGTGAATAACTACTCTCGTACACATAACAGCTAGTTAAAAGTAACATTATTAATACTATTGTCCCCCATACAATACCTATGTTTAGGTAACTTTTATAGTATTTGGATTGGTCTTCAAATTTAGTCATTATTTTCTTTCTTAGTCTCACATTTTATTTCAAAGGGGTTGGGGGGTGTAACTGGGATAAGTCTTTCTGTTAATAGAGTATTAATTTGTTTCCCTGTTGTTTCATCCAAATCTTTAACATTTTTAATTTTATCGTGTATGGTTTTTAACATTGTTAAATGATTATAATTAGCCCCATACTCTGGTCTAATATCCATCTTATCAAGATTTAGTGGTGTTAGAAATCCTTCTAACCATATTTTAAATTCTTTACTTGTCATATTCTTTTTTTTAAATATAGTCCAAAAACTATAAAAAATCAATTTACTTAAGCTTTATCTATTTTTTCACCACCCTTAGTTACAGCAACAGCTTTAGTTGTTTCTGTTGCTATCTGTTCTTTTGTCATATTACCTATTTTATTAAAGAAACTTTTAAAATTAGTTAACAAGGACTTAAGATTTTTTAACATACCCGTTGGCATTACTTTTTGTACTGGACTTGGTAGGGAGTTTAGACTATCTACTAATCCATCTATAAACTTTAGTATCGAACTTTTATTTTTTTTAACTGTGTTAACCAAAGAATTTAATGTTTTAGGGTTATTAGCACTAGCTTGGACTAATGATGTTGCTGCTCCATTACCATCTTTTAATAATTTAGAAAATACCTTACTTACCGCAGCAGCTGGAAATATTTTAAATAATGCTTGAAAGGGTTTGGCTACAACCGAACCAACTACTGGTATCATTGATACTAGGTTTAAAACTCCTTCAGCCCATTTTTGTCTAAAAAAAGAAATTACAGCATTTAAAGCATCAGCTGGGTCAAACACTACACCTGCTACACCTAATGCACTTTGTAATTTGTCTAAAGCACCTTCAGTAATAAGTTCTTTTTCTTGAATTTCTACTTCCTCCTTTATTATTTTTCTAATGGAGTCTTTCACAAGGGTAGATTTTTATATTTGTCTATAAGTTCTTGGACTTGATTTTTATATCTACATGCTACTGGCATTCCTTCTTCACAACCATCCCAACTTTGGACTAGGTCATTTAGTTCACTTATTATATCATTTTCTTCTGGACTAGGACCCATTTCTTTAATTAAAGATTCATTTAATCCTTGTTGTTCATCATATACAATACCTATTTGTTTAATATCACCATCTGGATTTGGGCCTTCTGTAGTTTCCCAATCATCATCACTTTCCTCATAACCTGGTTCATCATACCACTCACCTGAATGGAATGTTCCATCTTCATCATACATAACATTGTTTTGAGCATCTTCACTAGAAAAAGCCTCTATCTTTGGTATGTAAGAAATTGTTTTATAAACTCTCGCTGTTTCATACATTGGGATTTCATACCTTTTAAAAGGTCTAAGGTATAGTTGGTCATAGTTTGTTATACTACCATCTCTTAATCCTTCCCTGTTGTCAAACGCGGCCCAAAATACTTTATCCTCAACACCACTCCTATTAATGCCAACAACTTTTAAAGGTGTTTCCATATCTATTCCTCTATAATAAGTAGCTTGACCCCCATCCTCATTTTCACTAAACCAAGTATCGTCTTTCATCTTAGTTAAGAGTTCGGTTGCTTTGAAAAAAGCTATTTTAGGAACTGGTACTACATGATGTTGATGACCTTTTCT
>Ga0315315_10002407_pt1 | contig 17104 bp, 13 predicted proteins | sample M140m3416metaG_FD_203699 | JGI IMG/M metagenome (GOLD analysis project Ga0315315, IMG submission 203699) | Ammonia-oxidizing marine archaeal communities from Monterey Bay, California, United States - M1 40m 3416 | ecosystem: Environmental > Aquatic > Marine > Intertidal zone | place: USA... | reverse complement strand
TGGCTTTATAATTCCTCCTTTTTCTTTTGCGATGTCTTCTAGTGTATTTCCTAAGTATTGTGTATGGTCTATTCCAATTGAAGTAATGGCGCTTACTAGAGGAGTTATAATGTTGGTAGAGTCCAATCTCCCACCCAAGCCTGTTTCTATGATCGCAATGTCAACTTTTTTATAATCAAAATAGTTGAAAGCCAGTGCTGTGCTCCATTCAAAAAAGGAAGGTTGAATTTTGTTGAAAACAGTGTTATGGTTTTTCACAAAGTCAATTACATAGTTTTCAGGAACAACTTCTCCATTAATTCTTATTCTTTCTCTGAAGTCGAGTAGGTGAGGAGAGGTAAATAATCCAACAGTATATCCACTTTGAGTAAAAATGGAAGCAAGCATATTGCAAACGGAGCCTTTTCCGTTTGTTCCTGCAACATGGATTGTTTTGAACTTGTTTTGTGGATTGTCTAATAATTCACAAATATCAACAATGTTATCTAATTTGCCATTGTAAGCTTTACTTCCTATGTTTTGAAATTGAGGAAGTTGTTCGAAAAGAAAAGCAACCGTTTCTTTATACGTCATTTCCTTAATCAACTAGTTAACCTTGAATTCCAATTTGAGGGTTTTAACATCGTATTTAGTTTCAGCACTTGTAGGTTTGTAAGTAAATTCTTTTGCTTTCTTTTCCGCTAACTTAATAATAGCTGGATCCGATGTATTGGTAAAAGAATTTGAGAGTTGCGCTTCAGACCAGTATACTTTACCATCCTTATTGATTTTAATTTTGACGGCTACTTTGGCAGGAGTAGTAGTTAAGTTATCTAAACTAGGAACGTTCTTTATTTTTCTACTAGAACCATCACCAACACCTTCACCATTTCCTAAGCCATCGCCACCTCCGGTTCCATCACCAGTCCCACCTTCACCATCACCACCTTCTTCACCGCCTCCAGAACCTAAAACATTACCTAAATCGTATTTGGCTTCTTGCTCTTCAGCTTCTCCATTTCCATCAGAACTACTTGCTTGTGTTTGCGATTCAGCTGTTACGACAGATTCTTCTTCTTGTGTTGCTATTTCATCTTCAGAACTCTCGTTGGTTTCTTCGTTTTGCTCTTTGGCACTTTGCGAGGTTTCTTCACTTACCACTTTGCTCCCGCCTGCAGAACCACCGCCGGCATCCGTAAAATCCATTACCATAACCACCTCTTTAGCAGGGTATGGTGGATCTACTTGCTTCATTGAAGTGAAAAATAGCATGAGAAGTAAAAGAATTAAAAGAATAGCGGCTCCTATAATACCCGCTTGTTTATCTTTTTTATTAATTGGGGCTAAATACGCCATATATAAATGAATTCGTTATGGTTTCGTCTTTATAACGATTTTTAACTCATTTTGTTTCGCAATGTCAATAACTCCAACCGAATATTCCCAGTCAGAAAGCTTGTCTCCAACTAGTTCAATGGTTTTTTTATGATCTACATATTGCATTATTGTATTGTTCAATTCTTCCAATGAAATTTCTTGATCGACATCCATTTTATCATTTTTAATCCAAATGATATTGTCTTTATTTACAAATACTTTTGTAATCGATTTATCGGTGGTAGAAGCAGGGCCTGACTTTGGTAAGTCAATACTGTGACCAGCAGTTACCATAGTTGAGAGGATAATAAAAAAAATCAATAACAGAAATACCAAATCTGTCATAGATGACATTCCACCTTCAATTTTGATTTTATTGGACGATCGTAAACTCATCTTTTATTATTTTCCTGGTGCGTCTAGAATGTCTAAAAACTCGATGGAGCTACCTTCCATTTTTTGGATAACCTTTTCCACTTTACTAACTAAGTAATTGTAGAATACATAAGCTATAATACCAACAATCAATCCACCTACAGTAGTTATCATTGCTTCAAAAATACCGCCAGAAAGACTTTGAATTTCAACTCCTTCATTACTCATTGTGTGCATTACTTGAATCATTCCTAAAACAGTTCCTAAAAACCCAATCATTGGGGCTACACCAGCTGTCGTAGCTAATATGGAGAGCCTAGTTTCTAATTTGTAAACTTCTATTTTGCCAACGTTCTCAATGGACACAGCAATATCTTTCATTGGTTTTCCAATTTTAGAAATACCTTTTTCAATCATTCTAGCCATCGGATTGTCAGATGTAGTACACAATTGTTTGGCTGCATCTAATTTCCCATCGTTAACGTATTCTTTAATTTTAGTCATGAAATCTCTCTCTTCATTCAGAGCTCTTCGAATTGCAAGGAAGCGCTCGATAAAGATATAAACAGTTAACGCAGAAAGCAGAAACAACATAGACATGATAATAATACTTGTCCAACTGTATTCTCCAGTTTCCGTATCAAACCCCCATATTAATTCCCAAAGAGAAATGTCTGTTGTTTTAGTTAATGTGTCTGATACGGCATCACCAACCTCTATTTGAATTTTATTTATTAAATCGAAAATATTCATATTTATTTTTATTAACGTAATAATCGTTCAATTGTTGTTCATTAAAAAATTAGAAAAACACCAGCTCCGACAAGATAACCTAATAATGCTAACCAAGCCATGTTTTTTAAGTACCAAAAGAAAGAGATTTTTTCCATTCCCATAGCTACAACTCCCGCAGCTGAGCCAATAATTAGCATACTTCCACCGGTACCAGCTGCATAAGCAATAAAGTGCCATATATGGTCATCTAAGCCTACTTCATGAACGTCAAACATTCCCATACTAGCAGCAACCAATGGAACGTTATCAATTACGGCAGAGCCAGCACCAAGTAACATGATAAAAATATTTGTGTCCATAGCGGCATTCACATCTTGCCCAAATGTAAATATTAACCCTAAAGACTCTAAGGCAGCAACCGTCATTAATATACCTAAAAAGAACAGAATAGAAGGCATTTCTATTTTTGCCAATGCCTTAAATGTGGGGCTGTTGTGCCCCCCATGCTCTTCATGTTCGGTCTCATCTCCTAAATTTGTTACACTAAATTGGCGGGCTGTAATTAATTCAGCAACCAATGCAACAATAGAAAGGGAAAGCATCATCCCAATGTAAGGAGGAAGGTGTGTAACCGTTTTAAATATTGGCACGAAAACAATTAAACTTAATCCTAAATATAGCATTAGTGGTCCTTTTGGGTTTTCATTTCCATCTGCAGAAGGTGATTCAAAGTTTCCTTGAAATGGTTTTAAGAAACTCGCCAGTATCGTTGGAACTAACATGCAAATCAAAGAAGGTAAGATCAAATACTCGACCAGCTTAATAGCACTTACTTTATCGCCCATCCATAACATAGTAGTTGTAACATCTCCTATAGGTGACCAAGCACCACCAGCATTTGCTGAAATTATGATTAAACCTGCAAACCAAATTCGATCCTTATTGTCTGGGATTAATTTTCTAAGAATTGTAATCAATACAATTGTAGCTGTTAGGTTATCTATAATAGCAGAAAGAATAAATGCAAGAACACACATTATCCATAGTAAAGTCTTTTTCTTATTGGTTCTTACGTAGTTTTTAATAGTACTAAATCCATCAAAATGATCAATTATTTCAACGATAGTCATTGCTCCTACTAGGAAAATTAGGATTTCACATGTTTTACCAAAATGATGCAAAAGTGTATGCTCCAACCATCCCGCTTTGGAAGCGCTGTAAGTTGCATGCCCTTCAATGTGATCTGGCAATGCCGCAAATCCTTCTACCATTGTATGATGTCCTGAATCAAACCATTGTTCAAATCCTTCCAGTCCAAATGCAACAGCTGCCCAAGCTAAAGCCATCATGAGTAGTGCCGGAACTAACTTATCTACTTTTAAACTGTGTTCTAGGGTAATAGCTAAATAGCCTAACACGAATATGACAACAATTAATACTTCCATAATTTAAACTAGCTGATTTAAAGCAACTTCAAATGCGGTTTTTGCAATTTGCGTTTTACTCTTGTTAATGTTGTGAGCATTTTCTAGTGCTTTTTTTATTGTATTTGAGGTATCGATAAAAATTTCATCATCTTCAATTTTATCTAAATCTGTACTCATTAAGTAAGCAAAAACTCTTGCCATACCGCAGTTTGAAATAAAATCTGGAATAACGCTTATGTTGTTATCTGTATAATCTGCAATTGCTCCAAAGAAAATTTCAGGATCTGCAAAAGGAACATTAGCTCCAGCTGCAATTACTTCCATTCCTGCAGAAATCATTCTGTCAACTTGGTCTTTTGTTATTAAACGAGATGCTGCACAAGGAAGAAATACTTCAGCCTTCAGATCCCAAATCTTGTTATTTACCTCGTCAAAAGATAACATATTTGGAGCATTCAATGCATTTCCATCTTTTTCTAAAAAGAGTGTTCTTATTTCTTCAAGAGAAAATCCATCTTCTTTTATCAAGCCACCAACGCGGTCAATAATTCCTACGATAATCGCACCTTCTTGGGCTAAGTAATATGCTCCAGCACTTCCAACATTACCCCATCCTTGTATGATGACACGCTTTCCTTTAAGTTCGCCTCCATAAATGTCATAATAGTGTTTTACAGATTCAGCGACGCCGTATCCGGTAATCATATCTGCGACCACATATTTACGGGCAACTGATGGGCTGTACATTGAATTTTCAATAGCTTTTATAACACCAAGTCTTAATTGACCAATACGGTTTATTTTTTGTGATTCTCTCGGTTGAAAGTGCCCATTGAAAACTCCTTCTTGCGGATGCCAAACTCCACAATCTTCGGTTATTGGAATAACTTCATGAATTTCGTCAACATTCAAATCTCCACCAGTACCGTAGTAATGTTTTAATAATGGAGTAACTGCTTTATACCATCGTTCTAGTACCCCTGTTTTTCGAGGGTCGTTTGGATCAAAATTAATTCCAGATTTAGCACCTCCAATCGCTGGTCCCGAAACCGTGAACTTAACTTCCATGGTCTTGGCTAATGATTCAACTTCACGCTTATCCAGTCCAACTCTCATTCTTGTTCCACCTCCGGCAGCTCCACCTCTCAAGGTGTTAATCACTACCCATCCTTCAGCCTCAGTTTCTTGGTCTTTCCACTCAAAAACAATCTCAGGTTGTTTATTCTCAAATTTCTTTAGTAATTCTTTCATTGTCTTTATTCAATTCACGCAAAAATAACAAAATTTAAGGGTTATTAATTTTACCGTTTTGTTTTTTTTCGATACATTTTGTTTCTTAACAGTAAGTTTCTGGTTTAAAATTGTTTACAAATAAATAGTTCCGCCTATAGAATCTTTTTTAGCTCCTGTTACTGAGGCAAGACAATTAACGATTCGTTTTTTGCGTAGAACTCCCAAGAAACCGAAAATAAGAGCCTCTTTATATTCTATTATTTTGTTTTCAGGTATAATTATTTGTGCGTTGGTCGTTTTTTTTATCTCAGAAACCCAAAAGGTATTGTATGCTCCGCCTCCTGTTATCAATACTTTTTTGTCTGGATTACTCGAGATTATTTTGCCAATTTGATGTGCTAAGTGTTTTCCAAATGTATTTAGCTTATCTGCGTTTGAAATGTCATATTTATCTAAAATAGGTTTAAAATTGTTCATAAAGTTTTCTTTGCCTAATGATTTAGGGTATGATTTGGAGAAATGTCCTATTCTATTTAAGTCATTATATAAATTGTAGTTAAAACCGCCGGAAGCACCCAATTTTCCCTTATCATCATATTCAATTCCTTTCAAGCTGCAAACATAGTTACTAACCATATTTGCCATGGCTATGTCGTAAGAGATTCGGTTACCTTTTACTTTAAATGAAATATTTGCAATTCCGCCTAGATTAATGCAGTAATCATAATTGGTAAAGAGCAGTTCATCACCGATTGGTACTAATGGAGCTCCTTGACCTCCGAGGGCAACGTCTGTTGATCGGAAATCACATATTGTCTCTATGCCTGTAATCGCTGCTATTTTTGCCCCACATCCGATTTGAGTAGTTAAATTATTATTAGGTTGATGGAAGACAGTATGTCCATGGGACGCTAAGAAATCGATATTTGTAATTTTGTTTTTATCAATGAATTTGTTAACTTCATTACCAATTAATTCTCCAAATTTAGTATGAAACAGCGCGTAATTTATAGCAGATTCATTTTCTAAATTTGCTAGGGTATTTTTTTGCTCTTTGGAGTAAGGAACTGTTTCATGGTGTGTTAAATTAAAACACCATTTTTGGTCAAAATTAAATTTACAATGGGCTATATCTAGTCCATCTAACGATGTGCCTGACATTAAACCTATTACGTTGAAGGATTCCATAATTTAACTTAAAAAAGTTGCTCAAGGTGAAGATAACAACTAATTTTGAAGTATTAATTAAAGATTGAACTTTAATACTAATAGTTGAAAATATGGATTTTAGATTATCGGAAGAACAGATGGCGGTTAGAGATGCTGCTAGAGATTTTGCACAAAACATGTGTAAGCCAGGAGTGATTGAAAGGGACACCAATCAACAAGTCCCTATAGAGCAATTAAAACAATTAGGGGAACTCGGCTTTATGGGAATGATGGTTGATCCAAAGTATGGAGGAAGTGGTATGGATACCATTTCTTATGTTTTGGCTATGGAAGAAATCTCAAAAATAGATGCCTCTGTTTCTGTTGCCATGTCCGTAAATAATTCTCTAGTCTGCTGGGGTTTGGAACAATTTGGTACTGAAGAACAAAAACAAAAATATTTGATTGATTTAGCTACGGGAAATAAAATTGGAGCATTTTGTCTTTCTGAGCCTGAGGCTGGTTCGGATGCAACTTCTCAAAGAACTACAGCAATAGACAAGGGTGATCATTATTTATTGAACGGCACAAAAAACTGGATAACCAGTGGAGGTACCGCTTCAACCTATATTGTAATTGCTCAAACTGATGTAAATAAGGGGCATAAAGGAATTAATGCTTTTATTGTAGAGAGAGGGATGAAGGGCTTTATTGTTGGAGCTAAAGAAGATAAGTTAGGTATAAGGGGTTCTGATACTCATACCCTGTTGTTTAATGATGTGAAAGTTCCAAAAGAGAATAGGATAGGAGAAGATGGATTTGGATTTAAGTTTGCGATGAAGACGCTTTCTGGGGGAAGAATTGGTATTGCTGCTCAGGCCTTGGGAATTGCTTCGGGGGCTTATGAAATTGCTCTTGCTTATTCTAAAGAAAGAGAAACATTTGGTAAACCCATTTGTGAGCACCAAATGATTCAATTGAAATTATCAAAAATGGCTTTGGATATTGAAGCCGCAAGAATGTTGGTATTAAAGGCTGCTTGGCATAAAGATGAGCACATGGATTATAATACATCAGGAGCTATGGCAAAACTGCTGGCATCACAGGTAGCGATGGAAACAACGGTCGAGGCCGTTCAAGTTCATGGAGGGTATGGTTTTGTAAAAGAATACCATGTAGAAAGGTTGATGAGAGATGCTAAAATTACTCAGATTTACGAAGGTACTTCTGAGATTCAGAATATCGTTATAGCTAGAAGTATATTGAAGGACTAGTATATTTCTATACTATTTGAATAGATAGTGAGAGTTTCTAATGAAGTTCTCGCTTTTTTTTTATACAGTTCCTAGGTGTTCCATCAATTAGAGGGTACATATAATTATGTACAACAATAATTATTGACGCACAAATCTTAGGAGTATTGTTTTTCCTCAAAATAAAAATGTGAGTATGCATAAAAAAAGAGCCTCAAATTCTTGAAGCTCTTTAAATTGTTAGTAGGCACTATCTCAGTTTCCCCTTGGATCACCTAATCCAATAGGACTTCCGACTCTATCCATAGCACATCTAAAACCAATGTTTGCTGTTGACAAATCATGATCTAAGTATCTTCTTGTTCCCGGACTTAACCAGTAAACTCTATCTCTCCAGGATCCACCTTTAAAAACTTTAGATTTATCAGATATTAAACTTGTCGGGTCTTGAGCTAAAGCCAGCCCTTTTTCTTTTCCACTTTGGTACATAACCCAATCTTCGTTCATGGTTCCTGCATTAATCTGCCCAACTCTTTCTCCTCCATTTGCACTATTAGGGTAATAAATAGAAGAATTGATGTCACCATCTAATTCATCAATATTATCGGCTACTCTGTAGTTTCTACGCTTTAGATTCTCTTCTGCAGTTGTTTCTCTCACTTTTACGTTACCCGGTGTGTTGACTACATATTCTGAGATTCCAGCTCTTAACATTGGTGAAATTTCTAGACTGTAGTCTATAAAATCAGGGTTTTGTTGAATTCTATTGTCAAAATCGTCGAATACGTTATCAAAAATTTCCCTAATTCTTCTTGAAGCCTCAATGGGTTGTTTCTCTTTGGAGAATTTAATGGCTTCATCGACATATGTGTTAACCTCTTTAAGGAGCTCTCGCTCTAATGAATCAAGTCTAGCTCCATGTGGATATTTGGTATATTTTCTGTCAGCTGTTCCTAATCTTTCTAGTTGGAATTCAGCTAGGTATTGTTTGATACCATAAACATCATACATTGTTTCGTCATACTTTTCTGCAATGGAACCTGTACTATTTAAAACTTTAGTCTTGAATACATTACCTCTAAATGGTCTGAATTCATCATACTCTTCACTGGATAAAGGACGGTAAACATCCATTACCCATTCACTAACGTTCCCCGCCATGTTATATAAGCCATAATCATTTGGCCAATAAGAAAATACAGGAGCAGTTATATCGGCATTATCATTCAAGTTACCCGCAACTCCCATCATATCTCCTCGGCCTCTGACAAAGTTTGCCATAAGCTGTCCCTGCCATCTATCATCTGGATTACGCACCCAATGACCGTTCCACGGATAAATCCTTCTCTCTACAATTCTTTCTTCCATAGTGTTTCCAATTAAACCATATGCAGCGAACTCCCATTCAGCTTCTGTGGGTAGCCTGTAGCGAGGTAATAAAATACCATCAGACATCCGCACATTTCGCGTAACTAAATCTTTCGCTTTAAATTTGCCAGTAGATGGGTCGTAACCTCCTTTTGAAGGGTTCATGTCAGGGATTTGCCCTCTAGGATTAACTCCTTGGTCATATTGCCCTGCAAAGTATGCGTCCGTTGAAAATGGTTCATTCTGTTGGTTAGGGTTCATCATTAAAATTCCTTCTCTAATCAAAATCCATTCGTTAACACGGTCAGTTCTCCAAGCGCAAAAATCGTTTGCTTGCAGCCAAGAAACGCCAACAACAGGATAATCTCTGTAAGAAGGATGTCTTAAATAGTATTCTGTATAAGGTTCGTTGTATGCTAATTTTTCTCTCCAAACCAATGTGTCTGGCAGCGCTTTTTTATATACCATTGGGAAATCAGTATATGTTCTACCTATCCAGTACAAGTATTCGCACCAGTTAAAGTTGGTTATTTCAGTTTCGTCTAAGTAAAAAGAGGAAACTGTAACTCGTCTAGGGGTACTAGCGAAATCTTTCATTAAGTCTTCTTCCACCCTTCCCATGGTAAATGTCCCCCCTTGAATTAGAATAAGTCCAGGGCCTGTTTCTTGCTCTTCATAAGGAACTTTTTGAAAACCACCATTTCTTGGGTTGTTGTAATCCCAACCGGATACACTGGATCTTTCGTATGAACAAGCAGCTAATAATCCTATTAACGTAAAAGCTACTACTTTTTTCAATATGTGTTTACTCTTCATAATGCGAGATAATTTTTCCTTATAACTGTGATTATAGAAAATGGTTACAATTAATTTTATATTTTTTTAGAAAGATGGGCAACTTATGGTTCTAAATGATCTTCTCTTAGGTCTACATTCAAAATTGAACTGTAATGATACTTCATGAGCTCCTCCCGTGGCAACAGAAAGTTTAGATACAGTTAAATCATAACTGTAACCTAGTCTAATTATGTCTGATTGTATTCCCATGAGAACAATAAATGAATCTTTATTTCTATACCATACACCTCCTACTAACGGTCCTTTCTTTACATAAATTCCCATATTAAGCTGCGTAAAAGTACCTTGTCTTCTAAACAATATGTTTGGTGATACCATGGCGTCATCTTCCTGATACTTTGAAGCTCTCCCAGCTAGTGGGATCATGGCTCCAGCATGTCCAGTTAATTTAGTGGGTAACGAACTCTGCTCATTTATTAAAGATTCATTTGGCTCTGATAAGTGATGTGCAGCAAAACCAAAAAAGAATACATCGCTAAAACCTAAAATACCAGCAGAGAAGTCGATTCCTGAAACCGTACCTCCTCTTGGTAAATCTCCAGTTTGATAAACGAAACCTCTTCGCTCATCAATCATGTCGCCAAAAGTTAACTTGCTCCAGTCTAGAGATTTTTGGAAAAATGTCGCTTCTACTCCTGTCCTTACCGAAAATTTACGATTAATTTTAATTTGATAGGAATAAATACCGCTTACCCTTGTAGATCTTAGTGTATTTGCAGCTTGATCGTTGGTTACCATTAGTCCAAGGCCTCCTGTTAAGGATTCCACATGTTGGTCATAACTAGCGGATGTTGTAATGAAAGTTCCGGAAATACCCGGCCACTGATTTCTATAGTTCAGTGAGATTCTAGGACATCTAGCTGTCCCCGCAAATGCAGGGTTTAAATATAGTGGATTAGCGTAAAATTGGCTAAACTCAGGGTCTTGAGCTGTTACTTTATTTGCTGCACTGCTAACTATAATAGCAATCAATAAAAATAATACTTTAAAATACCTGATCATAAGTTTCTAAATGATTGTGCAAAATCGACCCAATATTACGAAAAAAAAATGGTTGGGTTACAATTTAATAGCTAGATTTATGCAATAAATGACATCTTGGTGTCGTTTTTTGAAAAATAAGTGTAACTAATCTGGCATTTACCACTTTAAACAATGAAGTATAAAATTTTAATTCTAGTTTGTTTTTTTTTTCAATTTTCTATATTTTTAGGTTTTTCTCAAAAAGCTAAAGAAGTTGTTGAAGACCTAGAATGGAATGGTATCTATTCCATGAATATCAATGGAGTGGATTACAAACAGGTGTTTCATTCATCCAATGGCTACTGGGATTTTGAAAAAGAACAGCCCCACTTATTAAAGTATATTCCAATAGAAAATACAGTTGTTAATTTTAGTGTAACGAACGTTGAAGTAGTTCCATTAACCAATTCTGAAATATCTTTGTTAGATGTTTCTAAGATTAAATCCATGTTTGATTTTAATACAAATATTACGGATAAAAGGAAAAAGTTTTATGCAGTTGTTGAAGTTAATGAGGTTCGGAAAAATCCGGCATCTGGGCAGTTCGAAAAATTAGTCAGGTATGAAGGAAGTTTAAGCGTTTCAGGAAGTTCGTTAACAGCTGCAAAATCAGGATACTTGACAACCTCTGCTTTTGCCTCTGGTTCTGGTGAATGGTATAAGATTGGTGTTGTGGAAGATGGAGTTTATAAGATTGATTATTCCTTTTTAAATGACATGGGTGTAGATGTATCTTCCTTGAGTTCGGATGCCATTAATATTTTTGGAAATGGGGCCGGTTTATTATCTGAAAACAATAGTGATTACCGGCATGATGATGTTATGAAAAACGCTATTCTCGTTGAAGATGGTAATGATGGCATCTTTAACAATGGCGATTACCTACTTTTTTATGCTAAAGGACCGCATAGGTGGAACTTTGATGGTAATGTTTTTTCACATAAATCGCATGAATACTCTGATACCTCTTACTATTTTGTGAATATTAATAATGCTAATTCAACGCCAAAACGAATGGGGTCAGCACAATTATCTGCTAGTTCGGAAACAAACATTGTGACAACTTTTATGGATTATGATTTTTTAGAGGAAGATAATTACAATTTAGGGAAATCTGGAAAACAATGGTATGGAGATATTTACGATGTTCAAACATCTTACAATTATGGTTTCTCCATGCCGAACATTGTTAATACAGATTCGATTAGAGTTTATGCTAAAGTTATAGGACAAGCTTCTAGCAATGGTACAAGTTACACATTAGCATCTGGTGGAAATTCACTAGACATTGCTGTTGGAGCATCTGGAACGGGGACCTATGCGCCATTAGGAAAAAGTGTCAGTGGAGTGCTGGATTACTTAGGTAATGGAAATAGCGTGGATGTTCAACTTACATATAACAAGAACGGATTGTCTTCTTCAAAGGGGTGGCTCGATTATATAGAAGTTAATGTGCCGAGGACTTTAACAATGATTGGAAGTCAGATGGAATTTAGAGATATAGCCTCAGTTGGACTAGGAAATGTAAGTCGGTTTTCTATAGGGAATGTTGATAATATAAATCGAATATGGGAGGTTACGGATTTATCCAATGTCTCTATTGTTGATTTTAATACGGTTGGTTCGGCAGCTGAATTCAAAGTGAATACTGATTCATTAAGGACCTTTATTGCATTGGACGACGCTTTGTCAAAAGTTCCGATATTTCATCACAAAGTGCTATCTCAAAATTTACATGGATTAGGTTTTGCAGATTTGATTATTATTGTGCCGCAAGCGTACATGTCTGCGGCAATTGAGTTAGCAAATTTCCACCAATTAAATGATGGTTTAATTTGTCATGTTGTTACTCCAAATCAAATTTATAATGAATATTCTTCTGGTATGAGAGATGCAACAGCGATAAAGCATTTTTTGAGAATGTTTTATGTTAGAGCAGGATTAGATCCAGATTTGATACCAAGATATGGTTTGTTTTTTGGCGATGCGACTTATGATGCTAGAAATAGGTTAGGTCATAACATGCGTTTTATACCTACTTACGAGTCGACAGAATCTTTAAGTATAACAAGTACTTATGCTACTGATGATTATTTTGCCATTCTATCAGATAATGGAGCAATGAATAATTTTGATTTGATGGACATTGCTATAGGAAGACTGCCTGTAAATTCTTTGAGTGAAGCAAACGATATGGTGACTAAAATCAAAGGATATAGTTCGGTTTCTGCTATGAGTCAGAATAATACATCTTGCGCCAATGCAGAATCTAACGGAACATTGAATGATTGGCGAAATATTGTTTGTTTAGTTAGTGATGACGAAGATGGAAACGTTTATTTTAGAGATACAGAAGAAATGGCGGATACAATTCGTGTAAACAATAAAAGTATGAATATTGTTAAATTACACATGGATGCTTTTGTGGAAACAACTACTCCCGGAGGGGATGAAAATATAGGATGTGAAGAAGCGATTCAACAAAGAGTTGAAAAGGGAGTGTTTTTACTGAACTATATCGGTCACGGTGGTGAAACGGGATGGGCTCACGAACGTATTTTAAGAGTTCCTACAATTAGAAATTGGACGAATGGTGTGAAATTGCCTATTTTTATGACTGCTACATGCGAATTTAGTCGGTATGATGACCACGATCGGACATCTGGTGGCGAGTATGTGGTGCTTAATCCAAATGGTGGAGGAATAGCTTTATTTACAACAACTCGCTTAGTTTATAATAGCAGCAATAAGAGATTAAATAAGCATTTTCATAGTACAATCTATGACAAAGTTGATGGAATGCCCCAACGAATTGGAGATGTTTACCTAGAGACAAAAGATTTGTATGTTCAAAATGGTGGAGGCGATATCAATTTTAGAAAATTTGCATTATTGGGAGACCCCGCAGTTAGACTTGCTTTGCCACAACACCAAATTGTAACAGATTCCATTAACGGTGTATCAATTACTGCAGCAATTGATACTATGAAAGCGTTGAGTATTGTCACTGTTGTGGGGCATTTAGAAGATTATACAGGTCAGAAATTAACAAGTTTTAATGGGGTGGTTTATCCAACGATATACGATAAAAAGCTCAGCTTATCTACTTTAGCTAATAGTCCAGGATCTTCTGTAGAGCCATTTGAAACATCGAAAAATGTTGTTTACAAAGGAAAAGCTACTGTTTTAAATGGTGTTTTTAAGTTTTCCTTTGTGGTGCCTCAAGATATTTCGTTTCAATACGGCAATTCACGCATAAGTTATTATGCTGAGAATGGAGAAGAAGATGCCCAAGGATATAACGAAGACGCAATAATTGGAGGCATCGATACCGCTGCTATTTCTGATAATCAGGGTCCCGATATTTCGCTTTATATGAACGATGATAGTTTCGTTTCAGGTGGTATAACAGATGAGAATCCTGATTTATTTGCTAAGGTTTTTGATGAAAATGGAATTAATATGGTTGGTAATGGTGTTGGTCATAACATTGAGGCCGTAATTGATGAAAATACTTCTGAGTCAATTATATTAAATGATTTTTACGAAGCTGATTTGGATACTTATAAAAGTGGTAGAATATCTTATCCGTTTTACGATTTGGAAGAAGGAAATCATACGTTGAGTCTAAAAGTATGGGACGTTTATAACAATTCAGAAAAAAGTGAAATCGAATTTGTGGTTGCTAAGGAAGAAAACTTTACATTAGATCACGTATTAAATTACCCTAACCCTTTTACTAGTCGGACGGAGTTTTACTTTGAGCATAATCAGATGTGTGACTATTTAGATGTTCAAATACAAGTGTTTACCGTTTCAGGAAAGCTGGTTAAATCTATCAACAAAAGAGTGAGCTCTGAGGGTTTTAGATCTGAGGGAATTGTATGGAATGGACGTGATGATTTCGGAGAAAAAATAGGTAGAGGGGTTTATGTGTATAAGTTGAAAGTTCTAAACGAGGGAGGAGAAAAAGTGGAAAAATTTGAAAAATTAGTAATTCTTAATTAATCATGAACAATAAGTAAGCAACAAATTACGTATATTTGCTGTTCTATTGAAAACCCAAATAATGAAAATGAGATTAAAAACAATATCAATAATTCTTATTAGTGCTCTGCTTCTATCAGTGTCCACTGTTGCTCAAGTAAATTTAAGCGGAGCAGAAACGGGTTCGGATATCAATACGATAACAACAGCGGTTCCTTTTTTACTTATTTCCCCTGACTCTCGTTCCGGAGCAATGGGAGATGTTGGTGCAGCATTATCTCCAGATGCAAATTCTATTCACTGGAACCCTGCGAAACTTGCTTTTATTGATGATGACAAGGATATGGGTTTTTCTTTGTCTTATTCTCCTTGGTTAAGGGCATTGGTAAATGATATCAATTTGGCTTACTTGTCAGGATATAAGAAATTAGACAAAAATTCTGCTTTTGGCTTTTCTTTAAGGTATTTTTCTTTAGGTGATATCACTTTTACAAATAATTATGGCCAAGAGATACGTAACTTTAAACCAAATGAATTTGCATTAGACGGAACATATTCAAGAAAGCTAGGGGAACGATTCGGAGCTGGGCTTGCAGCTAGATATATCTATTCAAATTTAACTGGAGGTATTTCTTCTACAGGAGCTGATGTGAAAGCTGGTCAGTCTGTCGCTGTAGACATCTCTGCATATTATGAAACAGAAACATTCGAAGTTTCGGGCAAGGATGCTAATGTTGCTTATGGATTAAACATTTCAAATATTGGAGCAAAGATGTCGTACACGGATGCTGCGAATAGAGATTTTATTCCAACTAATATGCGGTTAGGGTCCGCTTTTAACCTAGACTTAGATGAATTTAATAAATTGACTGTAGCTTTAGATGCAAACAAGTTATTGGTTCCTACTCAACCTGTATATTTGCAAGAGAATGGTTCTACTGTTTTTGGAACAGATGGTCCGGTTATATTTTCAGGTAAAGACCCAAATGTGGGTGTTGCTTCCGGAATATTTGGTTCGTTTAGTGATGCTCCAGGGGATGTTGTTATAGATGAAAATGGAAATACAACTGAGGTGTTAAAAGGAACTAAATTTAAAGAAGAATTGAGAGAGGTAAACATATCTGTGGGAGCAGAGTATTTATACAATAATTTATTAGCAATAAGAGCAGGGTATTTTCATGAACATTGGTCCAAAGGAAATAGGAGATTTGTGTCTCTTGGAGCTGGTATCAGGTATAGTGTTTTTGAATTAGATTTATCTTATTTATTAGCCTTAACGCAAGCAAGTCCTTTAGCAAATACATTACGTTTTACACTAAGATTTAACTTTGGTGATGTGGACAGTGAAAGTAGTATTTAAAATAGTAGAAACGAAGATTTGAAGAAAAAAGCCACCTGCAATTAGCAAGTGGCTTTTTTTAATTCTGGTTAATGGTGCGGAACTAGCTTTTACTTATTCCCTCATCTCTAAAGTGTCCTTTTTGCTCATCTTCATTATAATAGATAAAGACTTGGGCAGTGTCGTTTAAGAAATTAATCTTACCTATTTCAAATCGTGTTATTGTCAACCCCGTCCTTTTTTGAAGGTCGGCCAGCAATTCATTGTGTTTTTCAGGTGTGATCAAATCTATCTTTTCAAAGGTTATCACTTTTCTAGATTCGTGTCTTAACAACCAAATCTTTTCAAGTCCATATGTTACCCCTATAATTGCAGCATTCGTAAAAGCCAACTCAGCGTAGCTCATTTTCTTGTTCGATAGTGCATTGATGACAGAAACACCGATAACAATAAATAAATAGGTCATTTCTTTAATTGGAATAGGGTCTGTTCGATATCGTATTATTCCGAATATGGCAAACAATCCTAAGGCCATTCCCATTCCCATCTCAAACTTTTTCAGCGTAAAACAGATCATAAAAATTACCAGGCTGATCATTATATATGTAAAAAGATAGTCCTTTCTCTTCGCTATTGGATAATAAATAGCTCTGACAATTATTAGAATGACACTTAAGTTCATGCCGAATTTGAATGCCAATTTCCAAAAATCATTTTCAAATAAGGGAACTCCTAAAAAACCACCAGAAGCAGTTTCTTTGGATTGCTTGATTATATCTTTAATTCCATCTGCGCTATCCTCAATAGTTTTCGCTAACCCTTTAATTGTTTCATTTGCATCTCCATCTATTAGAAAATCAAACATTCCTGCGTTATATATTTCAACTAACCAATTCATTTATTTTGTTTATGTGTAAATGTTTATTTTTAAATCTATTGTTTTTTAACTCTGGGTATAAAATCTTTGCTCCTATGCAATACTTGCTAACACGCATTGGTCT
>Ga0315315_10002406_pt1 | contig 17105 bp, 19 predicted proteins | sample M140m3416metaG_FD_203699 | JGI IMG/M metagenome (GOLD analysis project Ga0315315, IMG submission 203699) | Ammonia-oxidizing marine archaeal communities from Monterey Bay, California, United States - M1 40m 3416 | ecosystem: Environmental > Aquatic > Marine > Intertidal zone | place: USA... | reverse complement strand
AGGAGACAATCTATTCTGGAGGTTTTGATACATTCAATAAGGATGTTCCATTATTTGAAAAGTTTCACTCTTCAGATTGGAAAGAAAGATTATCTTTATTAGATAAGTTTAAAGATGATAGATTAGTTACCTTCGGTCATAGCCTCATATACAATGAAGCTCCAGAAATTTTACCAAAAGAAATTCATAAGAAAATTAAAAGAAGAATAGCATCTAGAATTTTAAGCACTAATAAAGAAAAATGGTGGACAGTTTCAGCTTTTTATTCAGAGTGTGATGAAATAAGAGAAAACGAAGATAAGATGTTTTCATTTAAAACTGTTGATGAAAAATTGAAATTTTTGGATGGAATTAACGATTATGTAATGAATTTAGAGCAAAAATATTCAGATGCATAATTTAATGAAGATAAAAAAGTTTTTTTTGACCATTGAAAAAAAATTTGAATCAATTATATCAGTAACATGCTTATAGATTTTAAAGACGAAGATTTTGATAATAAAATCAAAAATGAAGATGTATCAGTTATACAATTTAGTGCCGCATGGTGTGGACCTTGCAAAGCACTTAAACCTGTCATGGATAAATTTGCAGCTGAATATAAAGATAAAGCTGGTTTTTATTATGCTGACATTGAAGATGGTGGGATTAACACTGGTAGTGCTGCAGGAATTAGAGGGGTACCAACTGTAATTATATATAAAAAAGGTGTTGAGATAGATAGAAAAGTTGGAGGAGTTCCAGCAAGTAACATGAAAGAGTTTTTAGAAAAAAATATTTAATTCAAACTTAATACTTCAGCGGCACCATACAAAGATCCTGTAATCAATAAAAGATCACCTTCTTTTAAATTTATCGATTTGATCGCTTGCTCTATACTTGGTTGATATTGAACATTTGGCATAATTTTGAATTTTTCTTTTAAGTCCTTGCCACTGATAGAGTTTGGTTGAGTTTTTAAATCTATAGTAGTTATTGATGAAACATTTTTAAAGTAACTAATATATTTTTTGTGTTCTTTATTTGCCATCATAGAAACAATAATATGCTTGTTACAATCCAAACTTTGAAGATATTCATTTAATACTCTTGCACCATCTTCATTATGGCTTCCATCAACTATTAATTTGTTGTTTTTTACCAGTTTTTTTAATTTTCCGGATTTAATTTCTTGAAGTCTTGCTAAACTAGATATTTTTGTAATTCCTCTTTGAATATGTTTATCCGTAATACCTAGATTTAATGTTCTTAGAGTTGCTATTGAAGTAGAAATATTTTCTAATTGAAATTGACCAAGAACATTGGGCATTGGAAGCTTTAATCCACCTAATTTATCTTCATAATAAAAGAAATCATTTTCATTAACTGAGTAATTAAAATCATCACTAAAAAATACTTTTTTAGATGGGTTTCGGGAGATAGTTTTTTTAATACAATCCATTGTCTCTTTAGAGTTTTGCTTGGCTACAATAATATTTGATTTTAAAAGTGTAGATGTTTTTTCAAATACAATTTTTTCGATTGTTTGTTGGCCTTTTTCGAGCCAATCAAGATGATCTTTGCTAATAGAAGTCACTACACTTGCAATATTTTCTTTTAATATGTTGGTTGCATCAAATCTGTGAAATAAGCCAGCTTCTATAAGATTAATATTATCTGGGAATTGAGAAGCTTTATAAAAATAACAAGCTGTTAATATTTCAAAGTAAGTAATAGGCTTATTATTGTTGATATTTTCTACTTCTTCAAATAAGCTAGCTAACTCGTCATCACTTAATTCAATATTATTGAAAACAAATCGCTCATTTATTTTGAGAATATGCGGGCTGGTATAAACATTACATTTGAAATTAGCTTCTTTTAAGATAGAGAAAATTGCATTAATTGTGCTATTTTTGCCATTAGTACCAACCACAGAAATTGCATTAATCTTTTTTTGAAAGATGCCTAACTTTTTACAAAGTTCTGTAATACGATTGAGTGAGAGGTCAATTTCCTTAGGATGCAACTTTTGAAAGCGACTCAGTATTTTCTGTAATTTCATTTTCTTCAGTGCTTATAACAGAATTTTTCTTTAACAATATGGATAATAACGTTCCTATTTTTTCAGAAAGATCTTTTCTTTCTACTATCAAGTCAACAAATCCAGTTTTTTCTACATATTCACTTTTTTGGAATCCTTCAGGCAATTCTTCTTTTACGGTCCCTTGAATAACTCTTGCACCAGCAAATGCAATTAATGCGCCTGGTTCAGCAATATGAATATCCCCTAACATAGCATATGAGGCAGTTATACCTCCAGCAGTCGGATCAGTTAAACAAACTAAATATGGAAGATTATTATTTTTAAGCTCATTAATTGCTATAGTTGTTCGAGTCATTTGAGATAAAGAGATTAAACTCTCCATCATCCTCATTCCTCCACCTGCGCTGACACATATGAAAGGAGTTTTATTTTCAATTGCATATTGAATTCCATATAAGAAAGCCTCACCCTCGGCTGCTGCCATTGAAGCACCTAAAAAATCAAAATCAGACGCTACGGCAGTAATTTTAATATTATTAATAGTTCCACTAACAACCATCATACCACAGTCCATCCCAGTTTTTTTTCTAGCACTTTTTAATCTATCTTTATACGATTTAGCATCGGTCCAATCCAAAGGATCATCTTTTGGAATAGGGGTTTTAAAAATTTCATAATTATTTTTTCCAAATAAAATATCGAATCTTTGTTTTGGTTTTATCCTGTGGTGTTTATTACAATCGGGACATACCCACAGATTTGTTTCTAAATCTTTTTTTAGAATTGGCCCCCTACAACAAGAAGTCCAGTCACTATTTGCTATATCTTCCTTGGAAGCTCTTTTGTGAATAGCAGATTTTATCCTCTCTCCTGCTTTAATTATTTTTGTTATCCAGTTCATTTAATTTTATTTTTTAATCTTCTAACTACATTAGTAACATTTGTGACAGTATTTTGTCTTTTTTTTATAGAATTAGTAATTTCCTTGCAAATAGCACTTCCTACAACTAATCCGTCAGCTTTTCTAAGAGATTCTATTGTTTTTTGAGTAATACCAAATCCAATTACGACATTTTTCGATCTGTTTTGATCTTTAATTTTTTTATATTCTTTAAGAATATTTTTTGGGGAAACTTTTAGCTTTCCTCCAGTTGTTGATAACATGCTAATGTAGTAAATCATATCATGCGAATCCCTTACAATTCGCTTCATTCTATTTTTTGAAGTGGTGGGTGAAATTAATTGAATAAAATTAATATTATTTTTTTTACACTTAGAAGCAAAGTTTTTATTTTCTGGGTAAGGTAGATCTACAACAATTAAGCCATCGACCTTTGATTTTTTACATTTGGCTATAAATTTATTTTCTTTGTATTGAAAAATCATATTATAATAACCCATTAAAATAATAGGTTTGTCCTTCTTTACCTTTTTGAATTGATTAACAATTGAAAAAATGTCATTTATTTTTATTCCATTTTTAATTGCTCTGTATGCACTGGTTTGAATTTGTCCACCATCTGCGATAGGTGTATTATGTGGAAATCCTAATTCGCATATATCGGCATACTGTGAAATAGACTTCAAAATTTCCAAAGATTTTTTTTTTGTATTATCACCTGCTACTGTGTAAGTGAGCAGAGCTGGCCTATTTTCTTTTTGAGCATTTTTAAATGATTGATTAATCAAAGAATTTTTCATTAATATTTGCCTAATTTCTGTTTAATAATATCCCTATCTTTTTTGGCATCTCCACACGAGTTGACTACAATAATTGTATCTTCACTTAATTTTGGTGCAATCTTAATTGCTTCTGCAAACGCATGGCTTGGCTCTAAACTTGGATTGAGATTTTCAAACTTAGTGACCATTTCATATGCATTCAAAGCATCCTCATCCGTTGCATAAGTATATCTTGCTCTTTTTGCATCTTTTAAAAAGCAGTGAATTGGACTTACTCCAGGATAATCTAAACCAGCACTAATAGACTCTGTTTCTGTAATTTGTCCATCATTATTTTGACAAACATAAGATGCTGCACCATGTAAAATTCCAATTTTAGCATTCTTACTTAAAGGAGCTGCATGTAATTTAGATTTTTTTGGCCCTCCCGCTTCAACTCCAATTAGTTCAATTTGTTTTTTGTTAAAATCTATAAATTCACTCCAAAATCCATAGGCTGAACTTCCACCTCCAACGCAATTAATTAATTTGATTTTATTAGGAATCTTTTTAAATTCCTTTTTCATTTGTATTTTTAATTCTCTTGAAATTTGCGCTGTGCTCCACCCACAAATTTTTACAAAAATATTAGGTCCAACTGTTGAGCCTACACACATATGAGTATTGTCACAGTTTGAAACCCAATATCGCATACACTCACTAACTGCATCTACTAACGTTTGACTTCCAGAATAAACTGGGACTATTTCAGCGCCATTTTTTCTCATTGCATCACAATTGGGCTTCTGTCTTTTTATATCTTTTGCGCCCATGAAAATCTTACATTTAAGGCCAAATTTTTTAGCAGCCATACTTAACATTTTCCCAGCATAACCAGCACCAGTATCGCCAACAATATATTTTTTCCCCATGGCTTTGCAAATTAGAGCATGCACAGTCGCATTATATATTTTATGCGCGCCACCATTAGCTTCAGAAACTATTTTGGCCCAAATTTCTGCACCTTTTAGATGATTAGTTAAATTTTCTAGTTTAGTAAATGATGTTGGTGCACCAATATAATTTTTAAAGTAAAAATCTCTTTCCTGAATAAATTTTTTATTTTTTCTTAATTTTTCAAATTTATTAGTTAAATCTTCAACAGGTTTTTTTAGAGTCTCTGGTATATAGCTTCCACCAAATTTACCACCCCAAAATCCATATTTATCATGTTGATCAATTAAAGGGATTTTTTTTTTAATTCTCATTTTTTAAATTTTTAAATTTATTTAAGAAAATTTCTATTTTGGAAATATCTTTTAACCCAGAGGTTTCCAAACCGCCAGATATATCAATAATATCTGCTATTTTTTTGTACTTTTCAAGATCATCATTGATCTGAATATTACCTGCTAACATAATCTCTTTATTGAAATCAATATTTTCTATCAATGAGTGATCAAAGGACATACTTTTTTCATATCCTTTGCTGTCAAATAAGTAAATATCAGCTACCTCTCTAAATAAGTGATATTTTTCTACATCTGATTTATTTTTAATTGTTAAAGCAACAATAATTTTTTTATTAAATTTGTTTTTGATTAATCTTAAATTCTCAGGCGTACTATCATAAATTTGGTAATAATCGAAAGGAAGATATTTTATTTTATCCAATATGTCATTATCTGGTTTTACTAAAACGGCAACAAATTTAGAACTTTTTTTATTTATATTAGTTAATTGTTTTAATTTATTGAATTCAACATATCTGGAACTTTTTATATAATTACAAATGAAACCAATATATTTTGGAGGAGCCGAATGATTGATTATGTAATTTAATGTTTTGAGATCAGAGACCCCACAAATCTTACAAGCTTTTATCATTGACTCAAATGATTGATTAATCTCTTAACATTATTTTTAATATTGTTTTTTATAAGTGATCGTCCCATTACAATGGCAGACACTTTATTATCAAATGCATCTTTTGGTGTCATGACTCTTGCCTGGTCATTAGTTTTGTCACCAGGTAGTCTTATCCCAGGTGTAACTATATAAAAATTCTTAAATTTTTTTCTAATCATTTTAGCTTCTTGTGCTGAACATACACATCCATCAGCACCAGATTTTTTAATTAAGGCAACTTGTTTTAATACTAATTCTTTCACAGATTTTGTATAACCTATTTCTTTTAGAGACTTGTTGTTAATACTTGTAAGAACAGTAACACCTAATACTTTAATATTTTTATGCATTGTCTTGATTTTTTTAGTAACTGCTTTCATCATATTAAAACCAGCACTAGCATGCACTGTAATATATCTTAATTTTTTCAAATCTTTTAAACTATCAATTGCGGATAAAGCAGTTTGAGGAATATCATTTAATTTAACATCTAAAAAAAATTCTGATTTATAATTTTCTAAAAATCTTCTCCCATGTTTCGAATAAAAGAATTGCAATCCAAATTTTGGAACAATTTTAATTTTATTGGACTTAGTCTCTTTTATTATCTTTTTTATTTGATTTAAATTTGAGGTATCACAAGCAACAAATATTTTAATCTTTTTCATTATTTAATTTTTTAAACAAATCTTTAGCCATTTTGAAGTGAATTGTTTTTTTTTCAGGCGTATTTATCTTTTCTTGTGTTTTTGGGTTTCTTGAAATTCTTGCTTTTTGAATATTAGTGGAAAATACCCCAAATCCTCTTAACTCTACTCTTTCGCCTCTACCCAAAGTGTCTTTGATTTCATTTAAAACGATATTTATGAATTTGTTTAAATCTTTTTTTAGAAAATTAGGATAGTTTTTAGAAAGTTGATTTACGAGCTTTGATTTTACAATAGCCAATTTATATTTTTTACTCTTTGTTGTCTTTCTTCTTTTTTAAATCATCCGCTAGCGAACTAAAAGGAAGTGATTTTCCTGATCCCTCTGTAGTTCCAAATTTTTCTAAGGCTTCAGCCCTATCAAGCTCTTCTAAAAGCTTTATACTTAAAATAGCTTTTCTTTTATTTAAATCAAGTTCAGCTATAGCACAATCTATTCTTTCACCCCCTGTGAATCTTGAGGGTCTTGCATCTGCAGCATTAATAGCAATTTGAGATTTTTTAATTTGAAAATCCATTTCACAATTTTCTGGTCGAACAATTAAACCTTTATTATCAGTTGAAATAATTTTAACAGTAATTGTTTGGTTTACTTTTTTGTCTTTAAACCAATCAAAAGGATCCTCTTTTGTTTGTCTTAAACCAACTCTAATTTTTTGGTCAGCAGTTTTAATTTCTAGAACTTTTACTTTAATTTTATCGCCTTTTTTATACTTAGCTAACTCTTCCTCTCCATTATTTAAATAAGTTAAATCATTGCAATGTAAAAAAAGATCAATATCAAGATCATTTGTTTTAACAAATAATGAGTATTCATTTTTATTAATTACTTCTGTATCAATTATTGTGTCAATTGGATATTTCTTTTCAAACGCTTGAAAAGGATTTTCAACAGTTAACCTGTATGAAATTGCTACTCTTCTTTTTTCTTTATCAATTTCAGTAATTACACAATTAATCTCGTCACCAACTTTGAACATTTTTTTCGCTGATATATTTTTTTTCGTCCAACTTAGTTCACTCGAATGAAGTAAAGTTGTTAATCCAGGTTCTAGTTCACAAAATGCCCCAAAGTCCATTAGTTTAACAACTTTGGCTTTATAAATTTTGTTTAATTCATAATTTTCAATGTGTTCGAATGGATCAGGAGATAACTGTTTTACAGAACAGCCTACTTGAAGTTTTTCTTTGTCAACAGAGATAACTTTTAAATCATGTTTTTCTCCAATGTTAAAAACTTCATCTGGATGATTAACTCTAGAGTATGAAATTTCTTGAAGGTGAACTAATACGTCTAATTCATTATTTACATTAAAAAAACATCCAAATGTACTGTAACCTTTTACTTCTGCACCTTTAAGAATATCACCAACTTTATATTTTTCTATGATCTTGGCCTTATCTTCTTTTTTAAACGATGAAATAATTTCTCTTCTTGAAACACAAGCGTTGCCTCGAACACGATCTAACTTAATTAGTGCAAACTTTTGTGGCTCATTCATTAAATGACTAATATCTTTTAATGGCTTATCACTAATTTGAGATCCAGGTAAAAACATTAAAGATCCTGTATCAATATGCTCTACAATACATCCACCTTTACACTTAGATGTGATTTTACCCATAATGGGCTCACTTTTCTCATACGCCTCTACAAGTTGATGCCAACCTTTAATTTTTTTAGCTTTACTAGCTGAAACTATAACTTCACCATTTTTGTCTTCAATCTTCTCTAAAAGTACAGGTATTTTTTCACCAACTTTAATTTTATCTGAAAGACCCATAGATTTTAGTTCATTAACATCTAGTACAGGTTCACTTTTTAAACCCTCCACAAAAAGAAAAACAAATTTTTCCGTGACCTTATTAATTATTCCATCAATAACTTTACCCTCTTCAATATTAATTTTTGATAACTGACTATTTAATAATTTCTCAAATTCTTTTGAGGCTGGGTTAGAAAGGTCTTTAAAAATTTCCATTAATAGTATGTTTTCCTTTTTTTTTAAAAGTTCGATCTTGTAAATGAATTTAACATTTTACTCAACACCGAATTTTTAATTTCTGATGTTTTAAATCATTGTTTTTAGCGGTTTTTTATTAAATTTTGTGGAAAATTTGAAAAAGGTCTTATCAGTTAAATTTGGCACCCATATTCTTCAATTTTTTAAGAAATGATGGAAAAGAAGTATCTATGGCATCTTGATTAAAAATTTTCCATGAACCACCAAAAGTTAATGCCGCAATAACACTTGTCATAAAAACTCTATGATCTTTTAAAAATTCTTTTATGATAATTTTTTTCTTAATTTTTAAATTTGGGTTTCCAAATATTTTTATACTATCTTTCTTTAAAATAGTTTTAATTCCCATCATATTCAAGATTTTTGCTCCCCATTTAAGTCTTGGACTTTCTTTTTGATTGAGTTCCGAAAGGTTTCTGAATGATGATACACCTTTAGCTTTAGCAGCGGCTAAAAAAATAATCAAAAACTCGTCAATTGCTGCACTATTTAATTCACTTGGACAATTTATTGCTTTCAAATCGCTTACACTTTTTACATGAATATCAGCAGTTTTCTCTCCCTTATATAATTTTATATTTTTTAAGTTTATTTTTACTCCCATCATTTTAAGAATTTTTAAAATACCAATTCTAGTAGGGTTAATATTTACATTTTTAATTTTAATTTTGGATTTTTTTGAAAGAGCAGTTAAAACTATAAAAAATGCACTCGAACTTATATCTGAGGGAATTCTATAATTAAGTGGCTTTATTTTTTTTACACCATTTATTTTAATTAAATCAATTTTTTTTTTTTTATCAATTTTGATTGGAATTTTTAAATGTTTAAAAAGTAATTCTGTATGGTCCCGGGATTTTTTTGCTTTAATAGTTGTAGTTCCCTTAGTGTTAAGTGCTGCAATCATAATACTACTTTTAACCTGAGCTGAGCCTTTCTTCTCATAATAGTTGATAGGTTTTGGATTTTTTGTACCAAGTATTGTTATAGGTAATTTACCGGAATTAGTTTTAAAATTTGCTCCGAAATTTTCTAAAGGCTTGATAATTCTCAAAAAATCTCTTTTAGATAAACTCTTATCACCTATCATCTTAATCTTTTTTTTTGAATGTACCAAAAGCCCCATTATAAGCCTTCCTAATGTCCCTGAGTTGCCCGCATCAAGAGTAATTTTTTTTTTGTAGTTAAAAGTGTTTAAACCTTTGCTTATTATTTCACAGGAATTTTTTTTTATTTTAACTTTTACTCCAAGTTTTTTTAAACAATCCAAGGTACTTCTGACGTCTTCAGAATTTAATAAATTAAATGATTTTGATTTTCCTTTTGCTTGAGAGGCCAACAAAGCCCAACGGATAGATAAACTCTTGTCTCCATCTATTTTTAGAGTTTTATTAAAAGGTTTAATAGTTTTAGAAATATTGATAGGTTTGTTCATTATGAAGATTAACTTATTTTAAAAGAGTCGCCAAAATAAGCATTTCTAGCATCTATATTTTGTATTAAATTAGTTGGCGTCCCATGCGCAACTACTTTACCATTATGAATAATAGCAGCAGTATCCACACACGCTAATAGATCCCTAGCTTGGTGGTCACAAAGAACTATAGAAATCTGATTAGTGCTTTGCAGACTCACTATTATCTCTTGAAGAGTTTTAATTGTCATCACATCAAGAGCTGCAAACGGCTCATCTAGAAGGAGTATTTTTGGGCTTGAAATAAGTGCTATTGCAATTACTAGTTTCTTTTTTTGTCCTCCTGAGAGCAAGTCAGCCTTAATATCTCTTATTGAATCTAGTTCAAATTTTGAAATTAGTAAGTCAATTTTCTCATTTCTGTAGCTTTGATTATCAATTGTAATTTCTGCTATAGCTTTTAAATTTTCATAAACAGACAAATCATGAAAAAAACCCCCATGCTGAGGAACAAAACCTATTTTGTATCTCAAAGTTCTTTGAAATATTGGATATTTATTTACTGTCTCTGAATTAATAATTATTGATCCAAAATCAGGTGATAGTAAACCAGTTATTAGATTGAATATTGTTGATTTTCCAACACCATTAGGGCCCAATAAACCAAGTATTTGCCCATTACTTAATTCTAAATTTAAGTTATCCAATATAATTTTTCGACCAAATTTAAGAGAAATTTTTTCTAATTTTAAGATTGCTTTCGTTTTCTTGAAAGATTTAATTCTAAATTTTTTGATATTAGACATATTTACTCTTTAGTTAATATTTCTACATTTTTTTTGGGACTATTCATAAAGATTTCAACATTTTTTGTAATGAGATTTATTATCATATTATCAGCAGTTAACATACCCTGAGATCCTTCATATACTAAATTTTCTGAAATTTTTGCTGTATTGTCTGCAAAATCTAAATTTAATTTATTCGAATTTATTAAATGATCTAAATATTTTATATTAACGAATTCACTAAAATCGGTGTTATATGTTGCATTATTAAAAATTGCATAATTTGATGTGATTTTGAGCTCTGTTCCATTTTTATCAATAATAGATGCTTTTACTTTTTGCATTAATACAATTTCGATCCCATTTTCATATGTTAGTTCGCTTAGCTCGGCAGTAATATTGTATCTACTTTTATTATTGAGCTTAACATCATAATTTAAATTTTTAACTAAATTATTTTGGATTTCATCCACTGCTTGATTTTCATCAACTTGGGAGACTTCGTTAGTTTTAACTTTTGGGTTTAAAAAATATTTAAAAGATAAATATCCTATCAAAAATGTAAGAATTATTAGAATGAATTGAATATATTTTTTTTTCAATAATTTATCTCAGACTTTTAATAAGATTATGTATGTGTAGCACGCCGACAGTTTTTTTATTGTTGTCTTTTTTGTAAACACAAACATTAGTAATCTTTTTTTTATTCATTTGAGTTAAAACATCTGTGGCTAGAGTATTTTCCTCAACTTTATATGGATTTTTTGTCATATAAAATTTAATCATTTTATTTTTAATTTTATTTTTCTTTTGCATTAATCTTTTTAAATCTCCATCTGTAAAAATTCCTGTGGTTAATCCTTTTTTATTTACAATCACAAGAAAACCAAGTTTTTTCAAATTAATAACTTTAATTGCACTTTTCATATTTTGATCTTCTTTTATCAATGGAATTTTACTTTTAGTGAGCATTAAATCGCCTGCTGTCTTAAGTTTTTTTCCTAGATTGCCAGAGGGATGGAATTTTTTAAAATCCATTTTTCCAAATTTCTTTTTTTTCATAAGCGCTATAGCTAAAGCATCTCCAATAGACAGCTGAATAGTTGTGCTAGAAGTTGGAACAATTCCAAGGCCAGATTCTAAAACCTCAGGTACAAATAATTTAATGTTAGAGGATTTATACAGCGTTGAATTTTTATTTGAAACTATTCCAATTAAAAAAATTTTATTTGATTTTGCGTATTTGATGATGTTTTCTAGTTCAGAAGTATTTCCAGAGTAACTAATTAAAATTAAGATATCTTTTGCACTTATTTTTCCTAAGTCACCATGTGAACAATCATTTGCAGAAATAGAAAAAGATGGCGTGCCAACAGAAGATAAAGTCGCTGAAATTTTTTTTGCTATTATTCCACTTTTTCCTACGCCGCAGATAATTACTTTTGATTTACATTTATTTATTACTTTTACAGCATTGCTAAAAGAATTATCTATTGAATGTTTAAGTTTTCTCAATGCTTTTATTTGCAAATCAATAACATTTTTTCCTATTTCGTTTATTTCGTTTTTCATATTTTAATGAGACCAAATATCTTCTTTGAATAAGGCTAAATCAAGTTCAACTCTAGTTTTTAAAAATTTTAGACAATCTTGATAAAGTTTAATTCTATTTTCTCTCTCAAGAATTTTATTTAGATGCTCATGAATTGTATGTAAATATAAAACATCATTAGCACAATATTTAATTTGAGCTGTAGTAAGTTCCCCTCCAAAATCAGAGGTTTGAAATTGTTTGTTAACATCTACATTTGCAAATTCTTTGATAAGTGTTTTTAAAGAATGAGAGTCAGAAAATGTTCTTGCAATTTTTGACTGCAATTTTGTACACTCAACATTATTAACATCTGTTTTTAAATAGTATTTAATATGAGCTAAATCACTTCTAGCATAATGAAAAATTTTTTTAATATTTTCATCATTAAGTATTCTTATTAAATTAGGTGCATTATAAGTTTCTCTGTTTAATTGCACTATATGAGCATCTGAATTTCCTGATGATATCTGTACAAGGCAGAGAGGATCTCGTCTGACATTTAGACCCATAAATTCACCATCTACTGCTAATAGATTGCCTAATTTCAAATCATCTGGTAGATCATTTTTATGAAGTTGAATATTATTACTCATTTTTAAACATATATATATGAAAGCAAAAAATTGTCTAATTTTTGGTGGAAGTGGCCAAATTGGTAAACATCTAGTTAGAAAGTTAACTAAAAATAACATAAGAGTCACCGTAGTTACTAGAAATATCCATCAAAAAGGTTTCCAAATTAAAACCCAAGGAAATGCAGGGTATATTAATATTGTAGAAGCAAATATTTTTGATGAAAAAAAAATAAATCAACTTTTTGAAAACGCGGACATTTGTATAAATTTAATTGGAATTTTATATGAAAAAAAAAAATTAAGTACATTTAATAACATTCACACACTTTTCCCATCACTTTTGTCTAAGCTTTGCAAAAAGTATAAATTAAAACATTTCATTCATTTGTCTGCTTTAGGCATAACTGAAGCGGAAGACTCAAAATATGCTAGAAGTAAGTTAGATGGTGATAATGCTATTTTAAAAAATTATCCTCAAGCTATAATTTTAAGACCATCAATAGTTTATTCTGTAGATGATAATTTTACGACTAATTTTATGACTTTGCTTAATCGTTTGCCACTATTCCCTTTGTATTATTCTGGCAATACAAAATTTATGCCAATTCATTGTTCAGATTTAGTTGATATAATATATCATGTTATAACAAGAGATATTTTTTCCCAAATAATTGAATGTGTGGGGCCTGAAACTCTTTCATTTAAAGAAATCTTACAAAGGTTATTAAATTTGATTAACAAAAAAAGATTACTGATTTCTTTACCTTTGCCAATCGCATTTTTAACAGCAAAAATTTTTCAACTACTTCCTAATCCTTTACTAACAGTAGATCAGTTGAATCTTTTGAAATATGATAACGTTTTATCAAAAAAATATAAATCTAATTTTGATATTGGTGTACCGAGTATTCGTTATTTCAATGATGAAGTTAAAAAATACTGTTATATGTGGAAAGAGGGTGGTCAATTTTCAACAGAAGATATTCAAGAAAATAATAGATAGCTAAAGAAAATTTTAAGCTGAGTGAACTTTTTTTTGAATAAAATCAGAGTCTTCTTCTTTATTATTCTGATCCTCTTTCTTACCTTTTGGTTGGTAAGCATATAGCAAATGTAGTTTACAATACGAAAAGTCTTTTAAAGAGTTTCTACCACAAAAGTAAAAGGAGTCTGAATCTGGGTGACCTATAGGCCATTTACAAGAACTTTCATCCAACTCTTCTAGCTGCTTAGGATTCTCTGGCTCAAAATCTTTTTCAATTATTAATGACTTAAATTTACTTTTTCTTCCTCTTTGAATTTTTACATCTTTTTTTTCTTGAGAATTTTCAAAACTTTGACTTGAAGTTGCAGCTCTAGTTTTTATTTTAGCAGATAGATTTAGTCTATGGGCTTTTCCAATGACGGCATTTCTACTTATACCACCTATTATTTCTGCAATCTGACTAGCAGTATTTCCCTTGCCCCATAATTCTTTTAATTTATTTACTTTTTCTTCGGTCCAGCTCATTTTAACTATATATTGTGTTAAATGTTTTTATAAATACAATATACTGATAGTTATTTTAAATAAACAAGTAATAAATTACAGTTATCAACAAAAAATGATAAGGATATTTTTGTTATATATTCAATCCTTACTTGTATTAAATATTTTTGTTTATACAAAGTTTTAACTAATAAAAATTATGAGTTATTTGGCAAAAAATTATAATAGAAAAAAAATTTCGTTCAAGAGGGGCAAAGGTAGTTATTTATTTACAGCTAATGGAGATAAGTACCTAGATTTTGTTCAAGGTATTGCAGTGAATTCACTAGGTCACTCACACCCAAAATTAATAAGAGCAATCAATAGCCAAGCAAAAAAACTTTGGCATGTATCTAATGCTTTCACAATTCCAGAGGGAGAAATTCTTGCAAAGAAATTATGCAAAAAAACATTTGCTGATTGTGTAATGTTTCAAAATAGTGGAGCAGAAGCTACAGAGGCAGCAATAAAAGTTGCAAGAAGATATTTTTACTCAATTGGAAAACCTCATAAAAATAGAGTTATTTGTATTAAAAATTCATTTCATGGAAGAACTCTTGCCGCTATTTTTGCTAGTGGCTCAAAGAAAATGACAGAGGGATTTGGACCAAAAGTTCCTGGATTTGATCATATTCAATTTAGAGACTCTAAGCCAAGATTTCCAAATATAAAAAAAAAAATTAACAAAAATACAGCAGCTATCATGGTAGAAACTATAATGGGCGAAGGAGGAATAAAGCCTATTCCTGATAAATGTCTAAATTATTTAAGAAAAATATGTGATGAAAAAAAGATATTACTAATATTGGATGAAGTACAATGTGGAATAGGAAGAACAGGGGATTTCTTCGCATTTGAAAAATCAAAAGTGAAACCTGATATTGTGCCAATTGCAAAAGGTATAGGAGGTGGCTTTCCTATCGGCGCAGTTTTAATGAATAAAAAAACAGCTTCTGGAATGACAGCTGGAACTCATGGGTCAACATTTGGAGGAAATCCTATGGCAATGAAAATTGGAAGTGAAGTATTTGATATAATTACCAATAAAAGTTTTTTAAAAAATGTAAAAAAAAATTCAAAATATTTTCACTTACAATTAAATAAGATTAAAAAAAGATTTCCAAATATAATAAAAGAGATCAGAGGGAGAGGTTTTTTAATTGGACTAAAACTTCATAAAGATCAAACAAATTTTATAAAAAATTTGATGCAAAATAAGTTACTTACAATAAGAGCGGCTGAAAATGTTGTGAGAATTTTACCCCCCCTTAATGTAAAAAAAAGTGAAATAGATAAAGCCTTAAAAATTATCAATAAAGTTTGTTTACATTACTAATAGATGAAAAATTTCATAAACCTTAAAGATATACCAGCTAGAGATTTAAGAAGAATTTTGATTGATGCAAAAAAAAGAAAATTTCGAAGAAAAAAATTGAATACATTGGAATTGGATAAAGACAAACCACTTAAGGGAAAATTATTAATTCAAATGTTTGAAAAAGCTAGCTTAAGAACCAGATTAAGTTTTTATTTGGCAATCAAGCAACTTGGTGGGGGGACTTTAACCTTAAGGTCTAATGAACTTCATTCTGGTGAGGGAGGAGAATCGACAGGGGATACAGCAAAAATTTTGTCAACTTATGGAGATGGTTTTATGTTAAGAACTGATAACGATCAAAAAATTGAAAATTTTAAGAAATATTTATCAATACCACTTATAAATGGTTTAAGTCCCTCATCACACCCTTCTCAGGTTTTATCTGATGTTTTTACTGTTGAAGAAATTAAAAAAAAACCAATCTCTAAACTCAATATCACTTGGATTGGTGACTCGAATAATGTTTTAAATAGCTTAATTGCTGCTTCAGTAAAATTTAATTTTATATTAAATATTGGATGTCCTAAAAACTATGGTCCAAGCAAATCAATTTTAGATTGGGTAAAAAAAAATAATAAAAAGATTTTTATTTTTAGTGACGTTGAAAAAGCTGTTAAAAACGCAGATGTTATATTTTCAGATAAAGTTATCTCTTTAAATGATAATGTTAATAAGAAAAAAAAATTAGATCATTTTAAAAAATTTAAAATAACTTCTAAATTGATTAAAAATGCAAAAAAAGACTGTATTTTTTTACATTGTTTACCGAGAGGATCAGAAGTGGAAGAAAAAGTTTTTTTTAGCAATCAATCAAAAGTATGGGAACAGGCTCTTAATAGAGTTCATGTTCAAAAAAGTATTTTATTATATTGTTTTGATAAATTAAGGTAACGGTTGAGGGTTATCAGAATTTTGATTTAAATATTTAATTATTGAAGCTCTATCTTTTTCTTTTCTGAGACCTGCATAAGCCATTTTAGTTCCTTTAATCCATTTAGCTGGTTTCAATAAAAAACCATTTAATTCCTCAACAGTCCATAATTTATCATATCCAGCTAATGCTTTTGAATACTTGTAATCACTTACTCCACCAACCTGTCTTCCAACAACATTGTAAAGGGCTGGTCCAATTTTATTTTTTCCACCTTTGACTATTGAGTGACATGCTGCGCATTTTTTAAAAATTTTTTCTCCACTCATTACATCACCCATTGCCATCAAAACATCAATATCCACCTTTTGTTCAGCAGTCTCAGAGGCAGATGTAGTTGTGCTAGCGACTTGTTCAATTTCAACGGCATATCCAGGCAATTTAGGCTTTTCTACGTGGAAAATCACATCTGAAACTTTACCTATTCCAATTATTAGAAGGGCAACCATTAAAATAGCAGCTACTATCTTGTTAATCTCAAAAGAATCCATTTTATAAAAATTTATTTTGAACGTATAACATTATAAATAAAAAATTGCTTATATTTTAATGTACAATTTTGCCTCTGTT
>Ga0315315_10002405_pt1 | contig 17108 bp, 17 predicted proteins | sample M140m3416metaG_FD_203699 | JGI IMG/M metagenome (GOLD analysis project Ga0315315, IMG submission 203699) | Ammonia-oxidizing marine archaeal communities from Monterey Bay, California, United States - M1 40m 3416 | ecosystem: Environmental > Aquatic > Marine > Intertidal zone | place: USA... | reverse complement strand
GATTTTCGCGAAAACATCGATAAAATTAAAGATTTTTTTTTAAATTTCACAAAAATCACAGAAATTTTGAACGATTATTTCAAAATTTCTTTAAAATTTGTAAAATATCGTGAAAATTAAATAAATTATTTATTTAATTGTACTCTTTTTTATATATAACTAATATATATATATATATATGAATACTACAAATAATGGTGGTGCTTTTGTTATTACATCCTCGCCTAGCGAAAATTGGAATACAGTTAGCCAAGGACCATATTCTTTATCATTTAAAGATTGGAGAATAGATAGAAATACTTATAATTTTAAATTAAATGATAATGAAACAGATATATTAACTAGAATAGATCTATTTAAAAATAATATACAAACTTTAAAGGATGTAAAAAACACATTAATAAGAAAAAGAGGAAAAGCTAATGAATATATAAATATATTAAACAGATATTGGCCAAATGATAGTTGGAATAATGATAATTCTGCTTTTTTTGAATATCAGAAACAAGAATTAATAGATATGGCGCCATATCCATTGGTTCAAAATAGAACGAGATTATTTATTCCATGGAATATACATTTTATATTAATTAAAGATTTTCGCTATGATATTAGGAAAGGACATGTTACATTTGAACCGGATAATGAAGGTATAACAAATAGTGCAGTATGTGGATTATCTGGAAAAGTTCATTATGGTTTGGAGCCCCGAAGGGAATTTTATGGATTTTGGGCAGATAATAATGAAGATTTAGATATGTTTTTATCTTGTAACTGGGCTACTAGGAATTTAATAAGAGCATATATTTATTTTAAGAAGGAAATTGAAAAAATACCAAGAAATCAAATGTATTTTGATTTATATAATGAATCTAGAAAGTATGCGATTGATAATGCTATTCCAGATGATGATCATAAACATTATGAAAAAGAAATGAAATTAGATGAGAGAGAAATATCAATGTTAAAGAGGGGGCGTGCACCTGAACCTGAACCAGCATCTGAATCTGAACCAGCAGCTGAACCTGAACCGATGGCTGAACCTGAACCGGCGATTGAACCTGAACCGGCGGACGAAATCATAGAACCTGATTTTACTACAATAAATAGTTATAAAACTACTCCAACTTATTTTAAAGAACAAGAAACACATATAAGAAGGGATGAAATAGAAAGACAATTGGTAGAAGACTTATTAAATTCCAAATATGTTGTACCTACAATGGTAGGTGATGATATTATAAATGCCGCATTAAATTTTATAAATTTAAAAGCAAAGGATATATATATTGATAGATTACCAGCAAATTTGGAAAATGATGAAAATTATGAAAAAAAAATAAAAAGTAAGAAAAAGAAGGAAAAACAAAGGCATAAAAAATTGTTAACTGATTTTTTAAAGATTTTTGATTTTACAGAATCTACAATGGAATCTATTGCTAAGGCTAAAATAGGTTCTGTAAAACAAATGATAATAACAAAATTTGACGATATAGTAACTAAAGATGAAACTAATGGAGACGATATAGATAGATATAATAATTTTATTGCATCATTATATAAGAATAGAAGTGAATTAAACGAATTGATTGACAATGTGGAGCTGGTGCAGACTCTTATTTTAAATGGAATTAGTTCTAGAAATGACTTAAAGAAATATATTGAAAAAATAAATAGTAGTCCAAAAGAAGATAAACCAAAGATGATATCTAAAATTGGAATCTCTAATAATTATTATAAAAATTTATTAAGAGAATTTAAAATAAAAAGGAAAAAATAAAAAGAGATAATATCTAGATAAAAATATTATTAAGAAAATTTGGAATACAAATACACTAAATTATTATATATGTATATGTATAATAATAATGATGAAATATTTAATTGAATTTGTAGGAACTTTTATTTTCTTAGGTGTAATTTTAAATGTTGTGAAAAGGGGGGGTGATTGGGCGCCATTTGCGATTGGTTTAGCTTTATCAGTTGTTATATTATGGGGTGGAAAAGTATCTGGAGGTCATTTCAATCCAGCAGTATCAGTAATGTTTCATTTAAATAAACAATTATCTAAAAATGATCTAATTTATTATATTGCCGCACAAGTATTAGGTGGTATAGCTGCGTTACATTTCTCAAAAAAAGTATAAATCAAAATCATATTTAAAAATATAATGATTATAATTTAAATAAATGTTACGAACTTCATATTGTTTGGTTGGATTACCATATTCTGGTAAAACATATATCGGTCAGAAAATAGCGTTAACTAATAATAAAGGATTCATAGATACAGATCATATAATAAAATATAAATATAATACAGATTTAAATAATATAATAAGAGATAATGGTATTAAAAAATTTATAAATATTGAAAATGAAGTATTAAAAACTATACATTGTGAGAATACAATACTATCTTCGGGCGGTAGTTCTGTCTATAGTGATATGGGTATGAATCATATAAAATATACATTAAATTGTGATATAATTCATTTACATTTATCATTTACTGAATTTAATAAACGTGTAACAGATTTAAATAAAAGAGGAGTTATAAATCCAAATAATTTATCATTAAAAGAGCTATATAATGAAAGAATTAATTTATGTAATTATTATTCAGATATTAATATAAATGCTGATAATAAGATGAATTTATATAATAAATTATTAAATATAATAGAATAATTTGAAAATAATTAATTATAAGTTTATAAGATTAATTTAAATATGGATTCAAAAGAGGGTCAACAAACATTTTTAATATTTATAGCTGTATTATCATTTATATATTTAATTGTAAATCTAATAAAATGCTGTACAAAAAATAGAAATAGAGTAAGAAATAGACCAGAACCAAGAAGGCCACCCGAATTACCACAAGTTCGAAAAAAACAATTTATTAAACAACCAAGTCGTATATTAAATGAAGAATCCGATGAAGGATTTAATACTATTCCGAAAGAATGGAGAAATTTACAATAATTTAATTTTATTATTTAATTTTATTATTTAATTTTATTATTTAATTTTATAGATATAAAAATATATTTATAATTTTATAATATATTTTATTACTATAATCTATATAAATTATATTAATTTTAAAAAATTTGAATATATTTTTTTTATTTATAGCTAAAAAATATATTATAATTAATATGTATTGGGATGAAATTAAACAATTATTATTAAAATATAAAAAAAATAATAATGTTATTACACACACAATTATTCCTAATAAAAATAATAAAATATTTAATTCTGGTTTTGCACTAAGTATTCCTGTTGATGATATAGATTATGTATATGAAAAATTACATGATTTATATTTTAATAAAGGGCATAAATTATCTTTAACAGAAAGTTTTGGGGAGTTTTCTCCTCTTATTATAGATTTAGATATGAAATATACATATACTAAAAATAAAAGATTTTATAAAGAAGATACTATAATAAAATTAATTAAATTTATATATGATGAATTAAAAATATATTTTGATGATATTGATACTGAATGTTGGATAACAGAAAAAGAGGAACCAACATATATTAAGGAAGAAAAATTAGTAAAAGATGGTATACATATAATATTTCCAAATATTATAGGTCATACAAAAGTATTAACAGAATTTATTAAAAAATTAACATCAACAGAAGAAAATTGTGATAAAATATATCATATATTTAAAACAACAAGTAAAAAGAATGTAGTTCCTATGAATAAAATAAGTGATGTTTTGGATAGTAAAGTTAAAAGATGGTTTGTTTATGGTGATGGTAAAAACGGTAGTTATCCTTATTTATTAACAAAAATAATAGATTGTAATAAATTTGAAATTATAAATAATAATTATGAATCAAAAGAAATAATGAATAAAATATGTTTATTAAATGAATTTGAAAAAAATATAATTTATAAAAATAATATAGATAATATACTTATAGATAAATCTAGTAGTAGTAATAAAAGTACAAATATGTTTGAAGATTATTCATCTGAAGAAGATGAAGATTATGATCCATATTTCGTATTACCCGAAGAAAAAACAAATATAAAAAATACATTAAATGAATTAGAATTAAAAAATATACATTTAATAGTGAGTAAATGTTTATCAGAAGATAGAGCAAATGATTATGAATTATGGATTAGATTGGGTATGTGTTTAAAAAATATAGGGGGTGATAAATTATTTAATATTTGGGATGAATTTAGTGAAAAGGGTAATAATTATAAAGGTACAGAAGATTGTAAAAAATCGTGGAGTGGTTTTAAAAAGAATGAAAATCCATTAACTCGTGGTTCTTTAAATTATTGGGCGAGATTAGATAATGAAAAAGAATATATTAAAATTTTAGAACAAAATTTAGATCAAAAAATAAGAAATAGTATAGCAAGAGGTGGAAGTCATGATGATATAGCCGAAGTAGTATATGGATTATATAAGGATCAATATATTTGTGCTGATTTAAAAGATAGTTGGTATTATTTTAATAAATATAAATGGGAAACTTGTACAAAAGGATATAAATTATATAAATCATTAACTGGGGAAGTAAAAGAATTATATTATAGATATCATCAAATATATAAGAAACAAAAAGATGAATGTATTTCTAATAATGATGCTGAAGGTGAAGATACTTATGATAAATCAGAAAAAAAGGCATATAAAATATATGATGATTTAAAAAATGTTAACTTTACTGAAAATATTATGAAAGCATGTAAATATAAATTTTATGTTAAAGATGTAATGGAAAAATTTGATACAAATGTAGATTTAATGGGATTTGATAATTGTGTATTTGATTTAAAAGAAAATGTAATTAGAGAAGGTAGACCAGAAGATTATATTACATTAAGTACAAATATAGAAATCCCAATACACCCAATAGAATTACCAATGGATATAGATATATTATGGAATAAGATACAATCGAGGTCTGGTATAGAATCAGAAAATTGGAATAAATCAAATAAACCTACAAAACATTTTAAGAAAATATATAAAGATATTACAAAATTCTTTAAAGAAATATTACCAGATACAGAAGAAGATGGAAGTGCTATTAGAGATTATTGTTTACAATTTATAGCAACTAGATTATCTGGAAATGTATTAGAGCAAAGATTTAGTATATGGACTGGTTCGGGTGGTAATGGAAAATCTATATTATTGGATTTAATTAGGGAAACATTTGGAGAATATTGTACTAATTTACCGGTGACATTATTGACACAGAAAAGAAAAGCAAGTAATGCGGCTAGTCCAGAAAAGGCAAGAACGAGGGGAAAAAGATTTTGTTATATGCAAGAACCGGAAGATAAAGAAAAAATAAATGCGGGTGAGATGAAAGAGATTAGTGGTGGAGATATGATTCAAGCGAGAGAATTGTATTCGGCTCCATTTGAATTTAAACCACAATTTGAAATTATATTGATGTGTAATGAAAAACCTACAATAGAAGATAAAACAAATGGTGCTTGGAGGAGAGTACAAGTATATCCATTTCCATCAAGTTTTGTTGATTCGGATAAACAACATTTGATAGATCCAAAAAGAAATATTTATCCAATGGATAAAGAATTACCAATTAAATTAAAAAAATGGACATTAATATTTATGGGAATGTTGTTAAAAATATGGAAAAGTATGGGAGGTAAAAGTGATTATGAAGTACCAAAATCAATTAGAATGGAAACTGAGAATTATAAAAATCAGAATGATATTATTGGTCAATGGATATCAGAAGCACTTGAAAAGACAGATGAAGATGAAGTAACAACATTTAATATATTATGGAATTGTTTTGAAAATTGGTTTATGGAAAATCATAATAATGGAAGAATAGATAAAAATGAAGTTAAGAAAAGATTAATCGAATGGCAAAAAAAATCTTCTTTTGGATATTCAGATATTAACGGCACAAATTCTAAACCCAAGATTAATTTACGACCAATTCTTGATGAAGATGATTAATTAAAGTATCTTCTAAATCATATATATTTGGTCTTATTTTATAATTTTCAGATAAACATTTTATTAAATAATTTTTTATTTTTTTATTATTAATATTATTCAGAGATGTTTTAACTTCTTTTCTACAATTAGTATAATCAGCTCCTTTATCCCATATTTTACCAATTAATATTTCTAATATACATATAGCTAAAGCATATATATCAGAAGAAAAATATATTTTTTTTTTATAGGCTTCAATTGGCATATAACCTTCTGTACCAAAATTATAATCATATTCAGAAGAATCATACATATTATTTTCCATATAACATGAACCGCCAAAATCTATATATTTAATTTTATATTGATTCTTTTCTTTATATATTATGATATTTTCTAATTTAATATCACAATGTGTAATTCTTTTTTCTTTAATTTCTTTTAATCCATAGATAAATTGTTGTATTATACTCAATTTATCTTTATTTGATAATATATATTTTGATTTATTATATTTATTACTTATAAATTGTCGCATATCAATAGATTTATTATGATTATCATAAATTAAATATATTTTAACATCCTTTAATCTATTATAAATAGAATAACCAATTATATTTATACTATATATTGCTTTTTTTAATAAATTACTAATATACATCTCATTATAAACATCATCAACAAAACTAGAAATATCTAAATAATTAATTATATCAAATATTTTGATGGTAACTAATTTACCATATACAAAACATTTATATACAGAGCCTGTTGCTCCTTCTCCTAATTTATTACAAAAAGTAATTGCACTGTATTTATATTTCGGAAGATTGAATTCTTGAAAATTTTTTATATATGAACACAGATTTTTCATTATTATTGGCTGTTAATTTTTTTATTTATAAAAAATTTCAAATTTTTTTATAAATAAAATAAAGAGCAATTAAAAGAATTAAAAGATAATAAAAAATAAATATTATGTCTCGACAACCGGAATCGAACCGATGACCTAAAGAACTACAGTCTTTTGCTCTACCAATTGAGCTATGTCGAGGGGTACCCACACAAGATTCGAACTTGCATCTCCAAATACGGTTAATTTTATTTAAATTATTTGGTGCTTTATCCATTTAAGCTAATGGGACTGGTGGTACCGGTGGGATTTGAACCCACGAAGCTAATGCACGAGATCTTAAGTCACGCCCCGTTGACCAGACTTGGGTACAGTACCTTTATATAACTATGGTTTATTATTACTTATTTAAATAAATATCCCGTATGGGAGTCGAACCCACAACCTTCAGATTAGAAGTCTGACGCTCTATCCAATTGAGCTAACGGGACTACAGTTACTATTAATTAAATATTATTACTCTAGTAAATTTATAATTATTTATAAAAGTGATCACGGCGGGGTTTGAACCCGCGACCTTGAGCTCATAAGACTCATGCTCTAACCAACTGAGCTACGCGATCGGTTGATCTGCTTTAGCAAATCTGCCCACCGTGGGGATCGAACCCACGACCACAAGATTAAAAGTCTTGCGCTCTACCAACTGAGCTAGACGGGCTGGTGGTACCGGTGGGATTTGAACCCACGAAGCTAATGCACATGATCTTAAGTCACGCCCCGTTGACCAGACTTGGGTACAGTACCTTTTTTATAACACTGGTTTATTATAAATATAATTATTTATTATAAATATAATTATTTATTATAAGTATAATTACTTATTATTATTACTACATAATTTGTTTTTAAGTATTTTTAAAATTTTAATCATCGCTCTTATTATATTCTTCCATTTCCTTTTTAAATCTAATCTTATCTAGTTCTGCCTTTTTTTCATATGGCCTCTTTTTCTTGTCAGACATTTCTCTCCATAGTTTACCAAGTTCCTGAGAAACTTTAGTAACATCAATCTTACCATCATTCTTTTTAGATTCTTCCATTAGTTCAGGTCGTTTTTCATTAGAAAATACGAAATATGCGGATTGTGCACGCTTCGGTTTATTAGGGTCTACTTTCTTAGGAGCATTTTTCGGTGTAAAATTTTTAATACCAAAGAATTCATTCATCAAATCATCGGTTGTAAAATCTTTTCCACTAAATTCATTTACAATATTATTAAATAGTTCAAAATGGTAATTTTTATTTGCTTTGTCAAGGGTCGTTTTCATCGAGGTCATTTTATTCTATATTTTATAATAGTAATTAAGTTTTAAGTCAATTTCAAATTAATTTATTTTTTTTTATTAATAAAATTAATTTTATTAATAAATTTTATTAATTTTGGTAATTAATTATTAATATCAGTATTATTTAGTCTTGTTTTTCTTTTTCTTCTTTTTCTTTTAATTCTTTTTCTTTTTCTTGTTTTTCTTTTTCTTCTTTTTCTTTTTCTTCTTTTTCTTTTAATTCTTTTTGTGCTTTTAATGCTTTTTCTTTAAAATTATGGATTATATTTGGGTCATATTCGATATTCATAATTTTACATATAATATTTATATAGTCTATATTTATTTTACCAAATATTTGGTAATCTAATAAATAATCTTGTCTATTTTTATTAAATTCCCAATTTATAAACATTACTGTTTTATTTGATTCTGTTGTTAATATATTTTTATTAAAATCAATTAATTTAGAACCTTCACCTGTATCTAAATTAGAAAATCCACCCATACTTACAAAATGTTTCTTTGTAAAACACATTGATTCCTCATATATTTGTCGCAATGAATAAGATTTTAAATATGACATTGTAAAGTTTAAAACTGGGTAAATAAATAACATATCTAATACTCCAACTAAACCTGATTTAGTAGTTTTTAATATATTAATAGAATGTTCTATATAACTCGGAAAATATATTTTATCATAATCCATATTAATAAAATATTTATTGTTTGCTAATTTAACTAATTCATTTCTTTTTAATCCTCTTTTTTTTTTAATAGATGAATGATGATATATAAATCTTACGGGTTTAATTTTATTTTTAATTTCTACTATTTTATTTGAATCTAATGATTTTTTAGAATCATCATATACAACCCATTCTAATAATGTTTTATTATATTTGAAATTATTAATATTATATAACATTAATTCTAAAAAATCATATTTAGTTTTATTAAATAATGTTAATACTGAAACTTTTGGATAATCTGACATAATAATATTAATAATAAAATTATATTTAAATTTAAATATAATAATATTATATAATGTTTACAGAAGTATTTAATCATTTTAAAATTAATGCAATATATTTATTAACTATTTATCTATTATTTAGTAGTTTTTTTATAAGAGACCCATTATTAAATTTATTAAATATATCAACTTGTATTTTAATAATTAGTAAATGGTTAACTGATTATAATGTATGTAGTATGGGTTTCTTAGAATGTAAATTAAGAAGAGTATCAAGGGAAGATAGTTATGTATATCAAGTATTAGATAATATAGTTGATATTAATAAAAGAAAAGAAAAATACTTTTTCTATATTTTATATATGATTATTTTAATTATTAATTTGAGGAAATTTAGAAGAAGTAATTTTAATATATTTAATATAAATCATTATAAAAAATATGTTAAAGATGGATTTGATATAAAAATGAAAATCAAAAAATAAGTAATTATTTAATTAAAAGAGTATGTATATAATAATGCGTGAATATATTCAATATTTAAACATTCATTATAATTTAATGAATTAATATTACAATGATATCTAACTAAATTTTTAAATATTTCTTCTAAAACAATAACATCACCAAATGCTCTGTGTGCTGCTTTCTGTTCTATTAAAAAGGTTTTTGCTAAAGCATTTTGACTATAAGTAAACCTATCTGGTATCATTAATCGCGACATTAATAATGTATCAATATATACAAATCTATTAAATATATTAATAATATTTTCTGATAATTTATTTTGTTTATGATAATTAACAAATAATCTTTGTAATAATATAAAATCAAACATAGTACCATTATGAGCCAATAAATAAATTGGTTTATCATTTCCAATTATATGTTCAATCATAAAATTAATCATTTCATCAAAAGCAGTATATATATTTATACCTTCATCTGCTAATAATTGATCTGTTATTTTTGTTATTTGTACTACTTTATAATTCAATTTTTTTTTAATTAGCGGTTTAGTTAGTTTAGTATAAATATTTTCTTTCCCATATGGTTTTATAGCAATTTCTATAATTTCATCATGATATGGATTTAATCCTGTAGTCTCAAAATCTAATATAAATGTATTCTCCATTTTTATTATACAATATATATTATCTCTAATTTATTATTTAAGTAATTATATTTTAAAATTATATTCAAATTAATTTGAAAAAAATAAAATTTAAATTTACTACAATCTACTCTTAAAAATATGGATATAGAAGATTTAGAATCTAATAAATTAAATCTATTATTTTTAAAAGAGCTACTTAAATATGAATTTAAATCAGATTCTGAATACAATAAAATTTATAAAGAAATTAGAAAAAAATTAAAAGTATGTCCAAGTAAACCTATATTGAGAAAATTATATAATGAATTATTATTAGAGAATAAAATAATAGAAAATAAATCATTTGTTAAATATTCTCTTAAAAAAAGAGGAAAATCAAATTCAGGTGTATCTGTAATTACTATATTAACTAGTCCAGAACCAGAATATACAAATATAGATGGAGAAAAAGTTAAACAATCATTTAGTTGTGGTAAAAATTGCGCTTATTGTCCAAATGAACCAGAAATTAATATTAATCTAAAAATAACTAATATTACAAATGATATTATAGATGTAATTACTAATGATGATATACATTTAATAAGAGTATTAACTTATATAATTAAAAATGATATTAAATATGATATAATTGATTGTACACAATTTAAAAAGAGCACATTTAAAATTAAATTAAAAAATACAGATAATCTAGAAATTAATGATAATATTATTGGAAATAAAATTGCTCAACCAAGAAGTTATTTATCAACAGAACCAGCAGTAATTAGAGCAAATAGAAATAAATTTAATCCAATTTTACAAATATATGATAGAGCAAATGCATTAGAAATTTGTGGACACGAAGTTGATAAAATAGAAATATTAGTATTAGGAGGTACTTGGGATCATTATCCATTAGAATATCAAACTGAATTTATAAGAGATATATATTTTGGTATAAATACATTAGTTAATAAAAGCTCTTTAAAACTATCATTAGAAAAAGAAATACATATTAATCAAACATCTGATAAAAGATTAATTGGATTAACATTAGAAACAAGACCAGATTGTATTAATTTAAAACAAATTAAAAAATTAAGAGAATATAATGTAACTAGATTACAAATTGGAGTTCAACATATAGATAATAATATATTAGATATAATAGATAGAGGTTGTACTAATGAAGATACAATATATGGTAATTATTTATGGAAACATAATGGAGGAAAAGTAGATTGGCATTTAATGCCAGATTTACCAGGTAGTTCTGTTGAAAAAGATTTAGATATGTTTAAAAAAATATTTGGTGTACATAGTATAACTGAAATAACATATAATTATTTTAGATATTATCTAAAACACCCAGAATTACAAATGGATCAATTAAAAATATATCCTTGTACAACAGTTGATTGGACAAAAATAAAAGAATGGTATGAAAATGGTAGTTATAAACCTTATTCTGAAAATGAAGAAGATTTAATTAAAGTAATTGCATATATTAAAAATAATATATTTCCTTGGATTAGATTAAATAGAATAATAAGAGATATACCAAATCAAAATATAATAGGTGGAAATACAAATGTAAATTTAAGACAAAAATTATTAGCAAAAGAAGATATAAAATGTGATTGTATTAGATGTAGACAAGTTAAAAATAATACAGAAAATATAGATAAAGCTGAATTAGTTATTCGTGAATATAATAGTATAAATTCAATAGAATTTTTCATAAGTTTTGAAAGTGTAGATAAATCAATATTATATGGATTTGTTAGATTGAGGATTAATTTAGTAAATGATGAATTAATTTATGATGAACTCAAAAATTGTAGTTTTATTAGAGAATTACATGTATATGGTGATATTATAAATCATAATGATAAATTAAATAAATCAACACAACATATAGGATTTGGTAAAAAATTATTACAAATTGCAGAAGAAATTAGTATAAGTAACAAAGTTTATAAAATAGCTGTAATATCTGGGGTAGGTGTTCGTGAATATTATAAAAAACAAGGATATTATTTATATAAAAATTATATGTTTAAAAATTTATACACTTATTATTGGATAAAACCAATACTAATTTATTTAACTGTACTTATACTAATAATAATAATAATATTATACTAATATATTCGAGAGTTATGTATAGAAGGGTTAATCACTTCATTTGGAAAAGTCCAATTAATAGATTTAATAAATTTAACTATTAATTTATCTCGTATAAGTGTATCAATATTATTTTGTATTAAATCATTTTTTAATTTTTTAATAAAAATCATAAATTTAATTCTAAAATGTTTACCTCCTCTTAAATCATATACTTCTATTAATTTATTAATAATATCATAATATGAATATAAATGATTATTATTCCAATCTATTAAAATTAAATTAACTATATTTTTGTATAATATTTTTTTAATATTTAAATCAAATTCAAAATAATTAGTATCAAATATTATATGATTAATTGAATCATATGAATAAATACTATTATCATTCATATTATCAATAATATAATTATGTAATTCATTATTCATATTAAAAGCACACTGCCAAGTATCTCTAAAATCATCTACTGTTCTAAAATAATTATTAATATTTTTAATAATAACACAACGACTAATAAATTTTTTAATAAATGGGTCTAATAAAGCTCTTTTATTTGCTTTTGTATAATTTTCAAAATCATTAATATCTTGTGGAGTATATCTACCAGATGGCTTAATTAAATATTTCAAAATAATATTATAAACATCTTCATTTTTCTCCAAATCTAAGAAAGATATATCTTTCATTATATATACTGATTAAAAAAATATAATTATAATTCAAATTATTTTGTTGTAAATGCTCTTTATTTATATTAACTTCTGTTACTAACTTCGTTTATTAAATTCATTTATTAAATTTATTAGTTTAATAAATAATATGATAGATACATTTATATTTTATAATGAATTAGATTTATTAGAATATAGATTACACTTATTAAATGAATATATTGATTATTTCGTTTTAGTAGAATCAACTCATACATTTGTAGGAAATAAAAAAGAGCTATATTATAATAATAATAAAGAAAGATTTAAAAAATATAATGATAAGATTATTCATATTATTGTAGATGATATGCCAATTAAATCAAAAATAACAGAAAATAAAAGTATTTGGGATAATGAATTTCATCAAAGAAATTGTATTCAAAGAGGTCTTGATAAATTAAAAATATCAGATAATGAAATAATTATTATATCAGATGTTGATGAAATACCAGACCCTTCTATACTTAAAAATATAGATAAATATAAAATAAAAATTAATAATTTAGTTATGGATTTATATTGGTATAATCTAAATAGGAAAAATATGAATTATCAAGAAAAAGCAACCAAAATTTTATATTATAAATATTTAAAACAAAATACTATCCAACAAATACGACAATCAGTACAACCTCTATTAACAAATGAAAGAAGTGGGTGGCATTTAAGTTATTTTGGGGATATTACTTTTATTAATAATAAATTAAGTAATTTTGCCCATCAAGAAAATGAAGTACAAAATATTAATAATGTAGAAGAAATAGAAAAAAGAATGAAGTCAGGTGATGATTTATATACTATAGATAGAAATTGGAAATTTACATTTATTCATACAAACGATAATGATTATCTTCCACCTGATTATAAAGAGTATCTATCCAAATTTATTTCTGAATAAAAAATATTATAATCCAAATTTTTTTGTTATAATGTTCTTTTTTTATAAGCGCGAGCGCATATATTGTATATTTTTATCTTTATCTTTTTTAGGATGAAATATAGATAATCCAATTGCGGATAATTGAGTACATAAAATTACAAATACACTAATTGAATTTAATTTCATAATAAATTTTTATTAAATAAAAAAATATTATAATTCAAATTTTTTTTGTTATAATGCTCTTTTTTTTATTCCACTGATTTAATCTTTTTTTGTATAATTGGTATTAGATTTATTGAAATTATAGCCATAATCATAATTGGAAATATAAACCAAGTTCCTATATCAATCTTTTTACCTATTCGGATTAGATTATATACAAGTCCCATTTTAATAAGAGGAGGAACATTTTCATTTATAAAATATGCTACAGAAGATGGAACATAATATTTAGAAGTTGTTGTACTAGTTCTAAATATTTTTTTATTTTTATTTAGATAATCATTCATAAACATTGTTCCAACAAATATATCAATACTAGATTGGATAAAGAATATAATTCCTTTGAAACTAATATATTTCATACTGATTAATAAGAGGAATCTAACTATCATTAGTTTAATAATAATTGTAGAACTATTCTGTTGATTTACAAATTTATTTTGTATTGGTGGAAATGTAATTAAACTGGCAAATATTCGAACACTCATATTTATTATAAAATAATTAGTATCATCATTATTCCAAAGTTTTTCTGTTGCAATCGCATCACCAGCGCTATCAATATAACTAACTAACAATAGCATGATAAATATCCAAATAAATTTATCAATACTAATTCTTCCAGTTGTTATAGTTCTTAGATGTATATCTTTCTTATTCTGTTCTGGTTTATTATATTTAGAATGAAAGAATGATGTACAATATATAGAAAATTTAAGAGAAATAATATTTACAAAATATAGTAGTTTTAATGATATCAATAGATAATCTTGATATATAATTCCATATAGTGGAATCAATAAAACCAAAAGTCCAATAACTCTATAATTCTGATTATAATTAATATCTATTTGATCAAGTGAGAAATCAATAGAACTATACAGATATTGTTTACATATATATATAAAAGCAAACAAATATATATTTATTTCAGTAGAATAACATACTATATATAATTCAATTAGTGATGCGTAAGTTAGATAGATTAGAAAATATATTATATTTTTATGATATTGTTTTCCAATTATATAATCATTAAAGATTGCTAAACCACTGGTAAAACGGGCGATATTTTTGAATGCTATGAAAGTAAGGGGGATAGAATAAATATAAATTGGTGTATATTCATCAAACCCAATTTTAAATATTTGTGGATGATTCAGAATATATAACAACGGAGTTATAGACATTATAATACTAAAATTAACAGCATATATGATGCGGATTATAGTAGATAATTCCATAGTTTAGAGTTTAAGGGTAATAAAAAAATATTCTCAAAAATTCAAATTATTTAATGGTAATTTAAAAGAGCTCTTTTTTTTTATTCAAAGATATAATAATTTTTCAAGATATCTAAAAATTCAATAATATCTTTTATTTTTGAATTATTTGTAATATTTAATTCATTTATTTTATTTAAATTTGTTATTTTAACTTGTAATGAACTTATTTTTTTCTCATATTCAGAAATCTCTTTATAGTTCTTAGATGTATATATTTTAGAACCAATCTTTTCAGTTTTATATTCTCCATCATAATATTTAATTTTTTTATCATATTCTTCTTGAGACATTTCAGGTGGTTTAATTTTAATACGATTGGGACCATTTGGATATATTTTAGTAGAAAACTCTAACGCTTCATTTTCTTCTTCTTCTATTTCTTTTTCAATAAAATGTTTAGTAGCTTGAATAATTTCAGGGAAATCATATTGAATAAATAGGATATATTGTTTTATATTTATTAATTGTGGTTTATTGTGTTGGTTTGCTTTATAATTAAGATGATAAATTTCTAATTCAGAACCATCTGATTTTAACATAAATTTAATATAGGGTTCTAATATTTTAATCATAAGGTAAGCATAATTAATTTGATAAATGTGATCATAATCATCTGGATTAATATTTTCCATTTTTCTATATATATAATAAAAAAATTTATTATAAATAATTCAAATTTAAAATATTTTTTATTTAATTATGTTCTTTTAGATATTTCAGCCATTCTTTCATTCCGCGTTCAGCATAATCTGTATTATGTGCAAAATATTGTAAAGCACATACATTTCCGTCTTTCATTCGTGTCATCATATTATCTAAAAATAGTTTAAGTAATTCATCAGATTCTGTATTTTGAATAAAATTATCTGTACATCTTTTTTGTCTTTTTTGGCTAACTTCTATAATAGTTTTATTATAAATTAATTCAGCATTATGACCACCTCTCATTAATGTATGACATCTTTGGTGTGCTTTAACATGAGCTTTTTTTCTGTCTTCTAAATTTAATGACATTAATGATTCAATTCCATATAATAATTCAAAAACACCTGGATCACTAACACTAGTAAGATCAGCACAACATAATATATTATTACAAGAATTTTGTTGATTACTCTTTTTTTTTAGAAAATTTTCAAGATATTGTGATGTTTGGTGTATATCTTCTAATATAGCTTGTGTTAATTTATCACATTGATTTCTTTGGTCTATTGCAAATACTCTAGATTGTGTATTAGCTACTATCCATACATTATTTGCGAATTCATCACAAGGGTCTTTAGTTATAACATTAACTTCTTTCTCTTTATTAAGTAGAATATAAAACCATAATGAAAAGAATATTGGTGTTATTATCCATATTAGAATATTTGATTTATGTATGATATTTGAATCTCGTTTGCCCATAATTAATAAGAGCAAAAAGTATAAAAAAATTTATTATAAATAATTCAAATTTATTTTTATTACTATTATTTCTTTAAAAATGTCCGATTTATACATACAAATATGTTATCTCTGCTTCCTTTAGATATTAATAATATTGAGTATATGAATTCATAAATTATATAACCAAGCACATTGAGTCATTATACATAAACTAAATATTCTATGTATATAATATTCGTTTAATGGGA
>Ga0315315_10002404_pt1 | contig 17121 bp, 3 predicted proteins | sample M140m3416metaG_FD_203699 | JGI IMG/M metagenome (GOLD analysis project Ga0315315, IMG submission 203699) | Ammonia-oxidizing marine archaeal communities from Monterey Bay, California, United States - M1 40m 3416 | ecosystem: Environmental > Aquatic > Marine > Intertidal zone | place: USA... | reverse complement strand
CATCCGTGTCATTTCTAGAATGATTAAAACTTAATTGATATTCACCACTACCTTTATCATTACTATGTATGATATTTGAAGCTGTACTCTGTGTTGAAGTTCCTTGATATACATCAAAACTACCAAAGTTTTTTGGCCCCGTGTAAAGAGTCAAATTACCTGAACCTTTAAATGTTGTTGATTCATCATCATTTACACTAATAATTGTAGGATTTCCAAGAGTTCCTTGTCCACCGCTATTTTTAAATGGTGTTAGTGATAACGAAGGCAATCCTAGTGCGTTAGGAAAACTTCCTCCACTATTAAATATTTTCAAACCTCCAAGAGTACCATTAGTGCTTGCATCTATTACCATGCCTCCATCATAAAGTTTATTAATAAGATTATTGTTACCATCTGCCGATATGTTTGTTTGAATAGATGAATCTATAACATCGGTATCTTCTGTTATTAAACAACCACCTCCGTCTCCACCACCAGTACCAAACTTGTTTGCCATAAGTGCATCATTATTGAAAGCAGCAAAGTTTGTAATAGATGTATTAACAATTCTACGTATGTTTCCGGAACTCCATCCAGTAGTAGAAAGTCCATCACCTATTTGCCATGCAATACCTTTATCTGTTGAAACATTTAAGCTATTTTTATCATTGTTGTATAACTGGATTTCTAATTCAAAATCACTTGTAAGTGCAAGATTTCTTTCAATATGAAGAGTATAAAAAAAAGCCCCCCCTGTTTGACCTTGAAGAAGAATATTATTAATTAAATGATTACCAGAATGTGTATAATTATTAGATAATACATTAAGAAAAGTAGATTCATTTGCTACTCCACTTGTTCCAGTATTTTGTACGCCAAAATTAGCTATAATTTCATGTGTATAAAGAGGTGCTGTTCCAATACCATTTGGTTGATGTTTTGCAAATAATCTAATAGTTGCATTAGCAGTAGCTTGCTTTAATAGATTAGGATTACCACCAGAATCAAAAACTGTTAAAGAGGCTACGGGGTACTTATCTTTATCAAACTTATTACTAGAATCAAATACAAATTTTTGTAGTATAGTATTTCCAAATGTACTTACAACATCATCTCCAAGATATGGAAGATTTGTACCTCCCCATTTTAAAAATCCACTTTTATAAAATAATAGAGTAAATAATTCTGTACCAGGAGGTGAAGGAACATGAGTTATATTTGTTAGGTCCCAATTCAATACAAGAGATAAGTCTTGACTTATATTTGTAGGAATAGGGTTTACATTTTCGCCATTGTCTGTAAGTATTACAGAAAAATCTATAAGTTTGTTTTTATTTCCAAAATCACCAACATAGATATATAACTTATATTTTAATGCAACAGAATCTCTGAAAACATGTAAACTTTTGAAAGGCGTTTGGCTTTGAAGAATACAATACTTTGTATTATGAAAAACTGCATTGTTTATAATAGCATTTTGATAGTGTTGATTAACTCCGATAAGAGTTTCCATCTTATAATCTAGTTTATTGCCGCTATTATAGCCTTGGTCATCAAGATTTGGTCTAGCTAAAAATCTAAAATTACCAGCAGTAACTAGTTGACTAAAGTTAGGCTTAGAACCACCATCAGGATGTGCTGCATCATAAATATCCAGTAAATCATCTACTTCAGCAATTAAATAATAACCTGCTGGAGTTGAACCAGCAAGACTAATATCACTAACAAAAGGTTCTATATCATTTGTAGTTGCATTATTATAAAAAGTGATATCACTTTTGTTCAATATATTAATGTCTTTTAAAGTAAGATTGCCAAGAACATCGACTTGTCTAGTAAATCTGGAAGGATTTGTAGTCATTTGATTAGCACCACCTAGAATGCCGGCATTTGGGTCCCAATCTAAGTTTTCTAATTTGAACTCATTATTCAACGGATATGTTAAACCAAATGTATTTGTATTTTGTGACTGTGGATTATTGTCTGGAATAACATAAAATATTTCTCGTCCATCTGCTATTCTACTACCAGATGTATCTGTATATAATTCCCATCCAGGATAATCATAATTGTGTATAATATTAATAGCTAATGGATGATTAAAATTACTGGTTGTTAAGTTTGAAGTAAATTGTAACTGTACTACACCTCCTTGATACGTAGAGTTGTAAGCAATTCTTATTGCTTTGAAGTTTGGTCCACTATACCAATCATGCTGTAATACATTAATTGCAAAACCTCTACCGTATTTTTTGGTGGCAATAAAGCTAATAGTTTCATGTCTCCCACTAGAAGCATGTGTTACTTTAAATAAAGCGTCTGCTCTACCATCTGCATTACTAGGTTGAGCTTCCCCGCATCTAGCAATAGTAACCCAGTCATTTTCAGTAACAGGATTTTCAGTGTAGTTAATATTAAATGCATCATATTGCTTTGTAACAGGATATTCTGGATTAAAAAAAGGATGATTGGTTATATGCGTTCCAGATAATTTATCAAAACGTGGTTTTATTAAAGTTTCCTCAGGAAGATTTGCAGTTTGATTAACTGTTAGATAGTCAAAAATGCCGTCAGTAGCATTTAAGCTACCATCAATTATCAAATTATTATAAGACATGTCTCCTCCTCCTATACTTCCTCCACCTGCTCCTTTTGGGCCAATGTACTTAACAAATGAAATACATGGCTTCTGAGTAGATGAAAGTATAATAGATGTGGGATCGCCATAGAACTGAATATAACCGGATTGATAATCTAATAGCCACTTATAAACACCTCCACCTAAAGTTTGAAATTGAAAAGTATTTGCAGCACTATCATAAATATATAAACTCTGAAAATATGAATCAAACTCAGCATCATATTTAAATGGTATTGTATCCTGTAAAATATTATTACCAGAAGCATCTAATTTATAATATGCTTGATCGCTAGATTGAACCTTGTCTAGAGGTAATCGATGATAATATCTTAAATTATTTCCCAAATTAACCTCTAGGCCGATGTTTGCAGATGCATCTCCATAAGAAAGATCTAACGCTTGTGTACCATAAAGTGTTATACCAAATCCATTTACAGCAGTTATACCTGCTATGTTATCAGGAATATCTCTAGAATATATTGATTTATTTATAATTGCCGGAGTAAAAGTTTTTGGCTGAACTGAAAAATCAGTTGGATCATGAAATATATTTGCTACACCAGTAAACTGTTTAAATAATAAGTCTGTTTTTTGGTCAGGCTGTATACTCATATTATATTATAAATAGGTATTATAATACAATATTTAATTTAATTTATGTTAAAAATGTTAGATTTATACTTTTAATATTTTGAGACGATGGTATACCTATAGATAATTGTAAAATTGTTGTTAAACTACTAGAAGTACTTGAAAATACAATTTTCCATTTAATATCGCTAGGTACACCGAAAACATTTTTTGTACCATTAAATGTTCCCGGAGAAGTTAGCGGAGATGAAGTCCAAACTATCAATCCATTATATGACCTATTTTGAGAAGCAGATGGATATAAAGTGTTTGTACCTGTAGTAGAATCGTTTACAATTTCATTTTGATATAAAACAAAACCATCAGCAGTTCCAGTTGGGTCATATGGTTTTACTTCACTGCCTGATTCGTTTTCTACATATAAACTATAATTTTGATAAGCCGTTGAAGAAGTATTTGGAACAACTACTTCAATTGTGAAAAACTTTACAGGGGTTAAGCTAACACTAGTTGTTGTATTATTTGCCCAAAATTGATTAGAAGACATTGTAGCACTAACAGTATAACCTTGATTTGCTAAACCAGAGTAATCTTTTAATGCTCCACTGGGATTATAGAAATTACTTGCATAATCAATATATGGATTATTTTTTCCTGTGGTAGCAGGACCTCTAAATGCATTATTTGCCCAAATTGCTTGATGATTTACTCCTACAAGTGATACTCCATGGTCAAAATCAGACAATGTTGAATTAGGTGCAGAATTAATAAGCAAAGTTTTAAAAATAGCAGTGCTTGTTGGTGAAATGTTTAAAAAACCATTAGGCAATTCTCCAGAAGCAATCTGAGTAACATTTTGAATACTCCATGTTGTATCCCACCACAAATATTTTCCGGGAGTTCCAAATGAAATATCTTGAAACTCTGAATTAGTATAATCACTACTCCAATAAGTTACATTATCATTCCATTTTGTTTCTATTCTAAATTGACTACCTGTAAACCCTATATCAGCAATATCTCTAGAATATTTTCTAGAAATGGGTGTACTTGATCCATTAGAGTTAGCCCATAAATTACTCTTTAATACTAGATTTGGATTAACAAGAATATTAGGTACTAGTGTAGAAATAGAAGACCATGTAGCTTCATAGAACTCAATTAGTAAATTGCTTGCGAAATTATTATATTCTAATTCTGTTCTAGTTATATTCGTGGTATTAGGTCTCCACCACTCTGATATATTTAATAAATCATATTGATATGATATGTTTGCAGCATTTTGATTAATTCTGGGATCAGGCATTTTTAAACCAAAAAACTCTGATTGTAATGACATTGAAGGATTTGAATATGTGTTTAACAAGTAAAGCATATTACCTGGTTTTTCTCCTATTGCAAGTTCTCCAGTCACTTCATTACCTTTTACAAAAGTATTATTTTCGTTAAAATTGTCAATGATAGCAACAGTGTATGGTGTATAACTATTATTACATATATCGGGATATGTACTTAATGATACATCTAAAAGTTTTGCATTATTGATAGTTACATCTGTGTAGTACCCTTTTTTCTGCTCATTGGGTGTCCCTCCTCCTTCAGATGATGTTGCATTTAATTCAAAAAAGTTAGTATCGCCATTGCTAATACCTACGTTTGTGGTACTTAAATAACCTCTTGTAAAGTTAGTTGAAGCATTTTTTCTAATTGTAGTTGGGTTATCTCTTGTTTGCATACCTATTATTGTTAAACCCAATGTTTCACTATCATAACCTACATGACTTAAATCGTCAATTGTGTTTTTATTATTAGCAAACTTACCGGGTAAATTATTTACGGTAAAGCTCGTAGAATAAGGTTTCGTTAAAAAGAAAATATCTTGAACGGGCCCTCCAGAAATAGGAATAGCTTGTGTTGTTGTAATACCACTATCTTCACTAACAGTAAGATTTGAAGCAGATTGTAATCTATTTGGTGCAGCACCTGCTTGTGTTCTAGTTGGAATACCTGTAGTATAGCTAGGATCATATGGAAAAACAACATAAGAACTATCTTTTGCAAAAGCTTTAACATTAGAATTATCAACACTATTATTTCTCATGTAGAAATTGGTAATATGGTAATTTGTTTCTGGGTAAACTGTTGATATAGAAACATTGGAGTTTGTTACAGGCCCCATATCTTTTATTAATTGACCAGTTGGTGTTTCATATTGAAACCCAATTGTTGGTATTAAGTTTCTATACGTAGGCATTTGTTTTGCCTCAGTAATTCCAGGAAAACCAGTTGCAGCAGGTAAGGGTGTCTGTGATATATCAAAACCAAAAAATACTTTATAACCTAAACCACTATTAATAGGGAATGGAATATTCAAGCTAGTATCAGCACCACTAGGGTCATTGTTACTTCCCGTAATTGAAAAACTTGTTAATTGTGTAGATGAAAAGTTTATTACAGTTGGTGATGTAGCAAAACCAAACTCACCTAACGGTAAAGCTGAACCAGACCCATCAGGTATATATAAATAATTATATGGAACAGGTATTTTATAAAAAGGGTCTATGATACCTAGTTCTTCTCCATTATTAGTTAGAAACAGTCTAAATTGATAACGTCCTCCAATTTTAAGTTGTGTATCATTATTATAAGTAACAAAAGGAGGATTATGATTATTAGTATTGTTGGATTTATCTAATAATTTTACACCGTTAACAGAACCTATACCAATATTTGCTTTTTTAATTGTAGGAGGAATGAAGTTTTGTGTATATGGAGAAGTGTTATTAATAGATAAGTCAATCCATCCATTTGTAAAAGATAAACCATCATTCCAGTCTTTATATTGGATTTTAAGTTCATTAAAAAAAGGTAAATAATTTATTGGTAGAGAAACTTGGTTACCGTTGTTTGTTGTACCACCTGGATATTGTAAACTATTGCCAAAAGGAACTGCAGATTTAGTTTGTGGAGGTATCTTATTAATAAATAATTCAATAAAAGGGCCGGTAGACCCCATTGACACATCACCTACACCACTTAAATCATCAGGTACATCAAAAAAATAATATGATAAATCAGATACATTTGCTGAACCTGTACCAATAAAACTAATTCTAGCAGTATTGTTTACAAATGAAACATCAAAATTATTGTTTTCAAAATAAATAGCACTAACATCTTGTGTTGGTTGTGGTACATTTGAAGAGTCTAAAACACCAACACCAAGTTGTCCACTCCCCACACCTCCTCCACTAGAGGTTCCTGTACCAAAATTACCAGTATATTTAATAAATGATATACGCGGCCTTTTTCTTGGGTCTGTTATAGCCAATGGACTATCTCCAATATTCATACCATTTAACTTGGACTCAGTTTGATAAAATTGTAATATTCCAGTAGCAGGATCCATAATCCAATTTAAGCTATCCTTATCACCTTGCTGATCATCTTGCCAAGATGAACCATTCCAATATTCTACAATAGGTCTAAATGTAGATACACTAGCACCATCGAAACCAAATGGAATAGTGTATTTTAAAACATTATTTTCAGGAATACTGTCAACATTGGAAGCATCTAAAAGCCACCATGATTGACTTTTACCATTTAATACAGGATTTAAATAAAGTCTTTTGTAAAATCTTAAAGGCAATGGATTTCCTGAGCTATCTATTATTTGTTGGCTACTAATTGATTGGTCCCAGATATTATTAACCCATGAAGAATCAGTAACTGTTGAAAAAAGAGAAGTTACAGTTTGTGTAGGTGGTAATTGGGTTGGAAAGCGTTCGGAAAGAATATTTTCTTGAAAAACCATATTTAATCCTTTTATTGGTTCATTTTGAAAACCTGTAGGCCCTCCAGCTCCTGATGATCCCAAAGTGGCAATATTTGCTTGAGCTTTGCCTTGGAATTGCTTAAATAGCAGATTTGTTTTATTTTCATACTCGTCTAATATATTGGCCATTATTGTATAATTTAAAACTATAAAATATTATACAATATTTAATTTAATTAAGTAGTACCATTTAATTAAGTAGTACCAACTGTAAGAGTTATCTCTCCTATTGTATCTCCTGGTAATAATCCAACAGCAATATACCTTTTATTAGCTTGTGATGAATTAAATGAATTAATAAAATTAGTTGCTGTATTATAATTTGAAACTAAACACCCATTATTCAACCCTTTTGTTGTACTGCTTTGAGCATTATCAAAAGTTAACATTGATCCAGAACCAGTCCAATTTTTATTACCTACATCAAGCCATGGAGTATTATTTTTTGTACCTATTGTACTAGCTGCATTAGCATTTTTCCAAGTATAAGATGCAGCACTTGACTCCATATAAAATACAAAGTAATCACTATAAACTAGTTGACTAGTTGCTACAGAAGATGATACTGGTTTTACACCATCAATAAGTATTCCTGTATTACCGCTACCTGCTGCAACATCAAACTCAACCATTACCCATTTAATATCACTATTACTTTGATTTGTAATAGTTGAACCATTATATGTAATTGTACTTGGGAGTGAAAATGTTATTGAATCACCGCTATTTGCATTTCCTGTATAGTCTTGCAAACCTGTACCACCACTAGAAAATGAATTATAGAAGTTTGTAGAATAATCAATATATGGATGATTTGTTAAGCCAGAAGTATTTGACCCAAACCATGCATCTTTTGCCCACATAGCTTCATTGTAATCTAATAAAGCTTTAAAATCTATTTGGCGTTCAAGTGGGGGTCCAGGTTGAGTTGTTACATGGCAATCAAATGGATTTTGTTGATCTGTAATACACAATCTTACATTTGTTATATTACTACTAGTCCATTTAATACCAATATTTGTAGAACTACTAGCCGTAATACCAAAACTTGGACTAGGTGTTGTTAAATTACCAGTAGCTGCCCAAGTATAATCCCACCACAGAGGTTTTTTATTCCATGAAAGGTCAGTTTGTAATGTAATGCTCGAATCAGAAAATCCAATATTATTACTAAATGTAGAAATTGTTTTTAGTTGATTTCCAACAGTCATATCTCTACTAAAAGGCTTTTTATGATAATCACGTCCTTCTGTTCCAGCACTAGCTTTCCCTACATTGAAAGTTAATGTATCTGTAACACTAAGTGTTTGAACAGTTCCTGTAGTATTCCAAGTCTGCTTTGATTCATCTATAGTTTGATTTGAACTTGTTGGATCTATAAAAAGTTCTGTATCCCAGATATTTTCTGTACTTGATGGAGCCCATGTAGGGTGAATATTATTAATTGTAAAACTTACATCTGCTGTAAAGTTATTTGGAAGTTCTAAACCATAAAAATAATCGCTACCATCAGGGTCTGATAAAGTAACAGTATGTCCGGTAATAGTGAATGAAGTATCAGGATTTTTGATATTGAAAAATGTACCAGTTCGACTTTCACTGACCACAGTGGCAGGGGTGCTTTTACTTGTTCTATAAGTTTGACTCAATTTTAGATCATAAGGTTGATATCCATTATTACAAATATCAGGTATTTCTGCTAATGACAAATCTATTGCTTGAATATTTGAAACAGTTGCACCTAAATAATAACCCTCTTTTCTAACATCTCCAGCACCTGTATCTATCATAGCAGATACTTGAAACTCTAAATTAGTATTAGTAGGATTTTGAACAGTATCAAGACTGTTGAACGCATTTACACCGCCTATTTTCCATGTACTAGATAAATCTTGTACCAAACTAGATGTACCGTCAATTTCTAATTGATAGAAACTTAGTGTTTCTCCAGAGCAATCGTTTCCAACAAAACTATCATTATCTACCCAAGTTGTTGTATTATTTGTACTATTACCATAGTTAACTTTTGTATTAAATGAAGAAGGCGTTGGTGTAATTTCAAGAGTGTCTCCATGATTCATACCATGAACATTAAATAAACTATATCCTGCATTTCTTCTATAAGCAGGAAATGTTGTGGAAATAACACCGTTTTTTTTTATATTTAATGAAGTAAATGTTGTGGTTGTTAATGTATTTTGAAAAGAAGAGTTTACAATATTTTTTGTAGGTATAACAATTCCAGTATTTGTCACAGGTACATTTGCTGGAGCATAAGCTCTAACATTTGAAAAATCTGTTGATATGTTTCTACAATAATAACTAGAAAACGCATTATTTGTTGATAAATCAACAGTATATAAATATTCTGGGTAAGCAATTGTATCTAATCCAGGTGGTGAAATATTAATATCTGCCCAGTTTTTAACATTTATAGAACTTGTTTCTATAGAAAGATTCTGTTGAGAAGTTAAACCTTTACCTTCAAATTGAATATGCGATGCTCTTTTATTTCCACAAATATCAGCACCATAGTGAACATTTAATCCGTTATTTCCATAAGGGATATTTAAACTTGCATCCATACCTGATGCGTCTGATGCACCAACACCGTTTCCGACAAGATCATTATATGCATTAGAAGACAAAGTAATAGAACTGGGTGGATTAGCAGGTCCAAAATTACCAAATCCAATGGCAGTAGAATTAGAAGGATCAGGCCAATATACATAATTATAATCTTGTGATGATTGATTTGTAAAAGCAAATCTAAAACGATATGCGTTTCCTAAACCTGCGGCTTGACCAATATCAATACTTAAAGGATTAATAAAAGAAACATCCGGTGTAGATAATTTTTGTGTGGCAGTACCAAGACCGTGAAAATCAATACGACTCAAAAATGTGGGTCCACCAGAAGTTGTGCCATTTGCATTCACATAGTTTATCCATGCATTTATACCTGTTCCTCCGTATGTACCACTTTTATTTGCTGATGAACCAGTAACTTGATACCAGACACTCGAACCATCTTTTTGATATTCAAATAAAAAATCATTGATATATGGAAACCAGTCAAATCCACTTCCTAAATTAGATGGTGCTACAGCAAAACTAGTTTTGTCAACAATAGGAGTATATTGTTGCCATGTAAAAGTTATTGTTTGAGGAGTTGATGTTTGAGGCAATCTAACAACCTGTGGAGGTTGTTGAAATAAATAAGCTTCTATATCTGTAATTTTAGAGTTACTTATTAAAGCACCGCCTCCGGTTGCACCAGATATTCCTGTATATGTAAACCCATCATCTGTATTAAAATATAAATATGACACTGCAAATGGTCCTGTTGCTCCTGTTGCCCCTGTTGATCCCACATATAATTGACCACCACCACCAGAACTTCCAACCCCAGTAGGCCCAGCAGGTCCAGCAGGTCCAACAGGCCCTTGTGTTCCTGTGGGTCCAGCAGGTCCAGCAGGTCCAGCAGGCCCTTGTGGTCCAGGAGCCCCTATTTCTCCATATCCTCCATCACCGCAATCTTCACAATCACCACCATAATCACAGTTTCCATTATAACAATCAGTGTAATTCATAGAGTATGACATAATATATATATTTGTTATAAATAATTGTTTTAAAAACATATAACAAACTAATTTAACTTACCATATTCATTTCAGCTAGAACTTCAACTTGATATGGTGCTGATGCTGGATCAAAACCCCTATGGTCGCTGCTATATGCACCAAAGCTTACTTTTGAACCATTTGATAATTGTGATGTTGTTGGACATCTTTCCACAAACCATACACCGACACCATAATCTTTTGGACAATATAATGGTAGATCTAATTTAATTGATGTAATAGCATTTTGTACACCAAATGTTTTACTTGTATTCTTAATACCTTCAATCCATGGGTCTCTAACTACTGTACTTACAGATGCTGTAGCTTGTATTCTTTTTACTTTAACTCTACGACACGTGGGATTTGTTAAATCATTATCCCACACTGCATTAGGAACATGTTGCCATGGTTGTGTAGAGTTATTAGGAGCTGAACCTCCATTGGCTGTAGATATTACATCCCACAAATATGTGTATGCATCGCACGAACTTGTTGTCAGACTATTATTTACTGCAACATAATTATTTAATTTATTATTGCTATTTGATACAGGACTTGTATTTGGAGCATTTTTATCAAGAAGACCCACCCATATTTCAAAATCGACATCTACTGCATTAGTACTAGTGTTATTGACGTTTGCTTTCACACCATATGATGTTATCTGTATTTCCCTAATTATCATATCACGCCATGCTTTATGAGCTCGCATTATTAAATGTTCACTTTGGCCAGCTGAAAATATATTCCACAACGTCCAATCACCCATGGGATGCACTAGACAAAATGGATTTGGAGGGCTAGAATATTTCCCTGTTGTATTTGCAGTTCCAGGTGTAGCTCCTTCTACAAACTCATATATACCTTCGCCGTTACCACTTATAACTTCGGCTGTATGTCTGAGACCAAGTGGAGTAACTAGTTTAAATGTATATGGTGAACTTAATGCCCACCCATCTTTTGGGCTAGAATAATAACCACTTAACACACCGCGATTATCAAAACGAAAGTTTGAAGTATCAAAAACTCTTTTAAACATCGGTAATTGTATACCTCCGACTCCTGTAGCTCTTGCGTCATATATAACACTTCCTTCTGGAACGGAAGGAAAACTAGTCCCCTGTTTGTAATTTATATTTGTTACACCATTATTGCCAGTATATAATGCTAATGGTTCTGTTACTTCGATTCTTTGTCCAGCAGAAGAAGTTGCTGCGGCTGTACCAATTTTAACATGTCCTCCAGAAGCAGCAATTCTTGTAATTCTATCTACTTCAGCAGTTGTAATTGTAGCTGATGTGATTCTAGTTTCATTAACAGAGAGTATATTGTTATTATTCATATCTATGTTACTACCATTAGTCATATTTATGTTAGTACCGCTCAAATCTAGAGAACCATCATAAATATCTATATCACTTTCATGATAGTAAATATCTGCATTAGTACTTTTAATAGCATTTTTACTAACACCATTTATAATAGCAACCTCTGTAAACTCTGAAGCTGGATATGGGTTACCAAAACCACTATATACACTACTTACTGGTCTAGTAGGATTATTTGTATAAACAGTTGGAGTATTATCAGGATTAGGTGAAGTATTATTATTCTGTTCACCTACAAGAGAAACCCAACCTTTAACATTCAAGTTCTCATAAACTCTAAGAACCATATCATTCCCGTTTTTGCTTGATAGTCTTACTTGTATTATACCACCATCATATACTCTTTTTCCTACTACACGTAGTCTATCTATTCTATCATTAGAATAATAATTACTACTTATAACTTCTAGTAAACATTTTCCATGTTTAAACTTAGCTAGAAACTTTAATGTGTGATGGCCACCGGACGAACGGTCTTCTAATACAAATAATGCATCTGCACGTAAGCTACCGTCCCCTACACCATCTCCTACTTGCATAAGAGAAATCCAATCTCCAACAGCAAGATTAGAATCATCAAATACATATTCTTCATAAAGAGCAGGGTTCTCACCATTTAACTTATTAATAATTACATTGTCTCCTGCATAAGTAACAGTTTCTGATTCAAGAGTGGAAACTATTTTTAATTCTGACATACCTGAGGCGGAATTACTTGTTGTTAAAGAACCGTTATTAAGCTGCCATAATCTTCTACCATCAGTTACATCTCCGTGATTATTATCATAACATTCTGCTGTTAATAATATTCCGGAAGGAGGTACTATAGTTTTATTAATATCTACATACATGTAGTAATCACACTTAACCACACCTCCTGGATTTCTATGAGCATATAATCTAATATTTTCAATCAAAGGAGAATCATTAAATAGATTAGAATCAATTGTAAATTGCACTTCTTCTGAATAAACTCCACCACTTACATCTCTATGTCCAACTACACCTAATAACAAAATAAGTTCTTGAGTTAATAAATTGCCACTAACATCACTATACTCAGCAAATAATCTAAACTTTGCCTGTGCTGCAACTCTTAGATCACTACCATAAGGTGCAAGACCAGTTGTAGAAGTTTTTGCAATCCATTGATTTGAATCATTATAATAATTCCCGTATTCTTCATAACTACTATTTGGTGAGTTTCCTGTACTACCTCCTGCTCCTCGAAGACCATCATATTTTATAAATGATAATCTTGGTCTAGATAATGATGCATCATCCATAAGCCCAAGGGCATTTATATTTAAATCATTTAAACTAGCCTCGGTTTGGTAGAATTGTACTATACCTGTTGCACTATCCATGTACCAATTTAATCCGGCTTCATTTTGCGGCATTTCTCTAATCCATCTACTACCATTCCATCGTTCTAGAATAGGTTCAAATGTAGATTTATTTGCTGAATCGTGTGATGAAGGAATTGTATGACTTAAAATATTATTTTCTGGTTTTTCATCAACAAATTCTCCATCAAGTAACCACCAAGCTTGACTTTTATTGGGATGCACTGGGTTTAAATATATTGCATTGTAAAATGTCAGTGGTAGTAAAGAACCAGTTGCATTTTGAACTGTAATACTGCTTAATGACTGGTCCCACACTATACTATTCCATGTAGTCTGAGGAGTTGTATTTTTCAATGAAATAACTGATTGGGACGCAGGAAGTGATGTTGGTACATCATCAGAGTAAATATCTTCTTGAAATATATTTTTTAGTGCTTTTACTTCACCATCAATGCCTACTCTTATATCATCTTCACTATCGCGAATATGTGTATGTGCTGCACGATAAGCTTGTTTAAAAACTAGCTCAACATCATTTCCTAGTTTATTTAAGACTTCGTTTGACATCGTATATTTTATATTCATAAAAAAAATATGATGATTTTAATTTGTTCCTACAGATAGTTCGATTGTTCGTACATGCAATGTGTTTTTTATTCCAATTGCAATATATCTTTTCAATGCTGCTGTCGGATTGAATGCTTTTATAAAATTGGTTGCACTTTGATTACTTGTTAAACAACCATTATTATTACCCGGAGAACCGATATAAGTCTGTGCATCTGAAAATGTCGTTAAAGAATTGGTTCCTGTACTGGTTACATTTCCTGCATCCAACCAAGGTGTGTTTGTTTTCTTAGGTATATAAGCTGTACCCGTTGCATCCCTCCATGTGTAAACATTTGATCCCAGACTATCCTCCTCCATATAGAAAAGCCAGTAATTATTATATATTTCTCCAGAAGTTATTGGATGAGCTCCATTAATCCTTACACCAAGATTTCCAACATTAGCAGGTGTTTCCAATTTAATCATTACCCACTTAATTTCTGTGTCTGTTCCTGAAATATCAAGTGATATACCATTATGTGTTACTCCATTAGATAATACATATGTAATATCATCACCCGATGGATCATACTGTCTATAATCTTTCAAACCTGTTCCACCACTAGCAAACGCATTTGCAAAATGTATGTCATATTCTAGATATGGACCACCCATACCACCCGTAGTCAATGCACCCCACCATCTATCATTTCCCCACATTGCTTCATTAAAATTTAACTCTTCATTGAAAGACATATCTCTTAGTGTAGGTGCAAGTGGTTGATTAACGTGGTCACACGTGAATGGATTTGACCCATCTGTTAGACACAATTGAGCATTTTTTATATTAGATGTATTCAATTTCACACCTATTCCTGTCTGTTGTACATTATCAACAGCAAAGAATGGTGTTGGATATCCAACTGAACCGGAAAAATCTGTCCATGTATAGTCCCACCATAATGGTAACCCGTTCAGAGATAAGTCATTATCTACTAGTCGTGGTGGAAGTGGTGTAAATCCAATATTATTAACTGGTACTCTAGACATTGTTTGAAACTGAGGAGGTGCAATTAATCTACTGAAAGGTCTAGTTAGATAATCTCTTCCCTCACCTGAAACGTTTTCACTGAATGTTAATGCTGTGTTTACATTAACAACTGGAAGATTTCCCGAAGTACCCCATTCCTCTGAATCCCTATCTATTAATTTACTTGGTCCAACAGAGCTAGTAGGATCAATAATTAATTCATTTTCCCATAAAACTCCTGATTCATCAACCAATGACCACGTAGGATTTATATCGGCTACATCATATGCAACTGCTACTTGAAATGTAGATGGTAGCTCTAACCCATAAAAGTATCTTCCTCCTGATGGAATACCAAGTGTAGAACTGAAAGCGACAATGTTCATTGATGAACTTGCTTCAGCAATATTTTTAAAAGGTTTCTCAATAGAACTGACACTATTAAGTACACTTATTAATTCTTCTCTATAATGTTGACTTGCTTTGAAATTATGAGGTAGATAAGCACCGCTAGCATCAACACCGTTATTGCAGATATCAGGTATTAATGATAATGATAAATCTCTGCCTTGCATTGCAAGCATATCAGCTTTCAAATAATAACCCTTATAATTAGTATCATTTGTTATATCGGCTATGTTTGATACTTGGAACTGTAAGTTTGCATTAGTGTTATTTGTACCTACAATAAGATTATTAAATGCATTGATACTGCCTACAATCCATGAACTTGATAAATCTTGGACAATACTACTACCACTATCTATTTCTAGCTGATAATATGATAGATTTTCACCATTACTATTAATTCCAACTAGACTTTGTGGAGGTATTATTCTTACAGTAGGTGTAAAATCAGATACTCCTGTACTATCTCCATAATTAACGCTAGTTTCAAATGTATTTTTTACTGGTGTAATAGTTAATTTATCGCCTGGGGCCATTATAACAACATCGTGTGGATGATAAGGTCCACTTCCTGTTCTCTGATATACAGTATCTAATGATGTTACAGGTACACTATTATTACTAATATTAAGTTCTATAAAATCACCCTGTAATGTGTTTACATATAAAGGGTCCAATTCCGATTTCTTAGGAATAGGCACAAAACATTCAGGTGTAGTTGGTGTTACTACTGCATAGACATTGGTATCAGAGAAATCTCTTGATGTGTTTCTGCAATAGTAGTCCCAATAAGCGGTATTTAGAGAAGTGTCAAGTTCGTATCTAAACTCTGGAAAAGCTATACTTTTTAGTCCTGGCAAAGGAAGAGCGTCATCTTGCCATGCTTGGGTGTTAACAAGAGTTGTTTCAAAATCATATTGAGCTGGTCCTGGAAATCCAAATGTGGTAAACTGTAAAGCATTTGTTAGCCTTTTGCCTGTTACTCCACCACCATAACTAACACTTAGGTTTGGATTTCCGTATGATGTATCAAGTATATCATCTAGTCCATCTGCTGTTCCAGCACCTAATCCAAAACTTCGAAGGTCATTAAAGGCAATAGATGACAAATCTATAGTAGTTGGAGGATGTGCTTTACCATAATCATTAAAACTTATAGCAGACCCACTTGAAGGGTCCGGCCAATATACCCAGTTACCACTACTTTCTGGGGACTGATTTGTAAAAGCAAAACGAAATCTAAATGCACTACCTAGACCATCATTTTCACCAATATCTATTATTATTGGATTGCTAAGTGATACATCTGGAGAAGTAATTGTTACACCACCTGATATGGAAGTTGCATTGAAAAATATTTGATTAAGTGCGTTTGGTCCTCCGTTTGCTGTGACATTATTTGCAACGTATTGACGCCATGTATTAAATGGTAAACTTGGATCACCTGGCCGAATTGTATGCCAAATGGGTGAACCATCTTTTTGATATTGAAATCTGAAACTATCAATATATGGTAACCAGTCAAAATTAACTCCTAAATTAGGATCATTTCTTGGAGCTACAGGAAATGATGTAGCTTTTACTTGAGGAGTGAATTGATCCCATGTTAGTTTAAAACTCTTACCATTTTGAAGTTTTAAAACTGAATTAGAATTACTATTTAAAACAACTGGTGGTTGAGCAAATAAATAATCTGCTACTTTATTTCCAATTATA
>Ga0315315_10002403_pt1 | contig 17121 bp, 11 predicted proteins | sample M140m3416metaG_FD_203699 | JGI IMG/M metagenome (GOLD analysis project Ga0315315, IMG submission 203699) | Ammonia-oxidizing marine archaeal communities from Monterey Bay, California, United States - M1 40m 3416 | ecosystem: Environmental > Aquatic > Marine > Intertidal zone | place: USA... | reverse complement strand
TGATGGATTGTTGGGTCTGATAACATTCCCTGACTTTTCAACTCTCGCTGATTCGCGGGTCTATGTGTCAGCTGCAACGATTGGAATCATCGCTAGCCTAGAGTCACTTTTGGCGATTGAGGCAGTTGACAAAATTGATACACGGCAGCAACGCACTCCCCGTAATCGAGAACTTATAGCGCAGGGGACCGGTAATGTCATCTGTGGACTGCTTGGTGGCTTACCGGTGAGTGCAGCAGTTATTCGCGGTACTGCGAATGTTAACGCTGGGGCAAGAACACGTTTTGCCACGGTTTCGCACGGTCTTTTGTTGTTATTGTGTGTGCTCCTTCTTCCCGCCTGGCTAAACGAAATACCCTTGGCGACACTTGCTGCTATTTTGATTAAAACGGGTTACAAATTAACGAATCCGAGGCGTTATTATCAGTTGTGGCAAGAAGGGTATTCGCAATTCATACCATTCGTAGCGACTGTTGTTGCAATTGTTCTCACAGACCTTTTAGTGGGTATCGGTATCGGTCTGATCTGCAGCATTATTTTTATCTTGCACTCTAATTATCGACGCCCGCTCATTAAGAAACTTGAGCGTCATGCCTCGGGGAATGTCATTCGTGTTGAGTTGGCAAACCAGGTGACGTTCTTTAATCGTGCCGCTTTGCAGTCGGTGTTATACGAGGTTCCACCCGGAGGAACACTTCTCATTGACGCATCGAATGCGGATTATATTGATCCGGATGTCATCGATTTGTTATCCGACTTTCAGAAGACTGGGGCACCCGCACGCTGGGTACAACTAAGTTTGATCGGCTTTGGAAATCGCTATCCGAATCTTCATGACGAAATACGGTTTGTTGAGCACTCAAGTCATGAGGTCCAGCAGGCCACAAGCCCACCAGAGGTGCTTGCGATGTTACTGGAAGGCAATAGCCGCTTTCGTGTTGGGGAGCCGCTTAAGAGGAGCATGGAGCGGCAGAGAACTGCAACAGCAACGGGTCAGCATCCTCTGGCAGTAATATTAAGTTGTATTGATTCACGTTCACCAGCTGAGGCCATTTTTGATCTTGGGCTTGGTGATGTGTTGAGTGTTCGTGTGGCCGGTAATATCACGACTGAGGAAGTGATTGGCAGTATCGAATTTGCAGCAATAGTGGCGGGAGCAAAATTAGTTGCAGTAGTAGGGCATACCAGGTGTGGTGCAATCGAGTCGTCATTAACTGATTACTGCTGTCCAGATCAGTCTCTTGCTCCAGAATGCGTCCATGCGAAAGGCATACTCCGAGAGGTAGCTAAAGTTGTTGGCGAAGATGACTGTCGTGGTGTTGCCGCTTTGAAAAGTGAATCTCATCAGGAGATTGTTGACTCGGTCGCCCGACGAAATGTTGTTCGAGTAGTACGTAAACTACTTGAGGGGAGTAAGGCCGTTACGGCGCAAGTGAAGAAGCAGCGTCTCGGAGTTGTTGGAATGATGTATGATGTAGTAAGTGGAGAAGTGGAAGTCATCGATGAGACACGTCACGGCGTTTAGGTTGCTGCTTTTTTTTTCGATAAACGTTTGGAAGCACATCAAGTTCGAGGTCAGCGATTTCATTGCGTTCGATATGCTCCCAAGCAATTCCTCCCATTGCGGCATTGTCAGTGCAAAGATGCATTGGTGGTATAAGAATTTTTGCGTGGTGCTGTTCCCCAAGTTTTTTAAGGGCGCTCCGAAGGAGTGTGTTCGCGGTTACTCCGCCACCAACAACCACAATGCGGCAGCCGGTTTTTTGGATGGCAAGACTTACTTTTGCAATTACGGAGTCGATAGCTGCTTGCTGGAAAGATGCTGCGAGGTCAGCACGCTCTTGGTCACTCAAACATCGTGGAGTGGTCATACCTGGTGGCTGAATTTGATACCGTACGGCAGTTTTGAGACCACTAAAACTAAAATCAAGGCGAGAAGAGTCGTTCGCAAGTGGTCGCGGAAAGTGATGAGAACGTGGGTTTCCACCTAAAGCTAACTGCTCAATCTCAGGGCCTCCGGGATACCTTAACCCCAGTAGGCTCGCGACTTTGTCAAAGGCTTCACCAATTGCATCATCGATAGTGCCTCCAAGAGTCTCAAGAACAATTGGATTATTTAATTGAAAGAGCGAGGTGTGCCCTCCACTTGCGACAAGACCGATCGCGGGATAAGAGACTTCTTCGCCAAACGCTAATCGGCTGGCGTAGAGGTGGGCAGCGAGATGGTCGTACCCAATAAGTGGTATCTGGAGTGTCCCAGCAATAGCTTTCCCAGCAGAGAGACCAACAAGAAGGGATCCGATCAAACCCGGCCGGATCGCGATACCGATGGCTCTAAGTTGTGACTGCTGAATGCCTGCTTTTCTGATTGCTTTATCAATAACAGGAATAATTCGTTCAACATGTGCGCGGGATGCAATTTCAGGTACAACGCCTCGCCAGCGTGCATGGAGCTCCTCTTGGCTTGCTACAACACTTGAGAGGACGTGTCTCTCAGGTGAGATTATTGCAGCGGCCGTTTCGTCACAGGTTGTCTCAATAGCAAGAAGGGGCATGTACCAAGTCTATCCGATCTGTTTGGCTGAATCCGCTAAAGTCAGTCGTTACAAATCCATGCTCAAAACGGTGGTTAGTAGTCATACCACATGCCGATGCCTGCTCGATTTTGATTCAATGCAGTGATTTTTCCAGTTGTCGGATTGGTATTTGTAAATTCATATTGCGGATCAGATCCGTATAAGTATTCAAATCCAAGCCGAAAAAGTTTTTCGCTTTGGTATCCTCGCCAAGCCCACCCGACTTGAGCACATACATTCCCTCCCCAGTTGAGTTCTTGACGGGACATTCCATTCACAGCAAAAAATGGGGCTCCCCGAATTCCTGTCGGTCTAGCCTGAATCAATTCCGTGCCAAATTGGAATTCCCAAGGCTTCGACCCACCATCATTGAAGAATGACCAACCAACTTCACCATAAAGCCGTAGCCAGTCGTACATGTAATACGAATTACCGAGGACAATAACATCGCGAACGTAGTTCACTCGTTGAAATGGTGGATTGTATTTTTCATAGAATTCATCGCCAATGTGCGCACTATTGTGGTAGTAAGCAAGTTTCGTCTGCCAGCGACCAAGACCGTAAACCAACGGAATACCAAAGCGGTAATCTGCCGACCGAAGATCACGGTCATCTTCGGGATCAAGGCGTACAAAAGCCGCCCCTTCTATCTGAATTTCGAAACCCTGAGGATGTAATTCTGTGTTGGAGCCATATCGAAGAATGGAAACTCTTCCGCCAAGCGTTGAGTCCCAGAGCCAGCCGTTTTGTTCACCACCACGACCCGGGATGGGCGATGGACCCGTATCGTCATACCAAACCGTCGCAAGACGTGGTTCTTTGGGACCTGCTAGATAGCTTGTGTAGATCAAATTATTTGGAAGAATCTGCCAACACCAAGGACGCGGTGCCCATAAGTTTTCAAAGCAATTGCTGTTTTGAGTGCCAGAAATGCCGTAGCTGTCGCACCCGTTTATATCTTCGTACGGCATGTCCAAAAATACTGGTCCATGCGGTTCAACTGGGGGGAGCACATAAACTGTTGGCCCGTTTGCAGGCATTTCCTGCATAAACGTTTCATTGGAGATCTCATCATAGAAATGGTTCGGAGGTTTATTATCCTGAAATACGGAAGCTAGTTGAATAGGATTTGTCCTGTGGTGCTGTTCATGTTTTTTATTGTGATCCGACCAACCCGTGTGCCACAGTAGTGGTTCCTCGCTGTGTGGTTTGGCAAAAGCTTTGCTCTGATATGGGAATAAAAGACATAGCGTTCCCAGTAAGCATATAAAAAGAAAATATATGACAGCACTCCACGTTGCCGTGATAGGACCAGTTCTGATTCTAATTACATTTTCGTGCGACATATAGGGTTGTAGTGACAAGATGTGTGTGCTGGGATGTCGCGCCTGAAGAATTTTTGATTTGTTCACAAGTGTGCCTGGAAACGACACTCTATAGTCTTTTTCGACTGGAGCCATCGCCGGTTTTACAGAGACGGAGGACATCTAGGCGACCTTTCCTAGATACTCTCGTACAGGTTTATTTCCTCAACTATGTCGTTTTCCTGTTTTGTGTTGGCACGTTAGGAAAATATGTATGGTGGATAGTCGGGTGTTGCCCTCAGCCACCCAAACAGCCTAGTTTTTAATTGTCTGGCAATTCCTGCTATTATCAAAAATAAGTGCCGCTAATGGTTGGAACAGAGTTTACGTGAAAGGAATTGCTACGTGTCAGGCGACGATTTTTTGAAAGATTCTAGTGAAGGAATTGGTTCAATTCTTGGGCGAATACCAGGAGGCCTTTTTGTTGTTACGTGGCAGGAGAATGGTGTTGATAAAGCCATGCTAACTAGTTGGCTTATGCAGGCAGGTTTCAATCCACCAGCAATATCAATTGCTGTTGGCAATGGCAGGCATTTTCTCTCAGCCGTTGTGAGCGGTGATTTCAAATTTGTTGTCAATGTGCTTTCTGAAAACCAGCGACGCCTTCTTGGTAGGTTCGGTAAACCTCCGGTTGTTGAAGACGAGCCGTTTGCCGGTCTTGATATCAAGAGGGCTTCTTGTGGTGCCGGGGTTCTTCCAGGAGTAGTCGGCTGGATGGAATGCCAGGCGAGGCCTGTTTTTCTTTCTTCTGATACAGAGCGATGTCGTGGTGACCATTCAATTGTGGTCGCAAATATATGTTCTGGAGAGATGCTTTCTGGAGAAATGCCGATCGTGCATCTTCGAAAAAGTGGCTTACACTATTAATCGTATGAGGTAGGGGTTGTGGTTCGCTGTAAGATCACTCGTGTACAGATTTCTGGTTCATTCATCATGTCTCATGCAAAGCAAAGAGGGTAGAAACTATGACTGTTGTTTTTAGATCATCACATTGCTCCTGCTTCTTGTTCTTATTTCTCTTTAGCTTCATTAGCATCGGATGCAAACAAACGGAGGATTCTTCTTCGGTCAATAAAACTAGCGCTGGCGAAAATTCCAAGCGATTCATTTTTATCACGAATGGAGATGATCCATATTTTGATGTGCTCAATGCTGGGTTGCAGGCTGGTGCTGAAAAATTTGATCTTGCCGGCAGTAAAATTGAAGTTGTAATGGAAAAAAATAATGCAACAGCGCAAGGCCAGATTAATCGTCTCAGGCAACTTGTCACCCAAGCAGATGTGGCGGGAGTCGCCATATCTGTTATTCAGGCAGAAAATGTGGCAATCGTTGAAGAGATGAAACGTTTGGCCGAAAAAGGTGTGCCTGTTATTACTGTTGATGGTGATATTAATGCCAAACTTTTTTCGGATGCTCGTCCCTTCTACATAGGCACCGATAATTCCATAGCCGGTCGTCTGCTTGGTACAGCTGCAAAAAAAGTTTTACAGTCTCGTGGTGTTGATGAAGGCGGATTCATTCAGTTCACCGGATTTACTGACAACGATAATGCGAGAGCAAGAATGAACGGTTGTCGTGACGCTCTTGGGAAAAACTATAATGAACTTGATCGAATGGCCGATTCGTTTGATCATTCACGAGCTAGAGATAATGTCCGAACTGCTCTTGTAAACCATCCTGATGTGAATGCTTTAGTCGGAATCTGGGCTTACAACGCCCCAGCAATTGCAGAGGTCGTAGTAGAACGCAGGGCTCGAGAACAGATTTCAATATTTACGTTCGATGCAGCAGCTCAGGCTATTGAGCATATGAAGAATGGACATATTGACTGTATGATTGTGCAGAACCCGTTTGAAATGGGTGTTCAAACGGTTCGACTGTTGCTTGCGATGGTAGAAGAGCAAGATGCCGTCATTGCAGAAATGTTCCCCAATAGCAACGAGCCAGGAGGAGATGAATATACTACTGGCTTACGACTGATTATCCCCGACGATTGGGCTGGCGACAACAATTCGCCTATTTCGGCAAAAGATCTCGAGTCTTCAATATCAGCAGGCACTCTTGAGGTCTTAACGCTATCAGTTTTTCGTGAATGGTTAAACAAATATGGCTTGTCGAGTTCCTGATGCTAAGCCTTTAATGTGAACATTGCTGACAGGTTGCCTTGATGAAAAAACGGCATTTATTTTTGCAAAACACTTTGCAGCGATGGCTCCCATCGCAAAATGAGTGGTCGTTATTAGTTGCAATTGTTGTTGCGTTAGCGTTTACGGCAATCGTTGATACAAATCACACATATTTCTTTCGGCCGTTAGAAAGCCTTCGTGACATTGCTCGCAACAGTGCAATGCTTGGGATATTTGCTCTCGGTGCTGCGGTCGTCATCATTGCTGGAGGAATTGATCTTTCAAGCGGTTCGATGATTGCGTTGTCAGGCACGGTTTGCTCTGTGACGATGTTAGCTTTAGCGCCTACTGAAATGATGGCATTTCAGCCGGTCGGATGGGTGGTCGTACTCATTGCCATTCTGGCCAGTCTCATGACTGGTTTTTTTGTTGGCACGCTGCATACATGGCTCATTACTGTTATTCGTCTTCCCCCATTCGTCGCGACGCTTGCAACACTTGTGGGTTTGCGGAGTTTTGCGAGGGCGCTTTGTGAAAGTAGTACAGCAGTTTTAACACCGACGAAAAGTGCAGTCATTAATGTAGCTGACCCCGTGTTTAAAACGGTGAGAGATAACGTATGGTTTTCAGTAGGAGCTTTTCTTGTTTTGGCATGTATTACCTGGCTTCTTCTCTCTCGAACAGTACTTGGCCGTCATCTCAAGGCCCTCGGAGGTAATGAACAGGCTTCCCGGCTTGCAGGCATACACACTGATAACGTGAAGTGGTTTGCCTATTGTTTTGGTGCCATGACAGCTGCACTTGCAGGACTCTTTTATGTCGCAAATGAGTCAGTTGCTGCACCGGTAAACCAAGGTAGGGGGCATGAGTTGAACGCGATTGCGGCTGCTGTGGTTGGTGGCTGCTCACTATCTGGAGGTGTTGGCACAATCCCTGGAACAGTACTCGGTGCGTTTTTTCTACGGGTTGTCATTGATGCCGTATCGAAGATCATTAAGACTGGTGCCGATGTTTATGAAGGGTTAATTGTCGGAGGTGTAGTAGTTCTTGCCGTTACCTTTGCTCAGGGCATGAGTGGAGAGCAGCGTGATCGTCGTATCCTGCCAGGCATACTTGGTCTGTGTACGATTCCTGTTTTGGCTTTGATTGCAGGAAGTCTTGCTGCAATGACAACAGGCAACGGTAGTGGCTTGGCAGCTGGTTTCACTGCTTTGATAGCTCTTCTAAGTCTACGGATCTATGAAACTAGACGAAGCAATTAGGGAGTGCAGGTCACCAATTCACAATGGAAGTATTGCCAGAAGTGGCTGTCACGATGAAGGGAATAACGAAACAGTTTCCTGGAGTGTTAGCTCTCGATAGCGTTACCCTACATGTGCGTCGCGGTGAGGTGCACGCTCTCTGCGGTGAAAATGGGGCCGGAAAGAGCACTTTGATGAAAATTTTATCAGGTGTCTATCAGCCGGATGCCGGTCACCTTGAGATAAATGACCAAAAGGTAACTTTTCAAGGCACTCGAGATGCTGAGATTGCAGGCGTTGCTATCATTCATCAAGAGTTGGAGCTTGTGGAGGAGTTGTCCGTCGCGGCAAATATTTTTCTTGGACGTGAGCCCCGAACAATGTTTGGTTTGCTTGACAATAAGATTGCGAAGAAAAATTCTCAGTCGCTACTCGCCTTGCTCGAGGCGTCCATTTCACCAGAGGAAAAGACGGGCTCCTTACGAGTTGGTGACCAGCAGCTTGTTGAGATTGCAAAAGCACTTTCACTTAATGCCTCCATTATTGTCATGGATGAACCAACAAGTGCACTTACGGACCTAGAAGTAGAACGACTTGAGCGCACTATTCATGCACTGCGTCAACAAGGCTGTACGATCCTTTACATATCACACAAGATGGATGAAGTGTTTCGATTAGCTGATCAGATTACGATTCTTCGAGATGGACGTCTTGTTTGTACTGTGGATAAGACTAGGACATCACCCGCAGAAGTTGCAGGCTGGATGGTGGGTCGCAATATTGATAAGCATCGGTTTCGTCGTCAGAAAACAATCGGAAAGTGCCTGCTCCAAGTCAATAATTTATCTTTAACGTCAAAAGATTCGAGTCAACGTGGTCGGTTGCACGACGTGTCGTTTCGTGTTCATGCTGGAGAGGTTCTTGGGATTGCTGGTCTTATGGGGGCTGGTCGTACTGAGGTGCTTGAGACAATATTTGGAGCAGCTCACGGCCGATGGCAAGGAGAGGTTTTTCTTTCTGGGAAAAATGTCAAATTTAACCATCCTTCAGAGGCCTGCAATGCAGGACTGGTAATGGTACCTGAAGACCGCAAGAGACTCGGTGTTTTCGAAAATTTTAATATCAATGAGAACATCAGTCTTTGCAGTTTGTCTCGCACAATTCGGTATGGCTTTTTGAATCGTCAAGCAGAAGAGGAGTTGGTTGCTGAGGCAATCGATCAAATAGGTATTAAAACATCTTCTCAGGCAGCTAGGATAAAACAGCTGTCGGGTGGAAATCAGCAGAAATGTATCATTTCTCGATGGTTACTCACCAAGCCTAAAGTGCTTTTATTGGATGACCCAACACGCGGGATCGACGTTGGTGCAAAAGCAGACTTGTACACGCTTATTGATAGTCTGTGTCAAGCGGGTATGGCAGTTGTTTTAACATCAAGCGAATTACCAGAATTACTCAGTCTCGCCGATAGATTCATCGTTATGAATGAAGGGAGAGTTACTGGTGAATTTTCTCACGATGAAGCTACTGAGCAAAAGCTTATGGCTGCTGCAACTTTAGGATGAGTTTTCAATTACATTCCAATAGTTTTTGACACAATAGATCGGGCTCGAGACGGATCTCGCGTACCGGTAACAATGAGCCTTCCATCTGCAAATACAGAGACTACGATTCCTGGCTCTACTTCAGTCCGAACGAGCCATTGGTTTTCTTTTACACTTCCGAAACAGCTTAGTTGCCTGGCAATATTATGTAGATTAGGTGTTTGCTTCTTTGGATAGAGCTGCACGGCATCTTGGCCACAGAGAATCGTTGTTTGATAGTCCGAGGTGTTGAGCCATTGAAAATCTTTATCTCGGCAGCTTAAACAACCAGTTTCCGAGAGTGAGCCAAGATCGATCGTCTTCCAAGAAAAGTCCCACAGGTCGAATACGAGGAGCCTGCTCTCGACTTGCTGCACAGGATTGACGACGATCTTGATTGTTTCTGCGGTCTGCACTCCACCAACGACCATGACTGCTGCCCCAAGAACACCAGCGGTGTCACATGTCGGTAGGCTGCCAGGCGCGGGAGGCTCTGGAACAAGACAGCGTAAGCATGCAGTTGTACCGGGAACAATGGTCATGACTCTGCCTTCTGCGCCAATGACACCGCCATAGATCCAGGGAATATTCTCTCGGCAGGAGAAGTCGTTTAATAGGAAACGAGTTTCAAAGTTGTCTGTGCCGTCAACGATGACGTCGACTGAGGAGAGCAAGTCAGAAATATTGTGATTCGATAAATGAGTCACGTGAGGAATTACCTGCACGTTTTTATCGATTTCCTTAAGTCGGCTTTCTGCAATGATTGCTTTGGGTAGGCCGTCATATACATCTTTTTCAGAAAATAAGAATTGCCTAGGCAAGTTGCTCCACTCAGGCACGTCTCTATCAATGATCGTGAGCTTGCCGATTCCGGCTCGTGTGAGTGACAGTGCTGTTGCGCTTCCAAGAGCTCCACATCCGACAATAGCAGCGTGAGCCTGCGATAACTTCCGTTGTCCGGACACACCTAGCCGGTGGTATCGCATTTGTCGAACAAAACGCATCTCATCAAAGTTTGTTTCATCATTCATGTGGCTGATGTGTTTCAAGTTTATGATTGAAATTGCTTAATTGCCTACTAGAAACCCTGCCCAGTCCCAGGAAGACGGTGGGCCTCCGGAAGAAGTTCTCCGGTTCGCCAGAACAGCTTGAAATCGATCGCATTCTTGACGTTGCGATGGCATCTCTTTATTCCAGGCAATGGTTGGGTGAGAGGGAGGGATTTTCCACGATGCGTCGGGTTTAGGTCCAGTGATCTGAATAATTGCAATGTCAACACCGTTTGGTAATTTCGGTAGTGCGATTTCACTGGAGAACTCTTTCGCAACAAGCATCGTGCCCTTCAAAGTAGAAAATTTCTCTAAGACTGTCAGTAGTGAAGGCGGGATGACTGTTATGAATACAGAGGGGTGATTAGCGAGTTTACAAAGAATGTCTGGCATGGCAGAGGGGCGTGTTTCTGGGTGGACGCGAATAATAGTTGGCCGTCCACTTTCATCAGATCTTTGCAAGTGTCTTTCTAATTTGGATGGTTCTCTGCATGTAAAGAAGCCATCTGAAGGCAAGTCAATTATTTCTGTAGTGTTCTGTTCTTTCGCTGTCAAAATCCGTTGTTCAAATGATGCACTGTCAACCTTGCCGCAGGTAATGCCACGAATAACAAATCGATGACCATCAAGCCATAAAGAGTGATTGCGAATTCCTAGTCGACGAAGACCAATGGTCTTATGGAGTGAAGCAACCTCTCTCATTGAAGACATGATCCTGCATTTTATGGCGTAAAGCATGGGCAGGTTTGGTGTCCAGAATGCAGGCTCTGTGAGGACAGAATGCCCAGTGAGTTCAATAGTACTACCAACCACCTCTTGGGAATATGTTTTGATAATCTGATGAACAGGAAGCGTGCTTGCACATGTTGATGTTGGGCCAGTAAGAAAACCGTCAACCGTTAGCGGCATTTCCATGTCAGCAAGTCTTGGAAAAATAAACTGAAAAAATACATCAGCTCTAAAGTCTCCAGCCCGTCCTAGAATTGTCCTGAATCGCATTTGCTGTGAGATGTTTTGGCAACTTTCACTATTGTGTGCGTGGGTTGTCACAAAATTTCTCCTTTGCTATTTCATTGATTCTTCTTAGGTCAATCTTTCCGGAACCAAGCACAGGTAATTCTTCAATTTCAGTAAAACTCTCAACGGATGGAATCCAGAGATTTGGAAGTCCCATGTGAGTGAGTTCGCGACAGATTTTTTTAACGTCGATAGAATGTTGTAGTGAAAGGACAATAAGCCGCTCACCTTTTTTTGCATGTGGAACTGAAGTGACTACAACGAGCGGATCCCCATCAGTTGCCCCAAGGATTTTATTGATAGAATCTTCAATGATCATGTGGGGCACCATCTCACCACCAATTTTAGAAAATCGACTTTGACGCCCGGTGATTGTGATGAAACCATCGGAGTCAAGTTTCGCTATGTCACCAGTTCGGTACCAGCCATCCCAGATTACTTGCCGAGTGAGGTCTTCACGATCAAGGTAGCCCTGCATAACGTTAGGCCCCTTAATCCACAGAAGACCTTCTTCGCCTAATGGAAGTTCATGAGTGCCCTCTCGGTCGGTAATCTTGGCGGTGCACCTGGGTATCGGCTTTCCAACAGTGCCTTCACGGGCGTCGATTGCTTTGCCTGGTACATGCCTTGTGGGAGGAACGTTTACTGCAACCAAGGGAGAAAGTTCAGTTGCGCCATACGCTTCACAGGGTCGGACCCCAAATTTCTTTTCAAATGCATCTGTGACATCGAGTGTCAGTTTTTCTGCCGCACCAAAAACTACCTCAAGCGTCGAAAGCGCATCTGGTTCAGTGCCACGAATATAGGTTCGAAGAAATGTAGGCGTTGCCATGAGTACCGTGGCATGATGGTCTCTTGCAAGTTTTCCGACAACTTTCGAATCAAGAGGGTTTGTGTGGTAAACAACTGCAGGTTCAAGAGTAAGCGGCACCCATAAGGCGGTTGTATAACCGTATGAATGAAAGAAAGGCAGGACACCTAGCGCAGTGTCAGTAGGTGATAGGTGAAGCAAATCAGAGATTGCTAACACATTACTCCCAACATTTTCAATGCTGAGAACAACTCCTTTTGGATCACCGGTTGATCCTGAAGTAAAGATAATGGTGAGAGTATCATTGGGCCGAACATTTTCTAACCGAAGGCGACGTGCTAATAGCGTCAGTGGGATGATATTAGCTTCTGACCAGGCCTGAATCTTCTGACCTACGGTAAGTTTTTTTCGCAATTCGGCCGCGTCGATAAGAAACTTGCCAACATCGAGGTTTACCCGAGTTAAAAATGTTGGGCTTGAAATGACATGTTCAATACCGGCCCGCTCAATACAGGTTTCAAGTATTGATTGAGAAGACGTGTAATTCAAATTCACGGTAACACGGCCCATGAGAGTAAGTGCAGCGTTGACTATTGCGGCACCAGCAGTAGGAGGAAGCAGAATGCCGACGCGCTTCTCCTCGGGGCCAAGTGTTTTTTCAAGCACAAGTCTTGCTGCTAGAATGCGAGTAAGAAGTTGGCGCCCGGTAAGTCGCGTGCCAAGGGAGTCAGCCATTTTAAAACGCTGCCCAGCAGCACGCAGGCTTTTGAGTAGTTGATAGTGGAGTATTAGAGAGGTGTCCTCTGGCTCATCATTAGATGTTTTTTTTGTTAGTTCAGGAGTGGTCTCACGATTCAACGGTGTTGTCTCCTTAAATGCATGTTTTCCGTAAACCTTTGTGTTTCGTTGCCTAGCCCGAAACTCTCGTTGAAGCGTTGTCGGAACTATTCGGTCTATTAGACTCAACGAAGTGTAACTCAGAAACATCATACACCCCTTAAACCAATAGCGTTGTTTGACTAATGCCAAAATACAACCCTTCTGTCATAGAACCAAAATGGCAAAACTGGTGGGCTGAGCAGAAAACATTTCGTTCACCTCGTCTTCCACGTGGTAAGAAGGCCTTTATACTTGATATGTTTCCATATCCCAGTGGCGACGGATTGCATGTTGGTCATCCAGAGGGTTACACAGCGACAGACATTGTGAGTCGTTTTGAAAGAATGCGGGGCACTAGTGTCATTCATCCTATGGGGTTTGATGCCTTCGGCCTGCCAGCTGAAGAGCATGCAATTCGTACCGGTACGCCCCCTCGAGAGAGCACTGAGCAGAATACAGCCACTTTCCGACGGCAATTACAAATGCTGGGATTTAGCTACGATTGGGATCGCGAAGTCTCAACAACAGATCCGGAATTTGTTCGTTGGACGCAATGGATTTTTCTAGTTCTTTATGACACATGGTTCGATTCTCATCGACAACAGGGCCGGCCAATCTCGGAATTAAAGATACCTGATGAAATTCAGGAATTGGGTGAAGTTTCCGTTGGTGCTTACCGGGATTCTCATCGTCTCGCATATCAGTCGGAAGCGCCGGTGAACTGGTGCCCAGAGCTTGGTACCGTGCTTGCGAATGAGGAAGTTATAGGTGGAATTAGTGAACGAGGTGGACATCCTGTTACTCGGCTTCCGCTTCGGCAGTGGATGCTGCGTATCACAGCATACGCAGATCGTCTTGGATCAGAGTTGGAAAGTCTTGATTGGCCAGAAAGTATTAAAAAGCTTCAGAGAGACTGGATTGGACGTAGTACGGGTGCCGAAGTTGATTTTTTTCTGCCCGCGCAGGGTGCATCAGAGAAAGAAATAGATGATGCCTTTGTGACATGGAAAATGTATCGTAAAGAGAAGGGGTATCCCGCACAGGCATTAAATGATTGTCTTCGGATTTATACAACACGGCCGGATACGTTGTTTGGCGTGAGTTGTATGGTTATTGCTCCAGAACATCCATTACGGAGTCAGATAACTCATCCTGCTCAGGCAGATGTTGTTAATAACTATTGTGAAGCAGCAAGTCGTAAAAGTGATCTTGATAGAACAGATTTATCACAAGAAAAAACAGGTGTTTTTACAGGTTCGTATTGTGTGCATCCATTGACAAGTGAATGTGTGCCGATTTGGGTTGCAGATTATGTGCTGGCGTCCTATGGCACAGGTGCGATCATGTCAGTGCCCGCTCATGACAGTAGGGACTTCGAGTTTGCGGAGGCATTCAATCTGAGAATTATTCCAGTTGTTGAGTCAGAGGCTGATGGTGGAGGCACCAATGTTTTTACCGGTTACGGAAAGTCAATCGCTTCGGGTTCGTATACAGGTATGGATAGTGAAGCGTTCATTGAAAAAGTGGCTATAGACCTATTAGGAATGGGTCTTGGAAGTCCTGCTACGAATTATAAATTACGCGATTGGCTTTTCAGTCGGCAAAGATTTTGGGGCGAGCCGTTCCCCATCTTGCATGAGCTTGATGAGTTGGGGCAGCCGACCGGTGTTGTTCGAGCACTTGAACCACAAGAGTTGCCGGTGCCGCTTCCTAAACTTAGTGATTTTCGGCCCGGAAAGACTCCAGATCCTCCACTTTCTCGTGCGGATGATGACTGGTTGTATTTAGAGCGCGACGGTAAAAAATATCGTCGAGAAACAAATACAATGCCACAATGGGCGGGCTCTTGTTGGTACTACCTACGGTTTCTCGATCCTGCAAACAAAGAACAATTTATTGATCCAGAAATCGAGAAAGCTTGGATGCCCGTTGACCTCTATGTAGGAGGTGCTGAGCACGCTGTCCTTCATCTGCTTTATAGCCGTTTTTGGCACAAAGTGCTCTTCGACCGAGGGTTTGTTTCCACAGTAGAACCATTCGCTCGGTTGGTTAACCAAGGCATGATCCTAGGCGAAGTTGAGTTTACGGGGTATCGATCTAGTTCGGGTGGTTGGGTATCAGCTGGTCAGCAAAGTCGTTTGGATACCCCGATGAAAGTTTCTTCTGAGCATGTTGAGAAGCAGGGAGAGTTCTTTGTGCTACGGGATGCGCCGGAAGTACGAGTCGATAGCCGAGCACATAAAATGTCAAAAAGCCGAGGCAATGTTGTAAACCCAGATGAAATTGTTCAGGAATTTGGAGCAGATTCCTTACGGCTGTATGAGATGTTTATGGGACCTCTTGAGGCAACAAAGCCGTGGAGTACATCGGGCGTTGGGGGAGTTCGGAGCTTTCTTGATCGTTGCTGGAGGCTCATAGTCGACGAAAGAGCTCAAGAAGTTCGTGTAGCACCGCAGGTAACAGAAGGTAAACCCACGGATGAACAAATGCGAGTAATGCATCGCATGCTGGAAAAAGTTACGGCAGATATTCAATCACTATCATTCAATACTGCCATAGCGAAGATGATGGAGTTTGTGAATTTTGCGACACCACTTCAGGAGCGACCACGAGAGATGCTTTCTGTTTTCGTAACGACGCTCTCTCCTTTTGCTCCTCATCTGGCAGAAGAACTTTGGACTATTTTAGGTCATGAAAGCCCCGTTTCCTTGGCAGCCTGGCCGCGCGTAGAAAATTGTTGGCTCCAAGATGACACGATAGAGATACCGGTTCAGGTTCAAGGCAAACTTCGTGCAAGAATTACTGTCCCTTCAGGCACAGATTCCGAACGGCTAGAAGTTATTGCAGCTGCGGAGCCGAAAATAGCAGCTTTGCTTGCTGGGGAAACGCTTGTCAAAGTCGTTGCGATACCAGATCGAATGGTAAACTTTGTGATTAAGAAATAATAGAATTACTGCTACGTTATTCAAAAGTTGAACGATACGAGTGGGGTGTTCGATAGAATTGGTAGGGTCGGAGTCGTGGCATCGAACAGGTTGTCGTTTTTCAGTGAATGTTGTTTGGTTCGAAGGACTTTGCAGCGTAGCATTTACGAAGAGGGATTTTTGGTGGTTAATGGCAACTGTCTATTTTTGCTAACTTAGCATCAACGCGGAAAGTAATTTGGATGAGTGTGAGCAATGTATTGGCTTTGGTGCTTGGAGGTGGGCGTGGGACTCGGCTATACCCTCTCACACGAGATCGCTCAAAGCCTGCAGTTCCGCTAGCCGGCAAGTATCGCATTATTGATGTGCCGCTATCGAACTGTATCAATAGCGGCGTGCAGCGAATATATGTGATGACGCAATTCAATTCAGTAAGTCTGCACAGGCATATTCGTCGTACATATAGATTCGATGCTTTCAGCGGGGGGTACGTTGAGATATTGGCTGCACAGCAAACGAACGAGGCAATGGCTTGGTATCAGGGAACAGCAGATGCTGTTCGGCAGCATATCAAGTTGCTGCAAGATTCTGATATCAAGCAGGTGTTAGTGCTTTCGGGAGATCAATTGTATCGGATGAATTACGCTGATCTCTTGGCAACTCATGAAGCCAATAACGCAGATGTAACAATAGCTGGCATTCCTGTGAACGATAGTGTTTCGTCAGCATTTGGGATTATGCGTTTTAATTCGAACGGTCGCGTAGAGGGTTTTTTAGAAAAACCAAAAACCGCAAATGAGCTTGACTTAGTTCGAACGGATCCAGCATGGATCGAACAAGCGGGTATTCAGGCGGCTGGACGTAGTCTTATGGCAAGCATGGGGATCTATCTTTTTGATCGAGACTGTTTATTAGATCTGCTGTTAAAAACGGATTATCAAGACTTTGGAAAAGAAGTTTTCCCAGCTGCAATACGCGCAAAGCATGTCCAGCTTCACCCCTTTGATGGTTACTGGGAAGATATTGGAACGATAGCCTCATATTATCAATGCAACATCGACTTGGCGTCGTCAAAACCACCATTTGAATTAGCTACACCGCATGCACCGATTTACTCAAGAGCAAGATTTTTACCCCCTTCCCGAGTCGAGGGGGCGAGTGTTCAAGGGAGCCTCATATCAGATGGCTGTACTATTGGTGCTGGAGCTGTAATTGAGAACAGCGTCATCGGTTTGCGATGCCAGATTGGCAAGAATGTCGTTATACGAAACTCTGTTATTCTCGGGAATGACTACTATGAGACCCCGGAACGTATTGAAGTGGATCTATCTCAGAATGTTCCACCCCTGGGTATTGGTGATGGATCGATAATCGAGAAAGCAATTATTGATAAGAATGTTCGTATTGGAAGCCATGTGAAAATCGTTAACGAACGTGGGCTCACAGACCTACCCGATGATGCACAGTTTACGATTCGAGACGGTGTGGTTGTTGTTCCCAAAAATGCTGTTTTGGAAAACAATTGGAAACCATTCATTAGCTCTACATGAT
>Ga0315315_10002402_pt1 | contig 17124 bp, 14 predicted proteins | sample M140m3416metaG_FD_203699 | JGI IMG/M metagenome (GOLD analysis project Ga0315315, IMG submission 203699) | Ammonia-oxidizing marine archaeal communities from Monterey Bay, California, United States - M1 40m 3416 | ecosystem: Environmental > Aquatic > Marine > Intertidal zone | place: USA... | reverse complement strand
AAAACATTATTGGTAATGATGTAAAAATAATCAAGACCGAGTCTGATGATAATAGATCTTATCATGTTAGTTGTGAAAAAATTAAATCAGTACTCGGATTTATTCCACAATTTACAGTAAGGGATGCAGTTTCAGATTTAAAATTATCATTTGAGAGTGGGTTGCTTCCCAATTCAATGAAAGATAAGAAATACTTTAACATTAAAACAATGAATTTTCTAAATATAATCTAATAAATGTATCAAAATAATAAATTTTATAATAATTCTATTGTGAATAAGCCGTGGGGATATGAGTATATGGTATATACAAATAAAAATGATATAGGTTTAACATTTTTGAAAATCAATCATGGTCACAAAACATCACTACACTGTCATCCAACAAAAAAAACAGGTTTTATTATTTTAGATGGTGTTGCTGAAGTTCAAATTGGAATTTATAAAAAAAATACAAAAAAATTTAAACCTTTGTCTAGGTTAGTTTTTAGACCAGGTCTATTTCATTCGATTAAAGCTATATCCAAAAAAGGGCTTTATGCTTTAGAAATTGAGAGACCATATATAAAAACAGACTTAGTCAGATTGAAAGATAGTTATGGTAGGAAATCAAAGGATTATGAAGGTAAAAAATATACTGAAACTTTAAATTCAAAATTAATAAAATTTAAATTACCGAGAAATAAAAAGAAAAATGTTTACAGATTTAACGATAAACAGATCGTAATTGAAAAAACAAAAAACTTAAGTCATTTTTCGAGCAGAGATGGAAATTCTTCACTAGCAATTTTAGAGGGTCATATTTTAGATAAAAAAGGTAAAAAAGTTATATCTTATGGAGAAATAATTAAGCGAAGTACTTTGAAAATTCTTTCTAATCATTTTAAAATTAGTAAGCCCTTGACAATAATGAGTATTTTAAAAAATAAAAAAAAAAATAAAAAAGACTACATATTAAAACAATGAAAGTTAGATATTCATATTTAAAACAACAATTTTCAAATTGTGGGGATCTTTGGAAAAATTTAAAAAAATTTGTTTCTACAGAAGATTTTACATTAGGAAAAGAACTTGAAAAATTTGAAAAAAACTTTGCAAAACTAATTGGAACAAAATACGCAGTCGGTGTCAACTCAGGTACCGATGCAATTAAACTATCACTAAGAGCCTTAGGTGTTAGACCAGGTGATGAAATTATTACAGCTGCTAATACTTTTGTAGCAACTGTTGGAGCTATAACTGAAATAGGAGCAAAACCAGTATTTGTTGATTGCGATGATACATTTTGTATGAATGTAAATTTAGTTGAAAAAAAAATAAATAAAAAAACTAAAGCTATAGTACCTGTACATTTTACTGGGTACATGACAAATATGCCAAAATTAATTCAAATTGCAAAAAAATATAAGATTCCAATTGTTGAAGATGCGTGTCAATCAATATTAGCAAATATAAATAATAAAAATTCAGGAACTTGGGGAGAATTTGGTGCTTTTTCACTACATCCTTTAAAGAATATAAATGTTTGGTCTGATGGTGGAGTAATTACTACAAATAATTTTAATTATTTTAAAAAGCTAAAACTTTTAAGAAACCATGGATTAATTAATAGAGATACAGTCAAAATATGTGGATATAATTCAAGATTAGATACTTTTCAAGCAGTTGTTGGAAACTGGCTTCTTCCTAAGGCCAAACAAATTGCATCTCAAAGAATTAAAAATGCTAAATATTATGATCAAAATTTATCATTAATTCCTGAAATCACAATTCCAATAAGACCAAAAAATTTTAAACTAGTTTATCATTTATACATAGTTTTTGCAGAAAATAGAGATGCTTTATTAAAATATTGTCTTAAGAAAGGTATCGAAGCTAAGGTTCATTATCCAAAACCAATGTACCTTCAAGAAAGTATTAAATTCTTGAAACATAAGAATGGAGATTTTCCTATAACCGACTCACACACAAAAAAAATAATTACATTTCCTTGTGATCAGCATCTTAAATTAAAAGAAATGAAATTTGTAGTTGACTGTGTAAAAGAATTTTATAAGAAAAAATATTAAATTTTTAAATGAAAGCAGCAATTTTAATTGAAAGTAAAAAACCTTTGCTTGTTGAACAAGTTAATATGCCAAAAAATATTGAGTTTGGCCAAGTTTTAGTGAAAGTTCTTTATAGCGGTATATGCGGTGCTCAATTAAATGAAATTGATGCAATTAAGGGGGAAGATAAATTTCTACCTCATTTATTAGGACATGAGGGTTCTGGTATTGTTGAAAAAATTGGAAAAGGGGTAAAAACAGTTAAAGTTGGAGATCACGTAGTTATGCACTGGAGACCTAGTTCGGGCATACAGAGTTCTACGGCAGAGTATTCTTGGAATGGTAAAAAATTGAATGCCGGTTGGGTAACTACTTTTAATGAAAAAGCTGTAGTTTCAGAAAATAGATTAACAGTAATTCCGAATAATTTTGATATGAAAATAGCAGCATTATTTGGATGTGCTGTTACATCAGGTTTTGGAGCAGTTAATAATGATGCTAAATTACAAATAGGTCAATCAGCATTAATATTTGGATTGGGTGGAATGGGACTTAGCATTTCTTATGCAGCTTCGCTATCTTCTGCTTTTCCAATAGTTGGAGTTGATATTCATAAAGATAAATTAAATTTAGCAAAAAAATTTGGAGTTACGCATTCTTTTTTATCAAATTCTGATAACTTCGAAAAAAAAATAGATAATATTTTTGAAAATAAAGGGCCTGATGTTGTTTTTGAGACAACTGGAAATTCAAAAATGATGGAAAAAGCTTATGAGCTGACTCCAAATCATGGGAAAACCGTATTCGTTGGTGTTCCTAATGATAAAATATCTTTATACACTCTTCCATTGGCTTTTAATAAATCTTTATTAGTTTCTCATGGCGGACAATCAATTCCTGATGTAGATATTCCAAGATACATAAGATTAGTTAAAAATAATAAAATTAATTTTGATAACTTAATAACAGATGAATTTAAGCTAGATGATGTAAACAAAGCTATTGATTTATTTAGAACTGGAAAAGCAGGAAGAATAATAATTAAGATGAATGAGGAGAATTTATAAATTATGGGCAATCATTTTGATATTGGATACTTTAAAAAACCAATTAAGGTTAGAGCAAAAGTTGCGAAAGAAAGAACAGTAATTAATAAAATGTATGCTTGGGAGTTAGGAAAAGAATATTATGATGGGAGCAGGCTAAACGGCTATGGTGGTTTTAAGTATGATGGGAGATGGTTAAAATTATTACCAAAAATTATAAAAAAATATAAATTAAATAAAAAATCAAAAGTTTTAGATTTAGGATGCAAAAAAGGTTTTTTATTAAAAGATTTAAACATCCTGCTTCCGGGTATTAAATCTTACGGAATAGAAAATCATGATTACGCATTAAAAAACGCTGTAAAATGTAATAGTAAATTAATCAAAAGCGATTACACAAAACTTCCATTTAAAAATAAATCTTTAGATTTCGTAATTGCTTTCAATTCACTTTATATGCAAAATTTAGGAGATGTAATTAAATCTTTAAAAGAAATTGAAAGAGTTTCAAAAAAAAGTTATGTGGTGCTGGCTTCTGGTGAAAATAACGAGGAAAGAAATAAATTTTACAAATGGACATTAATTGGAACATCGATCCTTTTAAAAAGTGAGTGGAAATTATTATTTAAAAAAATAAAATTCAAGGGTGATTATTATTTTTCATCTGCTAAATCTTTAGGAGTTTGATCTTTTAATTTTAATAGAGTTAGAATATTATGAGAGTGGCTGATTTTGTTATTAAATTTTTAGAAAAAAAAAAAATTGATACTGCATTTACTGTCAGTGGAGGCGGATCTATTTTTTTATGTGACGCTTTATATAAAGCGAAAAAACTTAATTATATTTCTTGTCATCATGAACAAGCAGTGTCATTTGCAGCAGAAAGCTACTCTAGAATAAAAAATAAGCCAGGTGTCGCAATTATAACAACAGGGCCTGGAGGCACAAATTGCACAACAGGTGTGGCTTGTTGTTGGATAGATTCTGTTCCAACTTTATTTATTTCTGGACAAGTTTATCTAAATCAAACAATAGGTAAAAAAGGTTTAAGACAAGTTGGAGTTCAAGAGTTTGATATTATCAGTATGGTAAAATCATTTACTAAATATTCAGTACTGGTTAAAAATCCAAATGAAATTTTATATCATTTAGAGAAAGCATACCATCTTTCTATTGAAGGTAGGCCCGGACCTGTTTGGATAGATATTCCAGCCAATATACAAAATGCCGAAATAAACCCAAAAAAATTAATTACTTATAAATATAAAAATAAAATTAAAAATAAAAAGATTTTAAATAAGCAAATAAAAGATATTTCAAAAATTTTATCTAAAAGTAGAAAACCAATATTACATTTAGGTCAAGGTGTGAAAATTGCTAATGGGAGCAGAGAATTGAGAAAAATAATTGATAAATATAAAATACCATTTGCATTGACATGGAATGCATCAGATTTAATTGAATCAGACCACGAATCTTACATTGGTAGGCCTGGCGCATTCGCTGAAAGAGGAACAAATTTTATAATTCAAAATTGTGACTTACATATATCAGTTGGAACTAGGCTCCCTTTTATGGTGACAGGATATAACTCTAAAGATTTTGCAAGAAAAGCAAAAAAAATTATGGTTGATATTGATCCATTAGAATTAAAATATTCAAACGTAAATATTCATAAAAAAATTAATTGTGATGCAAAATATTTCTTAAAAACTTTATTAAAATATCTTCCAAAAAAAATTAATTTAGATCCAAAATGGACCACATATTGTAAAAAAATAAGAAAAAAATATCCAATTATTTTAGACAAATTTAAGAAACAAAAGAATACAATAAACTCATATGTTTTTATAGATTGTCTTTCAAATATTTTAAATAAAGATGATGTTGTAGTCACTGATATGGGTTTATCTTTTGTTGGAACACATCAGGCTTTTAAGGTAAAAAAAGGCCAAAAATTATTTACAAACTCAGGACATGCTCCAATGGGATGGGGATTACCTGCAGCAATAGGAGCATATTATGCTAATAAAAAACAAAAAAAGATTGTTTGTTTAACAGGTGAAGGCGGTCTTCAAATGAATTTACAAGAGTTTGCAACAGTAATGCACAATAAAATTCCTATTAAGTTATTTATTTATAATAATGGTGGATATTTAACAATTAAACAAACCCAACAATTGGGATTTCAAAATAGGATAATGGGATCAAATAATAAAACTGGCTTATCTTTTCCTGATTATAAAAAAATTGCGGCATCACATAAAATTAGCTATATAAGAATAGATAGCTTAAAAAATATAAATAATAAATTACAAAAAATTTTAAAAACAAATAAACCAGTAATCTGTGAATTAATGTTAGATCACAATCAGGAACAAATACCAAAAGCAATAAATAAAAGAAAAACTGACGGAACATCACAACCCACTAAATTTGAAGACATGTATCCCTTTTTGTCTCCAAAAGAAATTAAAGAAAATATATTCTAAATTATTATGAAAAAAGCGATTATTATTTCTGGAAATCTTGCTCAAGATCATGAATTTATTTATCCATATTACAGATTATTAGAGGCAGATTTAAAAGTTGATGTATGCATTTTAGAAGGTAAGTTCGTTCAAGGCATATTGGGAACAACTCTACCACCAAACAAAGATCAAAAACTTATCTCTGTAAATGATATCCATCCCGATGATTATGATATTTTAGTATTACCAGGAGGAGTTAAAGCAATGGAAAAAGTTAGACAAGAAAAAAAAATAATCGAATTCATATCAGCATTTGATAAAAAACAAAAAATTATTGCGTGCATTTGTAGTGGTGCTCAATTGTTAATCTCTGCAAAAATTGTTAAAGGAAGAAAGATCGCTGGCTATTATAGTATGAAAGATGATCTAATAAATGCTGGTGCCAATTATACTGATGAACCTGCTGTAATAGATAAAAACATTGTTACTACTGCTCATTATAAAGATATGGGCCCATGGATGAAAGAAGCCTTAAACAAATTATTTAATTAAACTACACAAAATTCGAAAATAATCTCATGAATATTATTTCTATTACAGATGGTTATAATGCATCTGCATCTTTAATGATAGATGGGATAGTAGTTTTAGCTTTACAAGAAGAAAGATTTAATGAAATTAAAAATTATACAGGCTATCCATTTCAAAGTGTAAAATACTGTCTTAATTACCTAAAAAAAAATAATCTCAAATTAGATAAAGCGGGAATGGCCAGTAACCATCAAAATCCCTATGATCAAAAAGTTAAAATTTATCAAAATTTTAAACCAAATGATTTTAGGGAGTGGTGGAGAAATAAAATTCAATTCAATTATTTTGTTGAAAAAAAAAACAAAAAAATAAAAATGATTAAAAATGTAAAAAGAAATAAAAAAACTATAGAATACTTAAAAGAAATAAGAAAAAAATATACAAATAAACCTGAATATCATGATTTTAGTTTTTTAAACGACAAAACAATTAACAAACCTCATTTAGAAATAGAACTTTACAACAGAGTAAGAATAAAAACATTTTGTGATCAAATTGGATTTGATGAAAAAGATATTGAAATCATTGACCATCACACTTGTCATGCATACTATGCCTATTATTCATCAGAATTAAATGGAAAGGATTGTATGATTTCCACCATTGATGGAGGTGGTGATGGATATAAACAATCTCTTTGGACAGTAAAAAAAAATAATTTTAAGCTACTTACTAAAAATAATTCTTGCCCTATAGCCAGGTACTGGAAAATAGTGTGTGTTTTACTATCTTTAAAACCCCACGAACACGAATATAAGGTGATGGGTTTAGCTCCTTACTCTAAAGATAAATATACAGACGAAGTTTTTAATTCAATGAAAAATCTTTGTAAAATAAAAAATTACGATATTGAAGAAAATAGAATTTATCAAAAAAACGAGAACGTAAATTCAATGTATGATTTTTTCGAAAAAAAATTTTCTAATTTTAGATTTGATGCTATTGCAGGAGGCATACAAAAATATACAGAATATCTAATAGTTAAATACATTAAGAAAATTTTAAGAAAAACAAAATTAAAAAATTTTGTAGGCAGCGGAGGCCTTTATATGAACATAAAGTTGAATAAAGTAATTTCCGAAATTAAAGATATCAAAAATATTTTCATATCAGCTTCAGCTGGAGATGAATCGCTTAGCATTGGCTGTTGTTATTATTTAAATAGACAAGAAAAATCATATTCTATGAAAAATATTTATATTGGATATCGAGAAGAAAAAATTGATCTTAAAAAAATTTCTAAAAAATTAAGAATAAAAAAGATTAAAAATACAAATGAAATAGTACAAGAGTTAATTGATGGAAAAATAATAGGTATGTTTAATGAAAGAGCAGAATTTGGGGCTAGAGCACTAGGCAATAGGAGTATTTTAGCAAGACCTGATCTAAAAGATACAGTAAGAAAAATCAACGAAGCAGTTAAAAACAGAGACTTTTGGATGCCATTTGCGATAACGATTATTGATAAGTTTCATAAAAAATTTATTTTTAATCCAAAATCGTTAAAATCTCCACACATGACCATGGGATTTAATTCGATCGAAAAAAATTTAAAACACATTGTTAGCGGAACTCATCCATATGATCAGACTGTAAGACCTCAAATTTTAGAAAAAACTTCAAATGAGAAATATTATGATTTAATTTTAAAATTTTATAAAAAAACAAAAATACCTGCACTATTAAATACAAGTTTAAATTTACACGGTAAACCCACCGTAAATAATTTGCAACAAGCTTTATATACTTTAATGAACTCAAAACTGGATAGTTTAATTATAAACTATAAATATATCATTAAAAAAAGATAACTTTTTTAAAAGAATAAATCATGAAGAAAATTTCCTATGTAAATTTATCAGCGCAATCTTTTGATGAGAGAATAGAGGCATTTAAAATTTTCAAAAAAATATTTTTATCTGGAAATTTTATCTTAGGAGACCAAGTTGAAAAATTTGAAAAAAGGATTTGTGACTATTTAAAAATAAATGATTGTGTAGCATTAAATAGTGGTACAGACGCCTTAACATTAGGTTTACATTTATTAGGTGTAAAAAAAGGAGATGAAGTTATAACTCCTCCTAACTCATTTATAGCATCGACAGCATCTATTGCTCACTTAGGAGCCATTCCTGTTTTTGCAGATATAAAAAATGATTTGAATATAGACCCTTTAGAAATAGAAAAAAAAATTACAAAAAAGACAAAAGCAATTATGCCAGTACATCTTTCAGGGCATCCATGTGAGATGGATAAGATAATGAAAATTTCAAAAAAATATAAAATTCCAGTAATAGAGGATGCTGCCCAGGCAATAGGAACAAAATACAAGAATAAATTTGTAGGTACATTTGGTGACATAGGGTGCTTTTCTGCTCATCCACTTAAAAATTTAAATGCAATTGGAGATTCAGGCTATTTAATTACAAATAATAAAAAATATGCAAATAAAATTAGATTATTGAGAAATCATGGAATAAAGAATAGAAATACCATATCCTTTTTTGGTTATGTTTCAAGAATGGATAGTATCCAAGCCTCTATACTTAATTTGAGATTTCAAAAATTACATCAAGTAATAAAAAAAAGAAGAAATAATGCAAAATTATATTTTGATAATCTAAAAGATCTAAAAAATTTAGAATTGCCTTTTGAGAAAAAGAATGAATTTAATACTTATCATACTTTTGTAATTAAAACTAAAAATAGAAATAAATTAAAAAAGTTTTTAGAAGATAAAGGCATTCACACTGCGATTCATTATCCATATTTGATTTTTGAACAAAAAGCCTTTAAGGATAGATATAAATATAATTATAAAAATGAATTAAAAAATTCTAAAAAATTTAAAAATTTAATACTAACACTTCCTATAAATCAATATCTCAAAAAAAAACAAATTGTTAATATTTGTAAAAATATAATAAAATTTTACAAATGATTTTAGTTAAATTAATTTTTTATTTAATTTCCCCAATAATCTTTGTAATTATAGTATTTTTATCACCTCTAATAACAATTAGAATCTATTTTTTGTCCTCAGAAAGGATAGGTGAATGGGTATATCAGATTGAAAAATATCATTTGATTGAAAAAAAAAATAAAAAAATTTTTGATATTTTTTTTACTGGTTCAAAAATTTCAAATAGTTTTTATTTGAAATTGATTAAAAAAGATATTTTTTGTATAAATGGAATTTTCATAGCGCCTGTTTTTAGGATATTAAATTTTTTTTCAAAGTATTTTAATTTTTTTAATAAGTTTTTATTAGGAAAAAATTTTAAATTAGATGATTTAAAAAATAAGAATTTAGTTTTTACTGAAGCAAATTTGTTTACCAGTCTTAGTGAGGAAGATATAGAAAAGGGCAATAGTTTCTTAAGAACATTGGGTATAAATAAAAATGACAAAATTGTTTTATTATATGTAAGAGATAATCAATACCTTAAGAAAGAATTTCTGGATAAAGATTTTTCATATCACGATTATAGAGATTCTGATATTAACGCTTTTATTCCTTCAATAGAGGAAATTACCAAAAAAAATTATTATGTGTTTAGGGTTGGCAAGTCACTCAAAGAAGAACTTAAACTAAATAATCAAAAATTTATTGATTATTCATTTTTATATAGAAATGATTTTTTAGATTTATTTTTATCATATAGGTGTTCATTTATAGTGACCACCACAGGTGGATTTGATGCATTACCTTCATGTGTTTTTAGAAAACCATCATTAATTATAAATGGAGTACCCCCTTTGCCTGTTATATTAAATTTTTATAGTCAATGTATTTATTCTTTAAAAATTTTTTATGATCAAAATCAAAAAAAATATTTAAAATTGAGTGAATTATTTAAAAAAGATATTTCAAACCTATATTCTACTGATCAATATATAAATAAAAATATTAAGTTAGTAGCCAATTCAAGTGATAATATAAAAGATATTGTTCTAGAGTTTATTTATAAATATGAAAATAACATTATTCATAAATGTAGCTCATCTCAAAAAAAAATATTTGAGATTTTGTCAAAAAATCTCAATTTTGATGAAAGTTTACATGAGTCTAAACCTCGAATTTCAGAAGAATTTCTGAAACAAAATCAATATTTTATAAGCGATTAAAAATACAAATTTAATTCAATAAAGACATTAAATCAATGAAACAAAAAATTGAACTTATAACAAAAAAAACAAAAATTTATCTATTTTTATTCATAATTTTAAATTTAATTTTATCTGCTGTAGAAACAATTGGTATTGGTTCTATACCAGTTTTAATATTAGCTTTAATAGATGGAATTAACAATTCGACAGACTATTTTTTTTATGAATTTATTGAAAAATTTTTTGATATTAAGAGTGAAGATTTTTTGTTTAATTTTTCTTTTTTTATACTTTTATTTTTCTTATTAAAGAATATCTATTTTTTAGCAATAAAATATTTAGAGGGATTATTGAAGAAAAACTTGGTTGCAACAATATCTTTAAAATTATTTAAAAGTTATTTATTTTTACCTTATAAACAGCACCTATATAAAAATCCTTCTATTGCTTTAAGAAATATGACTTCTGAATGTGAAAGTTTTGCAAATTATATAGGATCTTTAATAGATATTTTTAGAGAGGTTTTGATAATTACTTTTCTTTTTTCAATGTTATTTTTACAAGACAAGTTCTTAAGTTTTTTTGTCATATGTGTTTTAATAGTAGTATTAAGTATTTTTTATTTATTTGTCAGAAATAGTCTCTATAAAATGGGGCAAGTATCCCAAAACTTTAGAGGGCAACAATTAAAACTAATAAACCAGTCTCTAGAATCTATTAGATTTGTAAAGATTTTGAATAAAGAAAATTTCTTTTTTAAGAAGTTTTCATTTAATCTAAATAAAATTTTAGATCAAAATGTTATGATGAATATAATACAAGCAATCCCAAAAACACTTTTGGAAACTATTGCTATTACTATAATGATTAGTTCAGTTTATTTTTTACTTGAATATCAAGGGTCTAAAAATATTCTTCCCTATATTACCCTATTAGGGCTTATTTTAGTAAGATTGATACCTTCATTTAATATACTTTCATCATCTATTAGTTCGTTAAAATTTTTGACTCCCTCCAAAGAAATTTTACAAAAAGAATTAAGATTAAATTCGCAAATAAAAGTTCCAAGAATTAAATACGATAATGATATTGACCACTCAAATATATTTAAAAAAACAATCGAACTAAAAAATATATATTTTAGATATCCTTCCTCAAAAAGAAATAATCTTAAAAATATAAGCTTAAAAATTAAAAAGAATTCGTTTGTTGCATTTGTAGGCGAGTCTGGCGCAGGTAAAAGCACTATAATTGACGTTATTTTGGGATTGTTAGAGCCAAATTTTGGAAAAGTTTTAATTGATGGTAAAAACCTATATTCAGAAAAAATACTAAATAGTTGGTATAAAAATATTGGTATAATTCCTCAAGATATTTACCTTGATGATACTTCTCTTAGAGACAATATTACTTTTTATGATCAAAGTATTAATTTCAAAAATTTAAGAAGAGCTATAAGCCTATCTTTGCTTGATGATGTAGTCAGACAGCTACCTAATAAACTCGACTCAATTATTGGAAATAGAGGAATACGTCTATCTGGAGGACAAATACAAAGGGTTGGTATAGCAAGATGTATGTATAGAGACCCTAAGATAATTATAATGGATGAAGCCACTAGTTCTCTTGATAATAAAGCAGAAAAGAAAATAATAGATGCAATAAATGGCATTAAAAAAGGAAGAACACTAATTTCAATTGCTCATAGATTGAGCACAATAAAAAGAGCAGAACTGATATATTTTGTCAAAGATGGCAAGGTAATTGATTGTGGCTCTTTAAATGAACTTAAAAGCAAACATAAAGATTTTTTTGGAAATTTATAATTTATGAAAAAAAAAATTTTGATTTTTGGTAGTGGTTCTGTAGGAGCTCATCATGCTAATGCAGCAAGAAGTTTAAATACCGATGTTTTTATAACAGATATAAATTTTAAACAATTAGTGTATTTAAAAAATAAACTTTATCCAAATAGATATGGAAAATGGGATAAAAATATTCAAATTATTAATTTTAAAGACATCTTTAAGAATAAAAAAAAATATGATCTTATCGTTCTTGGCGTAAGTCCTTTCAATCATCTTAAGTTGTTAAAAAAATGTATTAAATATTTGACCTTTACTAGAGTACTTGTAGAAAAACCTCTTTTTACATTTAATCAAAAAATTGATAAAAAATACTTTTCAAAACATAAAAAAAAAATTTTTTGTGGTTTCAATCATGAAATATCAAGCTCAATTCTATTTGTAAAAAATTATTTAAAAAGAAATAAAGATATAAACCATATAGATATTTATTGGAAAGAAAGCTTTAAACATTTGTTAAGAGCTCATCCGTGGCTTAAAAGTTTGAATGAAACCTACTTATCAGATATTAAATATGGTGGAGGAGTTTTGCACGAATTTTCTCACGCTGTTCATTTAACAAATAGTTTAAAAAATATTTTAAAATTTCCAAATGAATTGAAATTCGATTCAAAAATTCAATATAAAAAAATGAATAAAAATAGAAAATATGACTATTTATCAAAAATGACTTTTAAAAATGAAAACTTTAAAATTTCAACTTTTATTGATGGAATTTCTATGTCTCCACAAAAAAAAATAATAATTAAATCAGGTGAGAAAGATTTAATTTGGGAAAGAATATCAAAAAAAAATATAGAACAAATTAAGATCTATAAAAAAAAAAGGCTTTATATTAAGAAAATATACAAAGTAACGAGACCTCAGGATTTTATAACGCAGATGAAGTTATTACTTTCAAACAAAAAAAATGATGTTAAATGTATTGAGTGTAATAATTTTGAAAATTCTTTAAAAACTACTGAACTAATAAAAAAATGTATAAAAAATTTATAAAAAATAATTTAAAACTCCAAGAGCATGCACATAAAATAATTCCAGGGCTTAGTGGAATTTTAGGTAAAAGACCCGAAATGTATTTACCTGGAGGAAAATGGCCAACTTATTATAGCAAATCTAAAGGAGTAAATATTTGGGATCTCAAAGGAAAAAAATATTTAGATTTTACTATGCTTGGTGTTGGTTCCTGTGTTTTTGGATATTCAGATAATGATATTAACAAAGTTGCAATAAATATAATTAATGGGGGACCATTGACCACACTTAATCCAATAGAAGAAGTTGAATTAGCAGAAATGTTAATAGATATACATCCATGGGCTGATCAAATGAAAACAGCAAGAACCGGTGGAGAAATCATGTCCGTAGCTGTTAGAATAGCAAGGGCGGCTACAGGCAAATCAAAAATTCTTTTTTGTGGTTATCATGGATGGCATGACTGGTATTTATCATCAAATTTAAGTAAAAAGGATAGTTTAAAAGATCACTTACTTCCAGGATTAGAGCCACTTGGTGTTCCATATGAAATGACAGGATCAGTAATACCTTTCAAGTTTAATGATTGGACAGATTTAAATAAAATAATCAAAAAACATATTAAAGATTCTGCTGCAGTAATAATTGAACCAGCCAGAGATAGAATTGTAGATAAAAATTTTATCAAAGAAATAAGAAGACTTTGTTCAAAGAATAAATCTATACTTATATTTGATGAAATAACATCAGCATGGAGAAATGAAACAGCTGGTATTCATAAGGAAATAGGGATCAATCCTGATATGGCTGCATTTGGAAAAACCATTTCTAATGGAGTGCCTATGGCTGCCTTAATTGGAAAAAAAGAAATAATGGAGAATGCAAAAAAGACTTTTATAAGCAGCACCAACTGGTCTGAAAGATTAGGTCCAGCGACTGCTGTTGCATTCTTAAAAAAACATAAAAAAATAAATGCAGGAAAAATTTTAATAAAAAAAGGTAGAAAAATAAGAAAAATTTGGGAAAATGCTTCTAAAAATGCAGGACTTAATATTCAAATAAGTGGAATTTATCCTTTGTCTAGTTTTAAAATTGTACACGATGAATGGCCAGTAATAATTACTTACTTTATTCAAGAAATGCTCAAATTTAAAATTTTAGCTTCAGATAGATGTTATTCAAATATATGTCAAAATGAAAAAAATCTTAAAAAATATGAAGTAGCGTGTAATGAAGTTTTTTTAAAAATTTCAAAATTCTTAGCACAAGACTCTTTAAAAAGTAAACTTGAGGGTCCAGTTAAACAGATGGGCTTTAAAAGACTCACTTGAAAATTTATTCAATAATTACTGCCAGAACATCTTCTTCTAGGTTTCCTGGAAAAATATTAAAAAATATTAATAAGGAAAATAAAAGTATCGATATATTAATAAAAAGAGCAAAAAAAATTGGATATCCAATAATTTTAGCAACAACTATGAATACGGAAGATAATAAGCTTTGTGATTATGTAAAAAAAAATTATAGAATTAAAATATTTAGAGGTAGTGAAAAAAATAAAATTTTAAGATGGAAAAATTGTTTTGAAAAATTCAATATAGAAAAAGCATGTATGATTGATGGTGATGATATTTGTTTTGATTATAATCTTTATAAAAAAGCTATAAAAACTAGTCATAAAAATTCTATTGTTTTTTATCCAAAAAATATAATTACCGGTTGCTTCTTGTATACATTAAATTATGAAAACTTATCTAAAATATCTATAAATAGTAATTATGATTATGATAGTGAAATGGCAGAGCCCATATTCAGTATTTTTAAAATTAAAAAGAAAATACTTAAAATAAAAAGTTTATACAAAAATAAAAAAATAAGGCTGACTTTTGATTATAATGAAGATTATAAGTTACTTAATATTATTTTTAATAAATTTAAAGTAACTGAAAATACTCTTGATATTATAAGTTTTTTGAATAAAGAGAAAAATATTTCTAGAATAAATTACTTTAGAGAAAATTTTTTTAAAAAAAACCAAAATATCAAAATTAAAAAATTTATTAAAAATTTTTATCTTCAATAATACTATCTATAAGATTAAGTAAAATTGCATGATGAATAATTTCTATAACATTATATTTACTTGAATTTATCCAAATGTTGAGATCATTCCTTGAATTATTTAACTTATTTTTTTTTTTACAGCCAGTGAGAGTTACGACTTTAAGGCCTGATTTTTTTGCAAATAAATTTGCATTAACCAAGTTCATAGAATTGCCACTGCAACTTAATAAAATAAGTAAATCCTTTGGATCAGAATAAATTTCTAATGCTTTTTTTAACCAATTTTTATAGCCAAAATCATTTGCGAAACATGTGATCATGTCAGACTCATTAAAATTTATTGACTTAATTTTAGCATTTAATGATAGATCAACTGAAAAATGAGATGCTGTAGCGGAACTTCCTCCATTTCCACAAATGATTACTTTACCACCCAATTTTTTAGTTTTGATTATAAGATCTTTAAATTGATAAAGTTTATTTACTCCAATTTCGTTAAAATGTTTTATAATTTCAGAATGTCTTTTTTTAAAAAAATTTTTCATATTATTATATCAAATATAAATATAAGCATTATATTAACAACTTAAACTTAAATGAAACCACTTATTATTCTTGAAATTGCCAATAATCATATGGGGGATATATCTCATTTTAAGAGGATAATTAATACATATTTCCAATTAACTAAACAATATAAATCTATTTTAGATTTTGCAGTAAAATTTCAATATAGGGACCTAGATACTTTTATAAATGAAAAATTTATTGGGTCAAATCATTCTGGGGTTAAAAGATTTGAAAGTACAAAATTAACTAGAGCAGAATGGAATAAAATAATTAAGTTTTGTAGAAATAAATTTAAATTAATTTGTACACCATTTGATGAAAAATCAATTGAAGCAGTTATAAGAGATAAATTTGATTATATAAAAATAGCAAGTTGTTCATCAAATGATTGGCCATTACTTGAACATTTGTATAAGAAATCAAAAAATAAGAAGATTGTATGTAGCTTGGGTGGATTAAGTGAAAAAGAAATTTCAGACACAATTTCTTTCTTTAATAACAGAAAGTTAAATGTGAAATTTTTATATTGTGTTGGAAAGTACCCATCATCGGCTAGTGATTTGAATTTGTCCTTCTTCAAAAGATTAAGAGAATTACATAGTAATCAAATAATGGGCTACTCAACACATGAAGATCCAAATGAGAAGATTACAAGCGCAATAGCATTTTCTATGGGAGCTAGAATTTTCGAAAAGCATGTTGGAGTGGAAACAAGCAAATATAAACTGAATAAATATTCAACCAATCCAAGTCAACTAGAAGAGTGGTTAATAAATTTAAAAGAAGCCATAATAAGATTTGGAGATGTGAAATCAAGAAATGAAGGGTTAAAATTTGAACAATCAAATTTACTTAATTTTAAAAGAGGTGTTTTTTTAAAAAAAAGTATCAAAAAAGGTTCGTTTCTTAATGTCAAAGATGTAATTTTTCAATTTCCTTCATTGCCAAATCAACTTTTGGCAAATGATTTTTCAAAATTTAATAAATTCACCCTAAAAAATGATCTTGAAAAAGGAGAGCCAATTTTCAAAAAAAATTTAAGATTTTTAAGTGAGAAAGGTATTTTAAGAAAGATAAGAGATAAAATAAAACAACTTTCTTTAAATGCAAAAGTTGTAATTCCATATAATGCTAGAATAGAAATTTCTCATCACTATGGTTTGAAAAAATTTAGCCAATATGGATTAAGTATGATTACAGTCTATAATAACCATTATTGTAAAAAAATTTTATTTTTACTTAAAAATCAAATTCATCCTGAACAATTTCATAGGATTAAAAAAGAAACCTTCTTCATTTTATATGGAAAAATTAAATTAGAAACAAAGAAAAAAAACAATACAAAATTTAAAAGTAAAATAATGAAACAGGGAGAGATCTACACA